>Ga0307948_1002618_pt1 | contig 13165 bp, 6 predicted proteins | sample OrgLakmetagen280_FD_201824 | JGI IMG/M metagenome (GOLD analysis project Ga0307948, IMG submission 201824) | Saline water microbial communities from Organic Lake, Antarctica - #280 | ecosystem: Environmental > Aquatic > Non-marine Saline and Alkaline > Saline | place: Antarctica: Organic Lake...
CCCCAAAACCCCAAAACCCCAAAACCCCGAAGCTAAGAATTCATATTGAACGATTTTAGAATATCAGATTAATCATTTAGCTGGCAGAGGAATGCAGCACCTCTTCTAATCCAGTGTGATGGAGCCTGCTTGGTTGGTAATTCAACTGCAATGATGAAATTGGTAGATTGACCTGTGGTTGACAGAACACCAGCTCTAACTGAGGTCTTATACACAGGACATGAGTATTCTTCAGGATCAGGGACATAATCGATTACTGGTTCGAACCATATTACTGGAACACTTTCGTATAGAATACCTGGCTTTTGCTCAATGATAGTTCCTGCATCTTCATCCCATCTTGCACCATCAAAGTACAGTCCATAGATGTAAATTCCACTCTCTGGAGGTTCTTCAATTTGAGTATGCTCTTCATCAAGTACTTTGAATGCAAAGTTCAATTTATCGATGGCAATTTGATCTTTTCTAGCATGAGTCTGCAGGCATCCAGTTAAGAATCCCTGAGGGAAGAAAAATCCTGATATCCAGAAGCATGAGGGTTCTCCGTTTACTAACCATTTTCTCATAAATTCGACTCTGTCAATGAGATCAATGAACCAAGTTGGGAATGGCTTAAGAGATGGGTATGCTACTTTCTCCCAATTTGGTGGTACAACTCCAATTGACAAAGAATTGTACATAGTATCGAGTTCTTCTGACATGACAATGAAACCTTTGATTGCCTTCTTCAAGTCTACAAGAGTTGATCCCATTACCTTAAGTAGCTTATTGAATCTCTCGAGTTCTTGGACCAGGACAGTGGAAAGTGAGGGTAGTAGACCCTTAGCATCTGTCTTAAAAAGCTCTTTCTTGCCTTCAGCTCTGTCAAGTAGTAGTGGTAGCTTTTCTTCGATTTCCTCACATTTTTCAATAATCAGTTCATCCGGGCTCTTGCCTCCTGGTGCAACTGACACTCTTGGCTGAATGCTCATAATTGTCGATACAATCCTGTCTGATTCTAGCAACTGGAAGTTAATATTGGTGTTAGGGTGCATTCCGAATACTTCTGGCTCATCTTTTAGTGGCAATGTCTCTATGTATTCCTGGTAATTTTTCAATGTACCATCAGCTGGAGCAAAGTATATGCCTGAGTCCGAGAACTTGTAGTCATCTTCGAGAATCTTGGTATTTAAGATTTTATTCAGCATACTCATGAGACATCTTCTGTCCCAGTCATCTGTAACTCTTCCTCCGTATGTGATATGACCAACAACAAAGAGTAATGCTTCCCAAGGAATATCTTCTTGGTCTTCCATCAGTAAAGGAAGCATAGTGAGTGAGGTATCGAGATCTGAATCATTGAACTCATACTTGATGTTCCATCCAAGTGGGCCAAACTTTCTTCTCTCTTGAATCTGTGCGTGGAAGAAGCAAAGACCAAACATCATTTTCTTGACCTGGGCTTTCGATTCCTCAATCTGTTTTTCCGAAATACCATCGTATGATCTCATGATGTTTGCCTTCAGACCTCTTGGAGGCTCAGTGGTCAGTTTGACTCCATTCTGTAGAACTGACACCGGGAAGTAGTCCGCAGGCATTGATGTCAAGAACAGTCTGAAATTGGGATCAATTGATTCCTCTTCAACAGCAAAGTTGGCAACGATCAGTTCGAGAGAAGAGATCCAACTCTTTGCCAAGTGACAATTTTGCAGCATTACCCATTCTCCGTTCTTCTTAGCTCACTCAACCAATTCTTCAGCTTTTGGACCCTGTCCCTGACCAAGTGAGATAACATTCAGCTTTTCCATATAATTCATCTTAGTTGCGAATTTGTAAAGTAGAGATGTTGGATCTGCTCCCTGCTGCAGAATGTAGATAAATGGAGTGGTAACATCAGTGTCTGGGAACACATCGTCCATAGTTGAAGGAGGAGGCTTGATAAAGAGTGTTCCAAGAGTGTCTTTTACATACTCAGTAATTGCAAAGAGGAGTTTCTCATACCTCCATACTTTAAGAACAATCAGTTTGTTGATTCTTGATAGTTTCTCTTCCCAAGCTCCTGGTAGTGGGACTAGATGTGGATCTTCAGATTCAGCCCAATTGAACCAATTATCGAAGTTGTCGCAAATATCATCCATGATTCCATCGAAGTCTTTTGTCAAAACAGTGTCAAGATAGAAAACTGATTCCCAAGAGATCGTGTTTAAGTATTTTTGATCCTTATCTGGGTTCTTTCTTTGTTTCTTGGTAACGTCTGAAGGAATCTTTGCAGCCTTCGCTAAGAGGGTTCTCCATGTGTCTTCAGAAATTTCGCCACTTGTTCGGTTGATGCTTGTAGAAATTAGGAATGAGAAGGTGACCTTGTGTGCTTCAAAAAGTCCTCTCGCAACCGAAGTATAAAGTGTACTCGTGATGTTTTTAATCAGTAACTCGATTCTTTCCTGTTGATCTTCTCTTTTATCTGATTTTTGAATGGCAGTATTGAATAACTTCTTGATGTAGCCAAGAGAGTATTGGTACATTGGGTCTATCTTTGATAAATCAGCGATGACGAAGTACAGCACTGATCCTCTTATAGCAACTGACTTGTACTGGTTTCTGGTCTCGTTAATTTCGTGTTCGACTTCGATCGATTGCTCAATTCTGATGGAAATCTCATTCGATGTTTTCTTACTATCTTCAAGAATGTTGATGAGGTTATCTTCATCCAGAATCTCTTCAATTTGTGACTCAGAAAGCAACTTCAAAATGGTAATCTCAATTTGCTTGAGAGTTCTTTGATCTTTGTCCATTGTAACAACAACTTCATCTCTCTTTTTCTCAACATCTGGTCTTTCTCTAACGACAACATCTCCGAGCAACTGATCTTCAAGACCCTTGAATGTCACACTGAAATTAATCAAGGTAACTTTGATGCAAATTTCTGGCAAATAATGAGGGTTTGTCATTTTAGTAGTCATGTAGAATTTGAAGTTATCATCGTAGTCAATATTGCTGTCACCAATTCTAATTTGCTTAATTCCTGAGCCAGACTTGAACACTTGTTTTAACAGAATTGGATCAATACCAGGATCTAGATTTTCTCCAATGTTTTCAACTAATACTGGTCTTCCAATACTAACAGAACCTCCAAGAGTTCTTAGGAAGTTGGGTGTTGTGAATTTAAATACTTCTAGGCCATCTTCTTTACTAATATTCTTGATCCATTTGTTTGCTTGTTCTTCTGGATCAATCATGAGAGGCCACCTTTGTGCTTGAGTAGCAAGAATACCATTTTCAATTGACACTTGATCAGTAGGCAAAGTTGCAATATTCCATCCTCTAATAGTTACTGGGTCGCCCATAACCTTGATCAAACTGAAGTTTTCTGAGACGGGTATCTTCTTCTCAATAATGCTCCTGACCCAACTATCAACAAGTTGTTGTCTATAAACTCCTGTGAAGGCTCCAAAGTATGATATACAGGCTGCTGAGATGAACACGTTACCAACCAGCTCTTCGATTTCTCGCTCCATGATCTCAACTGTCTCCTTCCACCTAACTCCTTCGTCTTCAAGTAAAACCACAAGTTTCTCTGCTCTGCCCATTCTCTTCTCAAACTTGTCCATATCGTCTTCAAGTTGCTTCTTCTCTTGTTCCATTGAAATACAAGCTGATTCAAGGGCGGCCACTTTGTCTGTGACTTCCTTGAGCTCAGCCTGTTTGACTGCCAGCACGGCCTTGGCCTCTTTGAGCACTTTACTGACTTCTTCGTATTGCTTCTGCTTTGGTCCAACTCTTGTGAGTACATAGGAATATTTATCGAGGGCGAGCACCCACTCGCACATGCTTTTTGCTGCAACCGACACCTTTTCAACTTCAGTTGGATTGAAGTCTTTTCTGTTGATAAACTTGTTTCTGAGTGTTTTCAAACGCTTCTGGTCGAGTGACTTCACATCATAACTTTTCATTGATTCAACGAAAGCTTTTGGGTCTGAGATAACTTTTTTGACATGGTTCCATTCGGTCTTTTCATTGAAAACAATCATGACTGCCTCCATAACCATTACTACAGCATCTGGTGGACTTGGGAATGACTTGATTTCAGTAATCTTGTTCTTATCTAACTTTGCGAGAGAAGCTTTGGCAGCATCTAGTTCAGGTTGTACTTGATTTAGGTCCGCTTGTACATCATCGACAATAACTTGAGCTTCATCAGCTTGCTGATTAACGATAGCTGCTTCCTTTGACACCACTTCTTCCTTCTCATCTGCAATCTTTCTGTCTTCAGTAGCTTTCTTCAGGGATACCTTCAAATCCTCATTCTTCTTTTGCAATTTGGGCTGTAACTCCTTGATTTTCTCTCTCAATTCAGCAATGTTGGTATTTGTGTCTGTCAGCTTCTTGATACCTGTGGATAGACGCGTCTTGTTGATATTAAACTCAGTTCTCTTAATCTCTAACGACGACAGATATAGATTGATCAAGTCCAAGTATGACTTTGGTGTGGTGTAGATCCTTCTTCTGAGAGTTTTAAAGAATTCTTCTGATATCTCTTCAACTGAGGTATGGATTATCATACACATTTCTGCTAATGAATTTCTGTTTTCTTCATTAGATAAACTAAGATCAGATAGGAACTCTGAACTGACATAATAGAGTGCACTTTCAGGCCATCTTGAGAACCAATCTAAGGTACAGCAATTGACTAAAGATGGGAACATTCTACATCTAACTCTTAAAGTATCACCGACTGGAGACATGCATAGATTAATATGCAAGAAATCTCTTACTCCTTCTATGAAAGTTGCGTTAATATTTTCTAATGTGTCTACTCTTCCTAATTGGGCAAGTACAGGTCTTACTCCATCAGTAATCTTGTCTTTATCTTCTTGTTCCATGAGATTTGAGACTTCTCCAGTGTTCAAAATACTATTGATATCTTCCACAAAGAGTTCTGAAATAATCTGATTATCTGTAATTGTGAAGCAAATAGGTGTTCTATCGATTCCTGCAGTAAACATGAGCTCCTTCAAGAACTCTTTGAACTCAGCTGGTCCGAATTTCTTCGTGATTTCAACTTGCTTGAATTCTATCTCGAGCATGTGTGAAGCAAGTCTTGTCGCAGATTGCTTTCCTGAACCTCCCACACCAATCATCATAGCGTTACCTCTTGGCTGTCTTAAGATTCTTGAAATTCTTAGAATATGGTCCATACAGTCGTCGAAGAACACTAAGTTCATTTTTCCAGTATTACTCATGTTGTAGTCATCAAGACTTGTCTCAAGTTGCTTAAACAATTTTTCCTTATTCTGTATTTCCTCATATAGCTTTACAGGAGCATCGAGCTTGAGCAGGTCTCCCCACATTATTGGACTTTCACCAAAAAGTTCATTCTTTTCGATTCTAATTCTGAATTGTGAGTTGACGAGTTCTGTCACATTTTCGTTTAACCATTCTCTATCATTTTCGTCGATCAACCTATCTTTGAAGACTCTGCACATCTCATTTACCCAAAGTCTAGAAAATTGTTCAGGAGACTGGCAACTAGCTGGACGAACCATCAAGATACCCTGGATGACTCTAGACACATCTCTCAAATTGAACAGATAATGGAACCTAGCTGGAGTTGGTCTCAGCTCTTCTGCAATTCTGTGGTAAACATCAATTGTAGAGTCGACACATGATTCTCCTAGCTTCTCGACTTCCCCAAGGAATCCTGCTTTTAGGAAACCACCCAAGATTGAGTTGAAAATTGTTTGAAGTACTTCCTTGCTACTCTCTGGCAGACAGAAAACGTTGAAGTGACGAATAAATCTTGGAGTAGTTGGGCTTCTTCCACCTCCTGGAGGAGCTGCACAGCAGATAACAGTAGTGTCTTCGACATCTTTCCAGTAAAGGTCAACTCTGTCATAAAGTCCTTTTCTGTCAATAAACAGTCTCAGTAGCTCAATTGGTGGTTGTGCTCCGTATTCTTCAACAGCTGGCATATTCAAGTCATCAACGAACACAGCAATGGTCTTTCCTGGTCCAGCTCCGAATAAAGTTCTTCTCTTTTTCTCAAGCTTGTCCTCGATTGTCTGCTGAACTCTCAAAGCTGTAGTCTGGGCTGAGAAGTTGATATTGATTGTCTGCACTCCCTTTGGCTCTTTCATTTCTGTCAGTAAGTTTTGAATAATTGCACTCTTTCCAACTCCTGATACTCCGGTAAAGAAAATTGGTTTCGATGAGTGTTGGTATAGCATCTCTAGTAAGTATGCGAATCTGTATGTGTCTACTGTTGGAACCATCAACTGGAAGTATGGAAGAGTAGGGTCATATTCAAATGCAGGCACTTTGTCATTCCAAGGTACAAACGAGGATTCTTTTTTGGTAGCATCATAGAAATAATCAAACGCTGTTCCTGTGTTAGGAAGTTTCACACTCTTGAAAATATCTTTGATTGTGTCATCAAGTCTGTCTTTGCCAAATTGGTTTAATGCACCTCCAACTCCCCAAGCGTATCACCAAAGGAAAATAGAATTGATCAACTTCTGTTTTTCTTCTCTCTTCCCTTTAAATCCATATTCGGGTCTAAGTACAGCTTCAACAAAGTTCATGACGTTAGTAGCTTTCTGAATAGTAACAGTTGGAATTGGCTCAGTAAGTCCATTCTCAATTCTCTCAATACCTTGGTCAATTGTCTGATCAAAGGTCTCATACAAATATTCTTTCAAGAAATCGTCCAAAATAGATTCGTCTTTGTAGTACATAGCAATTCTACTCTTAATGTATGGTCTCCATGAAAGGTCTTCAGGAGTCATATAGACCATACCACACCTTGAAACTGTAGCTGGAGAGGCGACAGAAAGATCTTGCACTTCGAATAACATTCTCATTTGATGCCTGAGCTTAAGTCTCTGTCCGTTTGCAAGGCAAAGAGTCATGTTGTCATCAAGAACAGTGTTCATGTTCTCAATCCACAGGGCATCAACTGGTCCATCGAACACTACCCAAGTTCTTTCTTCACCCTGTTCAGCTGCTGCATTCCTCATGATCTTTGAAGCAAGCCCATCTGTCCATTCTTGGGAAATTGGATTAACCTCACCGTAAAGCTCTCCCATTGAAATACTCTTTGGATTGAGCACTTTAGTATCGATATGTTGGAACCGTTCATCTGGAGAGTTACGTTTTCTCAACTGTACCATCGCATCTTGTAACACTTCATAACAGGTTGTCTTTCCTGCACCTGTGGGTCCAACGATCATGACTCCAAATCTGACCTCAAATGTATCGAATAGCTGAATTACTTTCAAAATGAATTCTGCAACTGGTTGTAAAAGTAAGTCTTTGATACTGTCTTCAATTTGGAGTTGAAGCTCTCCATAGTCAACTTCTTTGATTTCAACTGTTGGGAAAAGATCTTGTACAATAGCACTGAAGAGTGGTAAATCGTCTCTCAAAAATTTTGGAACATTTGAATCTCTCATTGCTCTGATTAACACTGCATCTTCTTTCATATCTGGGTTAGCTCTTTTAAGAGAACCAGCCATAACCAATACTGACTTTACAGCCCTCATTCCGAAATCGTAGTGATCTTGCTGACTTAATTGTTCTGATGCCAGTTTGTAAAGCTTGACCATTTTCTTGGATAATTCTGTTGCTGAGTCAAAACCTTCAGCAAAAAGCATGATTTCTGCAATGAGTCCATAATCAGGGATCATCATTGATACTGGTCTAAAGAGCACTTTCAAGTTATCTGGAAGTTCAGTTCTTCCTGCATATCCAGGGTTCATTGTCACACATACTGCAACAGTTTTGACGAGTGGAATATGTTTTCCTTCGAACAGGAAGTTATCTACATCATTAATAAGAGCTTGTCTAATAGTAGCAAGTTGCTGTGCAATAACTGAAAGCACTTCAATATCAATTCTGTTGAACTCGTCTAAGCATGTCCAGCATCCTTGTTGTGTCAGACCAGAGAAAAACCTTCCCATCATTTTGTAGTCGACTTGGTCTGAACAATTGAAAACAATACATTGGACTCCAGTAGCTTTAGCTAAATCTTTTGTACTCTCTGTTTTACCAGTTCCTGCTGGTCCAGCTGGGTTAGCACCAAGCTTAATATGAATAGCTCCTGTAATGGTGATCCAGCATCTATCAGTCAGTGGAGTAATAACCAATCTTGAGGTAGCTCCCATATACTCATAACCATATGCAAGAGTGGAGTTAATCTGTCTAATGACGCAATCACCCTTCTCAAACTCCCAGTAGTACCTGAGTTGTTGCTGCCATAAGAATTCATTGGTTGAACATACATTACTATCTCTGAGTTGTCCAACGATATCTCTTGCATGGACATCAGTAGTGACAAGGGCAACGATAATTTTTCTTTGAATTGGGCTCAGCTTTCCTCTTACTAATTCAGTCAGCTCCTTCAACTGGTTCACGTTTAGATCATAGCAGTCTGAAAGTGATTCAGGGTCTTGGTCATTTCTATTGATAGATTCTTCAGTAGCATAACACCAGACAATCTGACTGACAGTAGCGACGATCTGTCCAAAGTGAGAAGTGACCCAGCTCTTTCTGTCGATGTTTGGGTTTTCGAAATCTGTAACTCCCTGTTTTAATAGTTTCTGCAGGGTTTCTCTCATAGCATCTTGGACAAGACTCAACCATGCTTCAACTTGGCCTCTTGCTGTAGGCTTCTTTGAGAAAGGTACTTTTTCACCTTCTCCTGAGAACATGGATTTGATAGCTAGCGAGTCCTCCTCAATTTCAAGTCTGTAAATATTATCAAAGCAAGTTTTCAAGTTCTGCTGGATGACTTCAAGGTTCTGCGAGTTGGCAAGGATTTCAAGCAACTCATCGTTTGACAAGAAGTAAAATCTTGGGAAGTCTCCTCTCTTTTTCTCAAGATAGTCTTCAAGCTTCCTTTGAATTTCTTCTAAAGCTTCATTATTTGCTCTGAGCTGATCAAGTAGCTGTTGACCAGGAGTGGCTTTAACAAGTTTAATAGCACTTGGACTCTTTTTTGTTCTGTCCATCAACTTCTTGAAGAAAGTATCAACTTTTTCAAACTTTGCACTTTCAGCTGCCAAGTGACGCTTAATATCTGGGGATTTCAATATACTTTCAAGGTAGATCCACTGCTTCTGTACATTAACCCATTCTTCAATGATTTGATTTAGAGTAAAGAGGTTCTTTTTCCAAGTTTCAGCTTCATTTCTTAATGGTTTTACAAACCTTGATCCCAAAATAGTGTTGATGGTAGCAAGAGAATCATCGAGAGCTGTGAAGACATCTTCAATTTCGTCAAGTACTTGTATGTCTCCATCTTTGTATGGCTTGGTAATAAGGTCTATCTTTTTCCACTGTTCGTCAAGGTTAGTAAGTTGCCTCCTCAATGATGCTTCCTGTGATGCCTGTGTTGAGATCATCTCAATTTCTTCTTGGAACTGGACAACATTCATTTCAATAAGAGAGTTCAGTGTAAAGTTTTCATCATAAATGTCAAATTCATTTTGAAGGAGGTCTTTAATCTCCTGCATATGTGATTCTTCCAGATCATTGTTTCTTAAAGCAACGACTACGGGCATAGTTCCTCTGAAAGTGTCAACCAATATCTTAAGTTTTTCACCAATTGGATTAGCTGGTAATTCCTTATTTACTCGGTTGGCTACCTTAGCATATTTATCTGCTTCATCTGAAATATCTTTAGCGTTAATTTTTGAGAACTGAACTTTAATCCATTCTTGCTGTTTCTCTTCCCATGCAGATAAAGAGCGCCACATATCAGACCTAAGTTTAAGGTCTCCTCTTAATTGTTCTAAATTCTCAAACGAACTCTGGTTAATCTGTAGAGTTTCCTGCCAAGATTGGTATTTGAGGGAAGTTTTTTCGAGATTGTTGTATTTTTCTTCAAGAACATCAATCTTCTTCAGCATATCTAACATCTCTGACTCTCCTGATAAGAATTTATCATCATTGACTTCTGTGTTGACATCTTCGATTTGGCTGTTAAGCTTGGGCACCATGTCATCGAAACTCTTTCTGAATTGATCGAGCTTTGAATCCTGGAAGTTCTCAACGTTCATGATCAAATTTGCGAGCTTGCTGATCGACTGTACGACGTTAGTCAATAGATTCTTATTTCTATCAAGAGTTCTTCCTGCAGTAAGTGAGTCTTCTTTGATTCCTTTGATGCCACTATTTGCCATTATGTTGAAATATTGTTCATAAAGAGCAACTTTATCTCTAACTCCCTGGAAGTGTTCAACAGTGTAGCTGAGATTGGCGTTTTGCTCTACAAATTCATCCACTGTTCCTGCTGGTTTACTGAGCTTCTTGGAGCAATCTGAGAGCCATTTTTCAGCTTCCTCAAGTCTTTCTTTGATTGTAGTTGGTACTAGATTTTCAAGCTTTTGCATACACATCCTTGGCATTGGCATTAATTGTATCCTTCCTTTCTTACTATCCAATTTGATCAGACCAAGGCTTGTAGTTGATGGAATTCCAGTTTGGAACTTCTCATCTTGAAATAGGAACAAATTAATAACGTGCTGAAGACAATCGGTTGGATTCTTGAGTCTTGGGTTAACAATAATGCTCAAATCCACTTTTTGATCTACCCAATACATCTCAAGAACTTCTCTAAATCTACTTGTGAAAGTCTCAGCTTTGTCAAAGCAACTCTTCAGTATCTTGTTAATATTTGTGTTTTTCTCTGTATACACTTTATTATCTTTAATCCATTCTACTGGGTCAAGGAATAGATCATCTGGAGCTTCCCAGTTGTCACCGATTCTATCGTCCCATTCTTCAAGTGCATCAGCATAAATTTTCATCTCTGGGTGCTTGCTGAATCTCTCAAAGGCCTTGATCTCATTTCCGCAGTCGTTAAAGATTTTCTCAAATAGCATGGAGAACTCTTCTCTTGAGGGTGAAAGGTTGAGCCAGAGTTTGTAGATGTCTGGGCAAGTGTCCTTATACTTCTTTTGGATAATATTATCAACTTCTTCTGATTCCTCATCATCCTTTCCTTCTTCATCTGATTCAGGTTCAAGCTCGAGATGAGATAACAAGTCAAAATCATTAGGCTGAGACGTGCCATGTGGAGGTGGCTTGAAATCTTCGACCTCTACCTGAACACATTTATCCTCAGGGATTTCATTATCAACTTTTAGCTCCAATTTTACTGAAAATAACGGATCGTGTCCTCGGACAGGAGCGGCTGGGGCATTATTGGCATCATTAAGATCCATTTTCATGATTTCATCAATATTGCATGAGTTGTCGAGATACCTCAGTCTATTGGTGATGACCTCAATTGAACCGAGATAAATTCCAGATAGTGATTCATAGCACATGAAGTCTACCAAGTATGCAAATCTGATAAATCTTGAGCACTCCTCTCTTAAACTGGAGCAATGTCCGTATGTCATACCTGGTGGGAAGCCAAGTTTCTCAAATGGATTGTCAGTCTTACTCTTGTCTTTAATAGCTAGTGTAGTTGAGCTCTGAATTGGGTTAACTCTCTTTCTTTCCTCATCAATTTTAGTCTCAGCATCGATTCTTTGTTTCAAGTCTTGGAGAACTTTACCGATACACGACTCAATATTCTCACGTCATTTCGCTGAGAATTGACTGATTCTCTTGTTTGTGTCTGACCGCGCTTTGACCTGATTTTTAGTAAATTCCTTAATGGTCTGAGTTTCGATATTGGATCCTAAATCAACGAACCTGAGTTCTTCCATCTTCTTACAGTAGTCTCTGTGTGTGAGTAAATGACTTTTGAAAGTGTCATGCAGAATGAAAAGTTTCTCCTTGAGTTTTGTTGATGCTTGCTTCCTAGCCTCTTGCTTAATAGTGTCTTTCCACATTCTCATGAATTTCCATTTTTTGAATTTTTTGAAAAATCTGAGTTCTTTGATATGGTTGTAGGAGTCTCTGTTGATCAACCATTGGGCTAGGCTGATGAACTCAGTCACGTGGTCGCCCTCATGACAACTCAATCCTTTCCCGCTCATAGTGTAATATTTATCTTCGTTTTTTTGGTCGAACGAACAGACTTGGAGGTCGTAAGGGTCGCCATTAGGATTAGGGTTACAGTAGATGAACACTATTTCATCTTCACTCTTGCTGTCTAAGAGGAGTTCAATGTACTTGTCAAGGTCAACCCATTCTTTGTTGTTAACAGCATTCTGGACTTGTTTTAAGTCAGCAAAATCTTTCCTTTCATCTCCTTGTTTTCCAGATGAAGGCATTGCACGATCGAACTCATCTCCAAAATCTTCTTGGTTAGCTTTGATGGTTGTAATCTCAACCTTTCTCTTCTTCCAATCGTTTGGACATGAAAAGATCTTATCTTTTGCAGGTTTTGAAACTATTTATCAGAAATTTAAACTTACGCTGACCAATCGAGCTAGTATATTTAAATTCTTCGTAAGCATAAGGGTCTTGGTACATCTGCATGCTCTTGTTTGGAGATTCCTGGATGTCTTGTCTCTGTTTTGAGTTCCTCTCTACTGGTGGCAACTGATTTTTCAAAGCTGAGGATCCTCGACCTGGACCCTTTCCTAAAAGAAGGGTACTTTGTTTCACTTGGAGAGCAGGTTTAAGCTCACTGGCTGTTTTTATTCCGGTGATAGACTGATTAAAACTGCTATATCCACCTCTCATAGCCTTTTGAATTCTATCCTGTTGATATGAAATATCACCTAAATACTCAGAAAACCTTGACTTACCATAGTTTGCTGAATCACGATAACCTTTAGAAATCATAGAGTTATTGACTCCAGCTCCTGACATTTCTCTTGGATCATAGTCCATAGTCATATTGCCTTTCATCGAGGGGATAGCTCCATCCATGGCAAAGTCGGCACTCATATCATGCATGTACTTATTTCTCTTATCTTTGGCTTTGTTTCCTCTGGCTAAATAAGAAATTAGGAACGATCAAAATTTGAATACTTACCGACATTCGTGTTGGCCATGAACGACTTAACGCCCGAGTTGGCTTCAATTGGCCTGACGACCGAAGGCATAGGGTAATAAGAGATCCCTGAATCATAAAGTCTCTTTTTGAGATCTGTTTTGCGCTTCATATCTGATTTGTACGGCTTCATTTCTATTGCCTCTAATTATCAAAAGACCTTTAATATTATAATTTGAATTCGTTTCATTTTAAATTTTATTTCTTGGGGTTTTGGGGTTTTGGGGTTTTGGG
>Ga0307948_1002620_pt1 | contig 13163 bp, 12 predicted proteins | sample OrgLakmetagen280_FD_201824 | JGI IMG/M metagenome (GOLD analysis project Ga0307948, IMG submission 201824) | Saline water microbial communities from Organic Lake, Antarctica - #280 | ecosystem: Environmental > Aquatic > Non-marine Saline and Alkaline > Saline | place: Antarctica: Organic Lake...
CTCTCCCTCTCCCTCTCCCTCTCTCTCTCTCCCTCTCTCTCTCTCTCTCTCTCTCTCTCTCTCTCTCTCTCCCACTCTCTCTCTCTCTCTATCTCTCTCTACCTCTCTCTCTCTCTCTCTCTCTCTCTCTCTCTCTCCCACTCTCTCTCTCTCTCTCTCACACACACACACACACACACATCACACACACCTACGCACACATGCACACACACATACACACACCTGGTTAGAAGGCACACTCCCGCGACGGCAAAAGCAGGTTGATGTTGTTGTTGTTGTTGTTATCATTCACATTGACAAGGCAACCGTTTACCAGTGGTTCTCACACACACCTGGTCAGGGGTCACGTCTCCCACAATGGCTGCCGTAACCCTGTTAGGGCCGTAATTCTTCAGAGCAAACTCTGCCACCTGGGTGGTGGAAAGCACACACATATAAGCTTATATTATTTTATTGGTAAAGAACTTGTCACGGCAACTGCTCACATAAAAGGAAGGCCTTGCAAGTAGGTTTTGACACCCATTGTTTGCCACCAACCTACTCTATACATAACATTTTTTGTAGCTAAGCTTATTTAATTTATTTGTGGCTGGCTAAAAACTGTTGGTAGCCGATCAGCCAAACAACCTGGCTGAATGTCACTCCCTCATTGTAAACAAGCCCGTGCCCCCAAAGAGACTGGTCTGAACATGGAGGTATAGGCATTTGGGAAAGGTACACATTGCTCTAAAAGATGACAGCGTTATAGCAGAGGGAATTATCTGGGCAAAAGCCAAAACATGCTTCTTTTTTGCATGAAAGGTGCAACTACTCACACGTCACTTCATCAAATTGGACCCAACCTAGCTTAAAACTGATGCTGACTTTATAAGCTACCCGATCATGTGCTCAGATTTAGACAAGTCGTCCTGCGTACAGAATGACAGGACTAAAAGCGCAAGTCGTGCACCTGTACCCTAGATGAGTGCTTTCCAGGGGGAATGGCACATTAATTTGCATATCTCGCCAACCACTTAATCTTTTTGCCCCGTTTCTTTTGCAATGACCATTATTTGTTATAAGGACTTCAAAACACTAAAAATCACCGGGTTTGGTGCGCTGGCTTGTCAAATACAGCATATGGCTGCTCAAAAAGTAGAGTTCACGCCGCGGCTGCTGAGGCAGGTGGCCCTAACTTTCCCGTTTCAAGCTCAGCTGCACTGAAACCTACATATCAGAGCTGAGCTTGAAACTTATCAGTAAGGTCCACCTGCCCTAGGAGCATGCAAAAACCGTTCCATTTTTGGCCTCAGATAACCCCCTCTGATGTTATAGATGGTCTTAAACATATTATTTTGTCAAGGATAAATATGTCCTTTCAACCAACCAGATTCAGGCAAGAACATGGAGCACAAGGCTTTAATGCAGCTATTCATAATAAAACAAAAAAAGAAATCAAACCCGTCCTTGATCATGTCACCGGTCATTAATTTAAGTACATCCAATCAGGGCGCACAGTGCACAAGCTCACCTCTGCCCTGCCAAAACTTTAAACACAACAACAGGTCAGGACATGCTAGTTATATTAGCCTGAACCCACCTCGACCCTGCCAAGGCCCTCAAAATCTTCCGGCACGCCGATGATGGGTCTTGAGTAGTTGTTGGACAGCGCACGACGCGCAAACTCCTGCTGGAACCTGTAAATGAGTGGGGCAGTACATGCTTTGATGGGCTTGGGGTAGTTGTTGGTCAATGCTTTGATGGGCTTGGAGCAGTTGTTGGTCAGTACTTGACGTAGAATTCAAGAGCTACATAGAGCTACACAGAGCTACACAAAAGAGCCACATAGAGCTACAAAGAGCTACACACAGAGCTACATAGAGCTACGTAGAGCTACGAAAAAGAGCCACACAGAGCTACACAGAGCTACAAAAACCCTACACAGAGCTACACAAAGCTACGTAGAGCTACATAGAGCTACAAAAAAGAGCTACATAGAAGAGCCAAATAGAGCTACACAGAGCTACAAAAACCCTACGTCGAGCTACACAGAGCTACATAGAGCTACAAAAAAGAGCCACATTAAGCTACACAGAGCTACATAGAGCTACATAGAGCTACACAGAAGAGCCATATAGAGCTACACAGAGCTACAAAAACCCTACGTAGAGCTACGTAGAGCTACAAAAAAGAGCCACACAGAGCTACAAAAACCCTACGTCGAGCTACGTAGAGCTACATAGAGCTACAAGAATAGCCACATAAAGCTAAACAGAGCTACAAAAACCCTACGTAGAGCTACACAGAGCTACATTGAGCTACACAGAAGAGCCACATAGAGCTACAGAGAGTTACATAGAGCTACACAGAGCTACATAGAGCTACATAGAGCTACAAAAAAGAGCCACATTAAGCTACACAGAGCTACATAGAGCTACATAGAGCTACACAGAAAAGCCATATAGAGCTACACAGAGCTACAAAAACCCTACGTAGAGCTACGTAGAGCTACAAAAAAGAGCCACACCGAGCTACAAAAACCCTACGTCGAGCTACGTCGAGCTACATAGAGCTACATAAAGCTACACAGAGCTACACAGAGCTACAAAAACCCTACATAAAGCTACACAGAGCAACAAAAAAGAGCCAAATAGAGCTACACAGAGCTACGTAGAGCTACACAGAGCTACATAAAGCTAAATAGAGCTACATAGAGCTACAAAAAAGAGTCACATAGAGCTACACAGAGCTACAAAAGCCCTACACAGAGCTACACAGAGCTACACAGAGCTTCACAGAGCTACACAGAGCTACAATAACCCTACGTAGAGCTACATAGAGCTACATAGAGCTACAAAAAAGAGCCACAAAAAGCTACACAGAGCTACAAAAACCCTACGTAGAGCTACACAGAGCTACAAAAAAGAGCCACATAGAGCTACACAGAGCTACAAAAACCCTACGTAGAGCTACACAGAGCTACAAAAAAGAGCCACATAAAGCTACATAGAGCTACATAGAGCTAAAAAAAGAGCCACATAGAGCTACACAGAGCTACAAAAACCCTACGTAGAGCTACAAAAAAGAGCCACATAGAGCTACACAGAGCTACAAAAACCCTACGTAGAGCTACGTAGAGCTACAAAAAAGAGCCACATAGAGCTACACAGAGCTACAAAAACCCTACGTAGAGCTACACAGAGCTACAAAAAAGAGCCACATAAAGCTACATAGAGCTACATAGAGCTAGAAAAAAGAGCCACATAGAGCTACACAGAGCTACAAAAACCCTACGTAGAGCTACGTAGAGCTACAAAAAAGAGCCACATAAAGCTTTACAGAGCTTCATAGAGCTACATAGAGCTACAAAAAAGAGCCACATAGAGCTACAAAGAGCTACAAAAACCCTACATAGAGCTACGTAGAGCTACACAGAGCTACAAAAAAGAGCTACACAGAGCTACATAGAGCTACAAAAACCCTACATAAAGCTATACAGAGCTACAAAAAAGAGCCAAATAGAGCTACACAGAGCTACACAGAGCTACAAAAACCCTATGTAGAGCGACATAGAGCTACAAAAAAAAGCCACATAAATCTACACAGAGCTACACAGAGCTACAAAAAAGAGCCACATAGAGCTACACAGAGCTACATAGAGCTCCAATGCTTAAAGGAGAAAAAATAAAGCATGACAGAGCAGTGCAGTGTGAAAATGCAATGTGATAATGCAATACAGCACCATCAGCTATTGTAATACAAGCAGCAAGGAAACTCCAGCCGCAATTCGTTGAAAATGGCCAGAATGCAAAAGACTAGGGTCGGCCAGAACCATATATATAATATATATACGGTGTATTTACGATACTGTAACGCCGCAGGTCGTAATAATTCAGAAAGTATATCAGATAATTTCAGATACAATCAGATGTACTCAGCATCCGTGCTTGCAACACATCCAAAACGCTTGATGTGCGTTACAACCTATCTGAAAAGTACAAATACTCAGAATTCGGGGCCGTCAACTGAATAGCTGAGAGGCCATCCATACGCCTTGCGGGTTCAAATCCGTCTTCCCCATTTTCCAACATTACAGTAATTCTGGCAAGGATTTCACCAAATATACAATGTATATATACGGTTCTGGCCAGCCCTACAAAAGACGTACAAGCAGAGAATTGGCCAATCCTACAAGAGACAAGTACAAGCAAAGAATTGCCCAGCCCTACAAAAGACAAGTACAAGTAGAGAATTGGCCAGCCCTACAAAAGACGTACAAGCAGAGAATTGGCCAATCCTACAAGAGACAAGTACAAGCAGAGAATTGGCCAATCCTACAAGAGACAAGTACAAGCAGAGAATTGGCCAGTCCTACAAAAGACAAGTACAAGTAAAGAATTGGCCAGCCCTACAAAAGACAAGTACAAGCAGAGAATTGGCCAAGGGGAGTGGTAATTGCTCGTCCTAAGGTTGGTGCAAGGCTAGACCCAGTTGATTGCCACTCCTTCACATGCACAGGCGCCACACATGATGCGCATGCGCACACACATACACACACACACGTACACACATACGCACACATATACACACATATACACACACATATACACACACTCACGCACCTGCCCAGTGGTGCATCCTCAACTCTCAGCCTGCGCTCCTCTGCAATGACTTTCTTTTCGGCGTACAGGCCACGGAACACAGGGGCCCTGCAATTCAGCATCACCATATCACAGAAGTGGCACAGTGACAAAGCTCTGCAATAACTTTCTTTTCAGCGTCCAGGCCACGAAACACAGGAGCCCTAAAATTCACAACAAGTCAGTGCCCAGGTTGTACATGATTTTCTCTTGCAACACAACAACACACACATTTTCTTCTGTGCCCGAGCTTATGCTTTTATTTTTGACTGGCGAGGACCAGTCACAGGCTGATCAGCCAAACTGTCTGGCTGAAGGCGTAAATCTTAATTTAAGCATACAGGCAACGGAACACAGAGGCCCTGCACTTCAGCATCAAAAAATCGCAGGAGCGGCGCATTGGCAAAGTATGTAAAGGACAACAGTGACAAAGTGCACAAAGGATTAAATGTATAAGGACATCTTGCATAAGGACAACTTGCATAAGGACACAAAGGACACAAAGAACAACATGCATAAGGGCAGCTTGCATACGGTAAGTTTCCTGCACCAAAGCCTAAGACAGAGATTTTCGGATGTAACTTGTGTATAAGCAGGGGTTGAGATGGTACCATCTATCTGCCAAGGTTTTGCAAGCTGGTTAATGGGTTACGACTAGGTCCGCACATCCCCTTAACGAGTCACGACCAAATGGTTAATGGGTTACGTACTTGGGTTACGAGCATATCCCCTTAATGGGTTACATGGGTTAGACCAAATGGTTAAATAGTTTATGGGTTACGACCAAGGTCCGCATATCCCATTGCTTGGGGCTTAAAATATTATGCAGGGTGGGGTAGCTTGCAGTGCTTCTGGTGAAAAAAGCAAGACATGTAATTTTTGATTTTCAAAGACGGAGCATGTCGCATACATAGGGTTGGCCAAACCATATATATTATATACGGTTTATATACGGTAATTTTGGCAGGGAAGTCACCAAGTATACGGTCACGTATATGTAGATTTCTGGCCAACCCTACTCATACACAACATAGCTTACGGCGAAGGTTTGGAGAGTCCCCTTAGATATTATAAGCATGCAGGATGCTTGCGTGGTTACTTATATGTGATTGATATGACTAAAAAAGAACATATATGTGTGATATACAGAAAATTATAATGTATGTGTGATAGGTATGTGACTACAAAATAACATGTACGTGTGGCAGGTATGCGACTACAAAATAACATGTGGTATGTGACTACAAATAACATGTATGTGCGACAGGTATGTGACTACAAAATAACATGTGTGTGTGATAGGTATGTGACTACAAAATAACATATATTTGTGATATACAAAAATTATAATGTATGTGTGACAGGTATGTGACTACAAAATAACATGTGTTTGTGATAGGTATGTGACTACAAAATAACAATGCCATTACAAGGGCTTCTCCTCTTGACTCAACCATGCTGTCAGTGTTCCCACTGCTATATAGTGGAGGCTTCTCCTGCTTCTTTGGTGGCTCGAATTCATTAATTAGAGTGGGGAGCGGCTTTCACTGCTCGTACACTTATTCCTCCCTCTATTTCACCCTGCTTCTTTGGTGGCTCTGTTTCATTAAATAGAGTGGGGAGCGGCTTTCACTGCTTGTACACTTATTCCTTCCTCCACTTCGCCCAGCTGCTGCTCCCTCTTACCTAAAACGCTCCGCCTCCTGCAAAGGGGTGTTGAAAATAAAATAAAGGAGTCGATCAAGTAATACTATAATATTATTATTGCTATTAATCTTACATATCAATAGTAATGCTATTAATCTAATATACCAAATGAAAAAGGATGATGAACAGCTTTCGTTGGATCTGGTGAGGGATGCATACAGGTAAGGCGGACGGCAATACATGTACTGCTAAATAGAGCAGGGCAAAAAAAGTAATCACACAACTCAGCTCGCCAAGGTAAACCACAGCTCAAGCTCGTTGGCAGCAACAGATCATAAACTTAGTCACACAACTCAGCTCGCCAAGGTAAACCACAGCTCAAGCTCGTTGGCAGCAACAGATCAAAAACGTTGACCATGCAGCTCAGCTTGCAAACCACAAGGCAAACCACAGTTCAAGCTTGTTGGGCAGCAACAATCCAAAATATTTAGAAGGAATTGGACTTAACTCACCAAGGCAAACCACAGCTCGAGCTTGTTGGAGGGCAAAGAGCAGAAGTAGCGAGTTTGGTCTTGAGAGGTGGAGGCGTTCAGTCCAATTGCGCCCTGAACACAAACACACACACACACACACACACACACACACACACACACAAGGAGGACAGCATAATGTTTTGCTTAAACTGCAAAAATAGGCGCACGCAATCACACTGATCTAACATCCAAGGCTGGATTATATGGCCCGAGACAGCAGCGCTGCCAGCTCAAACTGTGACAGCTCAAGCTGTGTCAGTTCAAACTGTGACAGCTCAAACTGAGACAGCTCAAACTATGACAGCTCAAACTGAGACAGCTCAAACTGTGACAGCTCAAACTGTGAAACAATCTGACTTGCAGCAAGACATGCACGACGCACCAAGGACAAAAGAGCATTCACATGCAGCATGGCAAACATGATGCACCAAGGAATAAAGAGCATTCACATGCAGCATGACACACATGATGCAGCAAGGACAAAAGAGCGTTCACACGCAGCAAGACACACATGATGCACCAAGGACAAAATAGCATTCACACGCAGCATGGCAAACATGACCCACCAAGGAGAAAAGAGTTATTACAAGCAGCGTAATACAAATGACACATCAAGGGGGAAAACCACGCACCTCTCGCTGCAACAGAGCACCATATGCGTTCGATACCACTAGGTCATCAGCCACAGCCTGCGCAGGAGTGAGTAAGCATGCACTTAAGTAGAGGGCTGACCAGATTTGTATATGGGAATAACTCAGTATGTGTTGCCAATACTTCAAGAACGGGCAATGCAAAGTAATAACGCATCAGTTCTCTGGAATGGAAGAGTAGAGAGAGGGCAATGCAAAGTAATTACACACTGAATTTCTCATCCTCTACACTTGAAACACTGCATCTAACCTGGACCTGCACCTGGGAACTTCTTCCACAACTCAAATCAGAAACAGTTTTGTCATCCCAGCACTTAATGTATATCCTCCAGTCTGCAGCCGGTGCTGGCTTGCTATTTGCACTTCTGTGCACTTCTTGTGAGCTTCTTGCACTTCTTGCACTTCTGTGCACTTCTATTTGCACTTCTATTTGCACTTATGTGCAGCAGCCAGTTGCGTCAACGCAGTCACGCCCACCTGCCCTAGTATACCCATTGTTGTTTCTTCATGCTTTGAGTAGCAACACAGCATCCTTAATAATTTTGTGACTACAGCAATTGAGCGCACAGCCCCGTCCACCTGCCCTAGCATGCCCACTTTCATGAAATTTAATAATGTAGGTCTCTCATTTGTACCTGGGCAAGCTGCTCTTCTAGCTGCTTGCTTATTTGCTTATTGTGTTGCAGCACAGCATCCTTCATACTTCTGTGACTACAGCAACTGAGCGCACAGCCCCGTCCACCTGCCCTAGCATGCCCACTTTCATGACATTTGATAATGTAGGTCTCTCATTTGTACCTGGTAAGCTACTCTTCTAGCTGCTTGCTTATTTGCTTATTCGTGAAGCAGCACAGCATCCTTAGTAATTTGTGACTACGGCAAGTGAGCGCACAGCCCCGTCCACCTGCCCTAGCATGCCCACTTTCATGACATTTTATAATGTAGGTCTCTCATTTGTACCTGGGCAAGCTGCTCTTCTAGCTGCTTGCTTATTTGCTTATTCGTGAAGCAGCACAGCATCCTTAACAACTTTGTGATTAAAGCAACGGAGTGCGTAGCCCCACCTGCAGTTGTGCCAGCTGCGCCTCCAGCCACTCAGCTATTTATGCTGCAGCAGCACACGTTTCACCTTGGCAGCTAGGTAGAAAGCCCCACCAATGCTGGCTACCTACAGAGCACGTTGCCCTACCTGTAGGGTTGGCCAGAACCATACATAACTGCAGAGTACTCTGCAGCCTGCTGCAGAAGTACTCACGTTTTTGGAGGCGAGTGCAACCGAATGTCAGTTGGAACTGTCTTGCCACAGCTTGCACTGTAGGAACCATCTTTTTACACCTGGTCTTTAGTCAGAGCTTAGGTTAGTTTTCTCCTCTCTCTTGGCTCGCGGCCAACGCTCTTTCTGTTTTTGTTGGCAGGTATGGGTGTCAATGGCCCAGATGCTAACTTTCTTTTCCTCATCTAGGAGGGCTCTTTAGCCAGTTCAGTGTCTCAATTTTTCAGGCAGCTTTCTCCGCTCAGTTTTTTGGGCAATGTTTTTGAGTCTGGATGGTTGGCCTTGTGTAAATTCCCCTCCTACATTTGGTGGAGCCGAGCCGGAATATATATATTCACACATTTATACACTATTTTTGGCAAAGAAATCACCATATGTACGGTCATATACGGTGTATATATACGGTTCTGGCCAAACCCTACCTACCTGCAATTGCGCCAGCTGCGCTTCCAGCTGCTTAACTTTTTGAGCAGCAGCAAAGGATCCCCCAGGCATCAGGTGCTCCTTGGCTTCCCGTAACGAATAGAAGACTGTGCCAGCATTGGTGGTGAAGATGCGGGTAGAAAGCGGCACTCTTCTTCGTTTTTCAACAGAATGATAAGCTGAGCTATGCACGGGAACTTCCTGACACACTTTCATACAGCAGGTTTTTCTCAAAAAATTAAGGAGCCTGACCTAAACATTCTGTCCATCTCTATCAGGTAAATGTAACTGTATGTGCAATGCCATAACACCCTATGAAACACTGAGGCTTTACCACCACAATCGACCATACACAACTTATTCTTTGCCTCTATCTTTCGAAACTGTGTGACACAGTCGACCATGCACAATTTATTCTTTGCCTCCATCTGTTTAAGTTGTTTGGTAGTAGGGTTGGCCAGAACCATACATACATACGGTCATGCACAGTGTAATTGTACGGATCTGACCAACCCTATTTGGTAGCTTGGTAGCTAGCTTCAGCTTTCGCACGTTATTTTTTCATGTATTGGTACCGAACATTTACGGCACAGTTCATCCACTTATTTGATGATATTCTGAAGGTGACATCAAAGTTTTTTTTTACATAACTCAGAGTTTACAAATTTATTAGTGCAGCTGTCGATCTCTTTGATTGATTTATTTGTTGGGACCTAGAAGTTGAGCAGCCATGCCAGGCTGGAGGCCTTTGTTATCCAAACTAAACTAAACTACCTTCAACCTTCCCTCGGCCAACCGAATCTTCACCCTCGGCCAACCCTCGGTCAACCTTAGGCCAGCAACCCTATTTGGTAGCTTCACAGCTTGGTAGCTACAGGCAGGCTAGCAGTCGCACTTCTTGACTGAAGGCCTTTCTTTGTAAACCTTGTAAACCTTGACTACAGCTTGGTAGCTACCTTCGTCCTGGGCGTCAAGCAACGGCCCCTCCTGCTTCCAATCCTTGCCACCAACGCGCCTGGTGCCTTTGAAAGCCATGTGCTCCATGAGGTGGGCCAGGCCTGTGACAGATGGAGTGATGTTGAATCTTGCAGCTATTCCAGACAGAGGCGCTATGTGCTCCATGAGGTGGGCCAGGCCTGTGACAGGTAGAGTGATATTGAATCTCGCAGCTATTTCATCAGGCTGAGGCGTTATGTACTCCATGAGGTAAGCCAGGCCTGTGACAGATGGAGTGATATTAAATCTCACAGCTATTTCATCAGGCTGAGGCGCCATGTGCTCCATGAGGTGGGCCAGGCCTGTGACAGATGGAGTGATATTTAATCTCGCAGCTATTTCATCAGGCTGAGGCGCTATGTGCTCCATAAGGTGGGCCAGGCCTGCGGCAGATGGAATGATGTTGAATCTCGCAGCATTCCTCTCATTTATGTATGCAGTATAGTATCATGTGTATACCTCAGTAATGACTTGAGACGTTTATAATGTCTCTCATTTCAGGCAGAGGCGCTATGTGCTGACGATGTAAAGTCGCTCGCGCGGTCGAGTGTTTTTATTGAAAGCACTGGCACTCCTATGAAACCTAGTGTGCAAAAAGAGAGGGGGGGGGAGGCCGCTTGTTCCTTGACACTTGTAACACGATCACGATACGGAAAGCTCCTGCTTCAGATCATGATGCGTGTTTGCTTCCATGGGAGGTAAGCTGGGCCTGTGAGGGTTGGAGCAGCGCATCCAAGTACAACATTGTGCAAAAGACTTAAAATATGCGTGAGTGCTCCATGGTTAGACAAGTGAGAGGTGGAGTCACACGTCCATACGAGAGGCTGCTCATTATGGACATTCATAATAGCCATGAAATGACTATTTAAACTTAATTTTAGGTGTGTTTCTCTGAGAGGTGGGAGGCCTGTATGAGTATTTTTTGGATTTTTATATCAGCCATGATACGGACGTTTAAACTGAAAGTCAGTTGCGCTTCTATGAGAGGTGGGAGGTCTGTGTGAATTGGCGCCATGCTTTTTAAAAGCATTATGACAACTGGGAGTTTCTCTCTCTGATGAGAGCCATGTGCTCCATCATGATTTGTGAGGTGAGCAAGGCTCCTCTGAAACAGGGTTTGTCAGCATGCGCCCATGCTATTTCGCTTGCTCTACTCAATTGAAGTGGAGTGCGTGTGGCGTGGTCACAGGAAAAGACACCAAACTGTCACACATTGGTAACGTACATACTGCAAGTATCAATGTGCTGGCAGGACAGGTGAAGCAAGTCACACATCGTCGCCACATATGCTGCAAATATCAAAAATCAAATTTCAGAGAAAGCACCAAACTATCACATGGCACGTTGGTACATGCATACTGCAAATATCACATGGCACAATAGGTGAAGCAAGTATATTATTCAGTAAGGTGAAGGCGGTCAGGGTCAGGAGTCAATAGGCACATGCCCAAGATGCAAATACGCTAATACGACATGTGGCACAGCTTCCGAACGGTGCATGTCTACAGCTCTTGTAAAAAGATGCATACAACTTCTTAGACACCGCTTCGAGCTTTGAGAGTTTGCAGGCATTTGAATGCTGTTATTATAGGAACACAGCTTTCCGTATCCTCGTGTATCCAGCTCAGGTTGAGAGAGAGAGAGAGAGAGAGAGAGAGAGAGAGAGAGAGAGAGAGAGAGAGAGAGAGAGAGAGAGAGAGAGCCTTCCACGCTTTTATTTACCATTAAGGGCACGTAGGTTACCAACAAAGCGCAGTGCAAGCACCTATTCACCTGTCTTCCCGTCTTCCTCATCAAACGCTCCGACATCTGCGTATCTGCAGTTTGTGAAATGCGCAAAAACACTTGTTACAATGTTGTGCGCAGGTCTTAGATTGAGCGCAATGTACTGACACCGAAATGTGTGCTTCTGGTACTGTTTTAGCCACTAAGCCCTGGTAGCCGCACGTTGTTTCACACATACTCACAAATGACAGCTTACGGTTGGTGCTTCTTTCCTTTCCAGCACAATAAAATGCATTCCATTTGCAAGGGTGAACTCTGTGACATTGTTTTGGAATTCAAGTTTGCTCTTCGCTGGTCCGCCTGGCTCCGCAGCTAGTGTGGGCGGGAGCAGGAGCAGTGGCACCCCAGCCACAGGACTCTGGAGGATTTGCCTTCGTGTCGCACACGTGCTGACGCGCACGTGCCTGCTGGCGCACGTTAATGCGTTTCCATTGCAGTTGTGCAGATGTAGCTTGGATTGAGGTAGCAAGTGCTTTACAGGGGGTTGCAAGTGCGTGGAACACAGGTGTGGATGTGCTCGAAGTGCTAGCATTTTAATTTCAACAATTATACCGATGGGTGGTGCAGTTTGGAATACAAATCGCCATTCGAAACTCTGTAATAATTAATGCACTTTCTCTATGTGTGTGAACTCATATTTGTGGCACTGAGTACACATACAAACATACGCACATGCACACACTATCGGTAGTGAACAAAAGCGCACAATACCAGTGGTGAACAGACGCACGCACACGCGTGTGCGCGCGTGTGCAGACACACACTAACGTACATGCGCGTGTGCAGACACACACAAACGTACACACGCGTGTTGTGATCAGAAGTAAAGCGTAATGGAATATGAGGACGAAGACATGGACGATCAGGAGGAGGAGTGAGTGAATGCTTTCGAATGAAATCCTGCACTTCATGTCACTTCTGAGACTCCACACCCTTCTGAAACTGTACCACCACAGTCAGAGGCAGGATGAGGCTTTCGCCCGGCAATACGAAAATGAGCACACATGGGAGAACCTGCAGGAGGACGAGCACGGCCTGCTGCGTGTAGTACGTGCACACAGTTGTTTTTCTATTTGTGTGTACACACATACACGCACATACACACACAGTCATGCACTCGTATGTTCAAGATTTCACACACACACACACACATACACACACACACACACACACACACACACACACACACACACACACACACACACACACACACACACACACACACACACACACACAC
>Ga0307948_1002622_pt1 | contig 13160 bp, 8 predicted proteins | sample OrgLakmetagen280_FD_201824 | JGI IMG/M metagenome (GOLD analysis project Ga0307948, IMG submission 201824) | Saline water microbial communities from Organic Lake, Antarctica - #280 | ecosystem: Environmental > Aquatic > Non-marine Saline and Alkaline > Saline | place: Antarctica: Organic Lake...
CGGACACACACACACACACGAACACACACACACACACACACACACACACACACACACAAAAGAAACAAAAAGTAAGTAGACAAATTCCATCGGTGGCGGCGGAAAAAAAGAAATTACTATGCAGGCAGTAACAAACCACTCCCCACATTAAAAAGGAGCCACTTTGGTACCGGGCTGGCTAGCAGTCGCACTTCTTGACTGAAGGTGAAGGCCTTTTTTTGTATACCTCGTCAGCCTTTTGTAAACCTTGAGAGCTGATAATAGTGCTGGAAAGGGCACGTCTTCTGGCGACAAACTGTGTGTGACAAGCAAGTGGCTGTTTTGACAGGTCCGGAGATCTAAGCAACCTAGAGTCGTCGTCTAATTTATTGATGCGCTGAGACCAGGCTGTACTTCCAGTAACGGCCATTATTTGATCTGACAAGATGTAATGAGAATTGATGATGTAGTAATAGGCTCTTCCAGCTTCCGCTCAGATGCCCCCTGAGGCATGCTATGTAGCGATGTAAAATTACTTTTTTTGTGAGGTGCCAGCCGTTTCACTGTGTTTCAATCAGCATTTGTTGAGGAAGGGAATGCACTGATCAATCCTCTGATAGCGCACAAGCTACAGGTCTAGCGTAAATAAACAGCCACTCTATTTCAATTGTTGCCTCTAGGCTTTTAAGCTGGAGCGTGACTGAGCCCATCTTAAGATAGCTTCCTGCTCCTCCGGATTGTCAGCCTTGCCTGCAGTTCAACACACGTCTGTTGAGTCGATGCCATTGTTGAACAGCTCTACAGCTGTTGCTGTTAGTCAGCAATCAAGAGAGAAACAGACAATGATCAGGAACCTGTTATGGGTTATGGGCCCTATGTCACCACTTGTTGAAAACATATACAGCACAGAGATAAAGGGTGAGTGGTTCCAGTGATCTCCCTGCATTTTCTTACCTAGCTGCCTTGCATCACGAATAGCTCGCGCGGCTTGGCGCGCAGGGTTCATCGCCTCAGTCGCCTTCCACTCAGAACTGAGCGGCTGTCCTGGAAGTAGCGGGTTGCCTTGAAGACTGCCCTGGGCCAGCGTCTGCGTAGGAGCAGGAGCGGCTGAGTTAAGGGCTCAGACCAGAAGTATTCACCAGCACCTAACCAAACTGAGTTGGCAAGATCTCAGGATCGATATTGTGACCAAGATGAGCAAGTAATTAAGGGCAGAGGTGAGTCTGGAAGCGATTGGTGAGGGGGGGAGTTGGATGCAAAAGAAGCACCTCCGCCTGAACATGAACTCTGCAGCTTATGCTTTTTCACCACCGCGCACCTGCTCCAAGTCTTCTGAGTCCATGGCCACCAAAGGGTCAACTGACAATGGGTCCCTGAGTTTATACAGTTCAGTATGTATGTAATTCTGTTGTCTACGAGCTAGTAAGTCGTCCTACTGATTGATAAGGGTGCATGTGTTGTGCAACTTCATGAATGTAAAGGAAGTGTTCAGAGGTATGCCTGAACATTTATGCGCTACCTCCTATCAGACCTACCTATCAGAGGTATGTACAATGTAAAGTATGCCTGTGCAAAGAACCTGCCTGCAGAAAGCGTTGCGCGCACTCCATACAGTGCAACCCCTAGCCCTTTATATTTTTGTCAAACTTCCTCTTATTCTGTTCCTTTTTTATACCTGGGTCCATAAGCTTCTGTGTCTTCATCTTCCCTCGCTAGCGTGGCCTCGTACGAAGGGGGCAGCATTTGTTTCCCATAGTCACTTAGCCACTGCAGTAGTTAGGAAATGCATGTGGCTCAGCAACTTGAAGTTTATAGCGCAAGTATTTCACCCTCACTTTTGTAATTAAACTCTTGTTTTCTGCAGTCAAGATAAGCTTGCGTGCTTTTAGCGATCTCGCGCACCTGGGGGGCATCAGGCTGGCTTCGCATGAGGCTGCCAACCATCTGCCCGTAATCAAGAGAATCACCAGTCCTGCAAAAGAAGATTTGTTTGTGTAATGTGTAATTGTTTTGTCTGCGTTAATGTGTGAGTAACTGTGGCGTGTGCCCGCGTGTATTAAATGTGTGCTTAAAATGAGTGCGTGCGTGTGTTTGACATTAGGGTAGAAAATGGAGGGAGTGAACAGGAGGTTTTTGATACACGGTTCAAGCCAATCACTTGATATTGACAGCACAAATTTCTTAATAACAGGACAGGCTTGTTGAGTTGTACGGTACGGTACGAATACGGGTTGTACAGTATGGACCGTACTTGCTGTAATACGGCATACTACCGTAATTGTAGCACCGTACGGTAAGATATGGTACGGTGTACGGTACGGTGCGAAGCTGGCACTTCCAGTGCAAAAATGGCCTCAGAAAGGCCTCTCCACCCCAAACACCTCCCGTTTCCGCTCCCCAGTGTGCTCCTCTTATGTGCTGATGCCACACAATGCTTCTCTGAACGACCCTGAGGCTGGATTTGGGCCCAGTGTTTTGATTAACCGCGACACATCTCTTATGTGTCGCATTTTGGCCATTTTGGGTAAGACACAGCGACGCCCGGCAGGCTACACTGGGTGATCGACAGGAACATTTGGTGTCGCCACCAGGCAACGTTTGGCTACACTGGGTGCTCAGCGACGCTGTGTCTTACCCAGTGTAGCCAAATGGCTACATACCCAACAATCTTAAAAGAAACACTGGTTGGGGCTGCATCAGCTCAGGGGAAGGGCCCAGCAGTGGCTTGCATGGAAACTCAAAGACGGACGCAGTACTTGATTCCTGGTTAGTAATTTGTTCATAATTAATTGTTGCAAAAGGAAAAGAGATGTTTTGGGCCGAAATTGGAGCCAAACGGCCAAATTACGGTCAAAATCGTACTGTGCGGTGGCACCTCATCTGTACCAAGCTAGTAAGCTAGGCGAGGTGGCACCGTACTGTACAATCGGACACCGTATTTTCAAACAGACCGTACTTGCACCGTATTGTACGGCGTATTACGGTACGATACCGCATTTACGGTCAGGAAAGCTAAAGTACGGCGTATCTCAACAAGCCTGAACAGGATGCTGATCTCAAGGATTGTATGATGGGACCCCAAAAACAATAATAGTATTTGAGCATTAAGCTGCGTCAATGGTCTGTAACTTCCAATACCAATAATAAAACCTAAAACTCAGTACCAATGTTGTCAGCATAAATTTGTTCGCAAGATACCTGCTTGCTCCTGCCAGTCTTAAAAGATCCTCTGGCAGAGGTGGGACTCGCTGGGCCTTATGCTCAGCCTAAACAAAGCAAGGGATGAAGGGAGAGGACAAGTTTGAAAGGTTCATTTGAATTGTGATGCAAAACAGTGAAGACGTCAGGTCGCAATATCAAGCGCATTGGTGCAGATGAGTCATTAAGGCATGTTGAAAATGACACAAAGAGTATGGGCAACTGATCTCATGAAAGGGTGACCCAACTTGTTATTTGCAGGTAACTGACTTTGCGTCAAGCAGAAAGATGCAGGTCATGTGCCATGATAAGAGCTTGCAACTGAGGAAAACAGCAGCTTTACCTTCCGGTTCCCAGAGGCGTTCACATAACGAGCTGTTGTTGAACAACCAGTGTACTTGGCAGACGCACTACAGGCAGTAAAATACTTACTTGAGAGGAGGCCAGAGTCAGGGGTGGCTGGCTAGGCACCTCTCCCCGTAAGTAGCCCTGCACGTGTGACATGGCAGGCAAGCGTTTTTCGCAGTACGGCTGTAACCCGACAACACCTGTAGCTTTGCCTACCGAGTTCCATACTCTCAGTTCCAACCTTTCAAATTAGCACAAGATTGAGCAGGCGGTGCAACAGTGTGCGCAGAGCACAATACCTCGTCGGTCAGTCATGCACACTTCAGTACCTGCTTGCTCCTGCTGGCCGCCTCTTCCTGTGCACCACCATTCTCAAGTGCCCGGCTGCTTGAGGCTGAAGCTGCCGCCCAAGGACTGAAGTTGGGGCTCGTGTCGTGCATGCTATACCTACGTATCGAGTGGTGCATGGGTGGGTATGATCTGGGGGGCCGGATCATGAGGTGCCGTGCCTGACAGATGGCTGGTGTGTCTCACGTGCGTACAGCCAATACATATACATGGGGAATGGGGAGTCTAGCCACCTTCAATGCCACCATTTAAGCAGTACTAGCATAGCAGAGGGGCGAAAGCTTCTACTTCGCCTTACGCAGCCTAACAGGTATGCAGTGATACACATCAAACTGCCGCTAGGACCCTCAACTTACTTATCCCAGTAAGGTGCCATGCGCGCCAGAGTCTGTGACCAGAACGGCTGCTCATGCCGAAGGAGGGTGCCTAGGTTGGGTGTCCAGTCGTAGCACCACGCCTCTGAGCGGCAGGTAGGACACTCCACAGCGCCTGAGCATGATTGAGATGATACGAATATGGGCTTGCAGTAATAGCTGTAAACATTGGGTACTTCTTCAAGAGACCATGGTCAGAAGCTGGTCAAATCCATGTGTGCCTGCCTAACATCCACACTTTTGTGCCAAAGAAAGGAGAGAAAGTGGTAATTCCAAGGCAGATCTCTCAACAGCAAGTTTGGCAAACAAATGGCTAGTGACAGATTATCGAAAGCGTGATTGCAGAGGATTCTAAAACTGTTACCTTTGTAATATTAATTTAAATTACTCCTACGAGCTGCCACCACATGTTGTTTATACTCAACACAGCAAACCCAACAAAGGCGCTCTGAATCTTTGCTGTGTTTACTTTTAGCAGGGATGACATTGCAAAGGTGGCTGGTATGTACAGAAGCCCGTAGCTCACCAGCTGTTGGAGCAAAGTTGCCTGGCTTTGGCTGGTTCTTTATGGCAGCATCCAGATTCCGCATGATGACGTACTCCATGCGCACCTACATCCGTACAAACGCGACACAGCTAAAAATAATTATCACTTCTTCAACACGCCAGCATCTGCCTTATGCCTGCACTTCAACATACACAATAGCACGCAGCTATTGCAGCATCCTCAAATCTCCAAAGCAATCTCGCAGCCAATGACGTGTACCTTGCATTACTTTTTTTGTAGCACATTCCCGCAGCTGCCCTACATAGTTGCTCCATATAGCAGGTTAAAATACGCATTTAAACTTCTAGCACACCTTGTTTTTGCTTTAACAAGTCCAGCACAGATCTTGAAGTGACAAATTGTGACACTTCTTGAAGACTTGGGCTTGTAGGCTACCAGCTTCATTATAATTGAAAACTTACTTAGGTGCACGTTGTTTTTTCACTCACTGTAAAAAAAAATATTTCTAGCAGTCACGTGTCAATCTTGGGCCACCGGCCCCAAATTCCCCCCCCCCCACCCCCCTTCCTGACCCCCCACACTAATAAATGGGTGTCAATCTGCTCAGAATATAAGCAGCTATCTGCCTGCACAGTTATCATGTAAATTAACACCTGAAGAGTATAGGGCAATAACTGATATGCACACGCTCTTGCACTGACCACCTGTTTAGTGCATAAATCCAGCCAAAACCTTTGTCAAAGCACTTTTTTACTCCAATCACACAACTTATGCATAATGCAATACGTGAACTGCAAGTTTGGAATGAAACGCTGGAAAATTGCCTGAACATCCCCCCGCGGCCTACGTGGGGGCATTTCATGCATTTCTATGACCAAGCACCCAGACCCCCCCTTTAATCAAATCACCCAACAAGGGTGCCAGTCGGCTGGGCTTGAGCTGAGAAATCCAAAATATATTAATATTTGCTGGAAGTGGCCCAGAAAAAATCTGAAGACCCCCCCAAAAGTTTCCGAGTCCCCCAAATGTCCACCCACCAATTGACCCCTCAGAATTGACTCGTTTGTATGCCAATCGATAGCTTTCAACGTCAGGATTCCGAATATGCAATTTATATATCATTTAACATGTGACGCCAAAAGTTATGATACTTAAAGTCAGGTCAGCCATTCCCCACCCAAAAAAGGGGGAATTCGTGCCCCTTTCCTGAACTGCACATTTGAGGTCACCCAATGGTTCCTATACATAATTGTAACACTTCTGCATAAATATTATTGAGTTTGGGGTCAAGGGTGAGAGGGGGGGCTGGATTTGTGCCATATCCCTGCCAGAAAGGTGGTATGGGTGTATGAATGTGGGTTCTGGTCCGAATTTCACCAATTCTTTTGTTGCCAGATAGGTTTAGGGTCAAACCATACCCATCAGAGCAAAAACAAGGGGGGTTGAAAATTTGTCCCTGAAGGACTTGGTGCGTGGGCCTGTTTGCTGGGCAAAAATGGTGCATTTCTGGAAACCCTGGAAACACGCTTTCTGGCCACCACCTGAGTGTCGGGAGCCCTTCAGTATGCTCCCAGGGCATGCCTTGTCAAGTATTATGGTCTGGAATGCTGGGGTTGGGCCGTGGAGGGTAGCGACAGCTGAGATTTTTAAAAGCCATAAACTTTAGCTTGCACTAGCAACCTCCCACAAAAGAGGCATAGGTCCTCTTTGTAGTTTTTGAACATCCAAAATCTTCAAACGACAACTCACCTAGTGGCCAGTATCGCTATTGAAAATTTATTGCTATAATTGTTTCAATAAATCAGCTGTAAAATCAGTTCTCGGATTCATGCAGAGAGAAAAAAGCTGAAGCTTTTCGAAAATTCCCTGCCAAAACTGGGGTCAAAAACAGACCCCCGCCCCCGCCCCCCGGACCCTCCTCATGATGCTCCAAATATTATGTCCAACCATCGTTGTGGGTGAGGCAAGCCGCAGGGCCAATTTTTGAGGACCCCATTTTGGCAGGGAAATCTTGGCCCCGCACCCTGGGCGCCCCCCGGCACAAACTGAGTATGCAGAGTTGCTCAGTTAGGTCCAGCTTGAGGTCCTGCATACTTAGAAGTGGGTGGGAGCTTTGGGGCAAGAACTCTCACAGGAAAATGGCTGACCTGACAGGCTCCTGATTTTGCCTAGAATTTTTAGTAGAAAAGAGAATTTCAATTTCCAGAGCCCTCTCCGAACTGGCTTTGAAGTCAAAAAAATAACATATAAAGGTGGTTTTGAGGGTAATTTTAAAAATGAGCTCTAAGTGGGTCAGTGTGAATTCCCCTGGCCCTGTTCTTGAAGCCCCAGTCCCCAGCCTCAGCAGCTGCAGCAGCTGCAGCAGCAACAAACAGCAGCAGCAGCCAGCAGAGGGGAGCTCTCAAATTCACAAATCAATAGTTCCAGACGGGACCCTTATGAAGTTTCTTCGACCTCAAAAATTAATTCCCAGACCCCCTTCCGAACTAAAAATGGAATCTAATGGTGGCATCACAAACTGATCGTGGACAGACGGTATTCATGATATTTCCATCGGAATCCTGAGCTGAAGCCCTGTCAATTAGCACCCTTGTGTGCAACTCTGTCAATACGGGGGTGGTTTGGGTGGCTGGTTACAGATGTGCAAGGAGGTAGGCCGCAGAGGCGTGTTCAGGCAAATTACCAGTGAATGATTCGAACCTTTCATTTAGTGTGTTATGTTTTGTACTTTATACATAATATAAGGGGAAAATATGATGGCAAGGTTAAGCCTAGATTTGTGTGTGCTAAGTAGGTGGCCAGTGCAAGAGGGTGCGTTTGAAAGTTTTGGCCTAATAGATCTACTGGAGCTTGTAGTTTAGTTAAATAGCAAGTAGGTAGATAAATGCCGACTTTAAAAAAGAACAGAATGGCACCTTTGTTGTTTGTGTAGGGGTTCAGGAAGGGAGAATTGGGGCAGAGGGGGGCATTTTCAGGGTGCAAAATAAGCACATAGCGGTCAGGAATGATTGTTTTGCCTCCTGCTGTTCACACACTGCCTTAGATTCACGCTGCGCAGTTAGCCATTAAGCACTTCAATGGTTTGTCAGCAGCAAATGGTAAAACTATTGTCAAACTATTGTCATAGAAAAATAGAAAGTCAATAGACAGCCTGAATAGTGAGTGGTGTGCAACGAATCGGCTTCTGAAGCTAGAAGTGCATCGTTTAATAACAGCAATTTTCTAGGTTTCTTCTTCAGTTTGAGCCCTCTTTGTTTTAACTCCATTTTAAACTCATTCCTTGATTTGCCCACGATGCTCAGTGCTGTCTAACTAGAGATCCCCTGATCTCCACAGGGTGACATGGATTCTGGCTTTGAACGTATTTATCGCTAAGCACAACTCCAAAGCCATGTTTTGATGTCAATGTAAAGGAGACCTGTTTGTCTAAAGATTCTGTTCTGATTCTGGACAATCGAATAGTACTCACATTTGCACTCTTCCGCCAGATACATGTGATAGCTTACTTACTTTTGCAACCTTGTACATGCCTTTTTGATCTAAGAATGGGGCTGCAACAGTAAGCACACGTACGCAAGTGAGCAGGGGAAATCAATGATACAGATACCTGCCCACCCATAACCTGCAGTTGGATCCGTGCACATGATGAGAGAAACAAGCAAGTCATTGACCAAATCGGCGCCGGGAAGGTAGGTGCACGTTGATTTCCATGTGGGTTTGTGTTGTTGTGTCAGTATTAAGTGTTGCCAGGCTTGCATGGTGGAGCTTTAAGGTATGAATATGTTACAGTCAAACCGGACACTCTGCTTTCTTGCGATATGGGTGTGAGATACAGTATTGCAAGATGTTGGAAGTGTTTCAAACAATCCCGATACCATTTGTGCAAGTGTGTGTGTGTGTGCTTTAACACATCCACGCAGGTTCCACGTGTGATTATGCTGCTCCCAATGCCTGCTAGCCCTGAAAGCGGCGGGCGTGCACAGATCAGTATTCAGCCGTAAGTCCGTCTTATGCATGCAATCCCTTGTAACACTGGCTTAGGGAGCTGACAAACTCCTGTTACTGGCACATAAGCGAACCACTAGGTGCTCCAAGCCTTATTTCTTTATATTCATACTTCAATCGTTAAATCGTTGGACATGCTGGTCTGGATCTCAACAATTAAAGGTAATCGCTGCTTGCAGGTTCACGGGTGCCATGAGGTACTCAGCTATGCACGGCTGGCTGTCTCAGATGGCAGCTGTGCTAGGCAACATCATGGGTGCAGGTGGGGTGCTGCCAGTAGCTAAGTGCCACGACAAGTGCCACAAGAAACTTTTCATTCACACCTGCGTGTTCAACATGCAACCTGGCCCTTGCTGACTGCACGAATCCATGGTGCTGTTTTTTTTGCTGGTGCAGGTGGCAAGGGCTCATTAGAGGTCCCGCAGCTCAGCGCTGATGTCCATTTGCAACAGCACTGCGTGCAGAAGGGCAAGGGCGTGTGTGTCGTGGGTCTGCTTGACCTTGGACGACCTGGGTGAGGACGAGAGCACACAGAGATGTAGTGCAAAGCTGTTGTGCAGCATTGACTGTGAAGTGAAAGGAACTGCGCTTCCAAGGGGGATTTTTCACATATTGCCAAGCAATTTTAGCTTGGATGGAATTCGAACGGTCCCCTGCAATGAGCAGTTCTGAAACTCAATCTCATTGTGCTGCATTTGTCTCATGCCCACAGGAGCGAGAAGCTGATTAAAATGATGGGCAAAGTTGCAGGCAAGAGCCAAGACCAGCCCTTGTATTTTAGCTACGTAGACGCCCCCAGGTATCGGTAAGTCTTTTTTATCGCACCAAGATTGTGTGTGTGTTTGTGTGTGTGTGTGTGCGCGCGCGCGTAGACTCTCCAGCTACACACCTCTGAATCTCCCCTTTCGCTACAAGGCTACAAGCTACAGGTTTTTTTCTTACTGATGCACAAATCATAAGCGATAATTTCTCATACTCAAACTATACGTGAGTTCAGCTTGCCCCGGACCTCACTTCTCCTGTCCTCTCCTTCTTGACACTCATTATCTGCAGGTCCTTCCTTGCCCCTTTCTCTGTGGGGCATGGAAACTTGCCTACCGCAGTGGCTTTTTCCGTAGCGCGCATGCGGTATGCCGTCCTTCCTGCCCCGCTGTCCGAGCCTGCTGACCTGTCACGTTTTATTGACGGTGTGCTCAGTGGGAAGGTCAAGACATTACCCCTTGAGGTGTGCAGGTTTTTGCCCAGCACATCAATTTGGTAAAGCCACAAGTTTGTAGCTGGCACGACTCCAGGTGGTTAGCGAGGGCGCCTGACTTGATGTAGTGCTGTGTCATTGGCTGCTGTTTTACGAGTGGATGAATGGTAGAGTGTATATGTCTTCTGGGTTAGGGTTTAGGGTTAGGTTAAAAACCCTAAAAAACCCTAAACCCTGTGTATATGTCTTCTGCTCTTCACTTTCCAGGTGCTACCATCGTTAGAGGCATCATCATCATCGTCATCATCATCATCATCATCATCATCATACAGTAACGAAGGGGAACGCCAAGAGTCTGAGGGTGGAGCAGCTGAAGAGGAGGTGGCCGTCGAGGAGGAGTTTGATCTCAGCGACATCATGAGTGAAGAGGTGAGTGCATGATATTCGCGTGTGTGCCTGGTATCATGTGACCACTGCCGCAGCCTCCACCAATAGCATGCTCGTCACGCCCCACATTCTCACCTACCTCCTAGACAGAGCCTTTATTTTGCTCTGGAATTGAGCATCGTGATCTACAGTACATGCCAAGTTGGAAATGCAGCTCACAAAGGGAAACTGCCTGTGCACAATGCCTCTGATCACGATGGCTGCACCAAATGCTTGTTTCCTTGAGCAGTAGGCAGGATAAATATCAGGGAAATGCAGTTGAAGGCGTCGGAGCAAAACAATACACACTCAGGTCGAGCCTAGCAGGGAGGAACGCAAGCGTCAGGTGGAGGCAGAGCTGGCAGCAAAGGTGAGGTGGTTTGAAAGGCAGCTCCGTTGCACCCGTTCAATATAACAAGAAATCAACGCGCAAGCGAGCTCTTACGCATGCACTATACACATAGAAGGAATATTCATTTTATCAATGCAACAGGCAGCGGCAGAGGAGGAGGAAGCCAAGAAGGTGAAGAAAAAGGCAACCAAGAAGAAGAATAAAAACAAGAAGTCAGAGCTGTAATGATCTCGTCGAATCGCGGTTTTCCGTGAGGGACTCTTAGGCACGTTATGGCGTTGCACATGTATTAAGTTTTAATTTGAACGACTTTTGAGGGTCTTGGTTTAATTTGTAGAGCTCTGGAGGAGGTTTATGGCGGTTCTTTATTTCAATGTCGCCCTTGGAGGGGCAGAACCGAAATGTCAGACCAAATACGAGGCAAACGTGCTCCAAACCCAGTGCAAACCTGGCGAAGCTTTTAAATACCTAAATGATTACAATGGGGGATGACCTTCAGTCAGGTTGTTTGGCTGCTCGGCTGCTGGCTGGTCTCGGCCAGCCACAAATAAATTCATAAGCTCAGAAAGAAAGAGAAAAGTCCAGTGTTCTGCTGAGAAAGGAATTTGGACAAGCTGGTTGTTGACCTGTTGCAGCAAAAAGGGTTGGGCTGCTGAAAAGTCCTCAAAAAAAGCGTAGACAAGAAGGAAAACTGTTTCCTCTGCTCACAAAACCCAATGGTTTTGGCAATATAAAAGAGCATGCACCTCGTTCTGAACATGTTCATCTTCTTCAAGGTTTATAAAAAAAGGCCTTCAGTCAAGAAGTGCGACTGCTAGCCTGCTCATAAAAAGGGATTAATTCATGGAGGGAAAGGTATAGCTTTCTGGCTTAAGAAAGAACACACACCGTGGGCTCCTGTTGGGAAAAACAGAGATGCCGGAGAAAAATCACATGGAGATCGGCGCAGTGGAAAAGAACATGCTGCTCATCTTAGACACCATCAGTATCACATAGGTCATCGGCGGGGGAGTTGCTTTGATTCTATGTCGCTGTCTCAAAACGTTGGGTGTGAGCACGAAGTCTGAAACGAGCTGTACTGCAAGTAAATGACATCACGAGGAGGCAGGTTGAGAAACATGTATTCGGGAAGGATGTGAGGCGCCTCTCATCCTATGCTTCAAATCCGCAGTGAACTCTTGCATGGGAATAGCACGCCCAGTTTGAACAGCTCGTACATACACGCAGTAAAAGCGCTCAGCAGTTGAGTAGTCCAGCAGGCACTTGAACATCCCACCTGGAGAAAAAGAAGTGGAAGGGCTTTTAATGGAGATCAGGTGGCTGGCCCCAGAGGCTTGCACAACAGCAGGACGCTCAGATATTTTTAAGGTTACATTTGGTGGCTTGCCCAGTCTTTGTGGTCCTTTTTGTGGATCTGATGGTATGTAAGCTTCTCTCTGCACAAAGTGCACCAACTAGCCACTGCGCTACACTGCCATGCAATTAGAAACTTAAGATCACAATCAAGACACAAGCAAAATACAATTCAACAACAACAACAGTGATAGGGGATAGGGGATTTGATGGGGGTTTAAGAGATTTACATAGCTATCTGGACATCTGGACAAACCGCAACCCTAAACGTTGCACTACGGACTACAATGAATGGGGCAGACTACGCTGCAAACCCATTTGCAGATAACAAGTAAATTCTGTGTGCGTGCATGCATACATTTGTATGCATGCGTGTGCGTGTGCGTGTGTGCGCATGCGCGTGCGAGTGCGTGTGCGTCTGCGTGTGCGTGCGCGTGCGTTTGTGTGTGTGTTTGTAGTGTGCGTGCGTCTGCGTGTGCGTGCGCGTGCGTTTGTGTGTGTGTGTTTGTAGTGTGCGTGTGCGCGATGTGCCTGTTTGTGCCTGTGTGTGTATGTGTGTGTGTGTGTGTGTTTGTGTGTGTGTGTTTGTGTGTGTGTGTGTGTGTGTTTGTGTGTGTTTGTGTGTGTGTGTGTTTGTGTGTGTGTGTGTATGTGTGTGTGCATGCGTGCGTGTGTGTGAGTGCGTGTGTGTGTTTGTGTGTGTTTGTGTGTGTGTTGGTGTGTTGGTGTGTGTGTTTTATATATATAATAGGTTTAGCGATTGGAAAAGGTTGATTTGCCCATTGGCGATCATTGAAATTGCCATAGCGCGCACCGGAAACTGCAGCGCTCTACATACCTGTTAAATATATTTGATATGCTTCTCACTTACAAAGCTTCCGGAACAAAAAGTCCATTGACCCAAAGCTGTAAAGCTCGTCAAGATGCCAAAGCAATCCGCTTACCGGTAGTTGAACCTCCTCAGGTGCGTGCCACTCCAATTATGCCTTTCCAGCAAGGCACACACACACACACACACACAAACACACACACACACACACACACACACACACCCGCACACACACACACACACAC
>Ga0307948_1002625_pt1 | contig 13150 bp, 15 predicted proteins | sample OrgLakmetagen280_FD_201824 | JGI IMG/M metagenome (GOLD analysis project Ga0307948, IMG submission 201824) | Saline water microbial communities from Organic Lake, Antarctica - #280 | ecosystem: Environmental > Aquatic > Non-marine Saline and Alkaline > Saline | place: Antarctica: Organic Lake...
GGGGGGTAGTTGCTCTTGTGGCTTGTGTGGGGCGTTTTAGGTGGTGAGGGGATCCTAGGTTAGCCGTTAGTAGCCGCCCGTCAACAGGGTTCTTCGGCCGTGTTAGCCTCTCTTTGCCATGCTTTTACGCTTGCCGCTCTTGTCTCAACAACTGCAACTATGTGCGTCTCCCCCCCGTTTTCGTGTGTTTGGCGTCTCCTTCCATCCTCCTCGTTTTCTTCTGCGTCTTCTGTCCTGCGCTCCCTCAACTCTGTACTCTACTTGGGTATTTTTCTTTTTCCTGGTTTCCTTTCTTTGGTTCTGGGTCTTTTTGAGCAGCTTCCTTTTGCTTTCTCCTTTGCTTGAGCCCTCCCTCCTCTTTTTTTTTGTTGTCTGTCAGGTCCCTGCTGGGGGCCATAGCTGTAACACCACCCAAAAAAAAAAAAAAGTACTTCAGCGACCGCCCGACTCCATGGTATTCGTGTACGACGATGGCCTTCCTAGGCTGGGCTTTCTGACGCTTAAGGTGCACCCCGCTATCTTCGCCGACCAAGAGAACGTGTTCGCGGCGTGGAACGTGCACAGCAGACGATGGATGATCTGATGCGGCTGCGTGCAGACTTGAGCGAGCACCTGGTCCTAGACTCTTGGCACATGTTGGTCAGAACGAGCGAGTTGAGCATCTTGAGTTGTTACGACGGTTACATCAAGGTCCCCGACATTTGCGACGACGTGAAAAATGTGTACGACAACGGCGACCTTTTCGTCAGAATTCACAGCTCCTCTTACATGACATTCACCTCATCGAGATCAAGGACTGTGAGGACATTCGACCGCGGAACCAGCTGAGTGCTACGCAGGAACAGCACAAAGGCCTCTGCACCATCCTTCAAGGAGCCTCCGTTACCCTCCACACCATTCTTTTGGGAGTGGGTGGCACCAACTACTACAATCACACGCTGGAGTCTTCTAAGGAGCTGGGTCTTGGTTTTCAAAGAGTTAAGAACGCTTCCAAGCTTCATGTTCATTCTGTCAATTACGCTGCCAAACTCATCCATACCAGATATGTCCTTTCCAACACTGTTATCAACTCTCATCAGGAGACGGGTTCAGGTCAAGCATGCTACCCTCCTGATCCCCGATGATCATTTTCTTTTTTTTTTGGTGGAAGAATATTTGGTACCCGGTACCAAAAGTGGCTCCTTTTCCTTTATTAATATGGGGAGTGGTTTTTCACTGCCTGCGTAGTTTCTTTTCTGAGGGAAGTTAATAAGTTGGCAGCACTGTAGACAAGAGCAGACTAGGGGTATTTTTGAGGAGATGTAATTGCACAGCAAATGATTTGAACCTGCTCATGTTCAAATCATTGCAGCAAGGTAACATATTATACCATATCAAATTGCATCACGGGAAAAGAACCATGCATAATACATATCGCATGCGACATCTGCCGGGCAACAGCCAGGCTGCCGCGTCCACAGTTCTGGAAGCATCAATTTTGTGTTAAAATGCCCAGAAAAACACGCTTACCATCAGTAAGATGCACTGTGGCTGTCCACACCTTTCTAGCTGAGCTCACCTTCGGTATCTTCTCATGAGTGGCAGCCCTATGTGCCTAACTTGCTCTGCACGAGCACGCTATATGAGACTATGCTCTGTGTGAGCCCAGTTCATGTGAATATTACTTGTACAAGCTTTGTATGAGCCTACTACGTTTGGGCCTAATTATCTGCCATCCTATAAGCTTAGGTATAGAGAAGACAAGCAATGGTCACGCTGGAGGTGATATATCACAGCCAGAGTGATTTAGGGAAATAAGAGCACTTAGGTGTTAGCACTTAAGAAACCTTCACTGCCAAACTTAAGTCATAGGCCGCTTCACGAGTCACAGGCCGCTTAAGTCATAGGCCACAAGTCATAGGCCGCTCAAGTCATAGGCCGCTTCACGAGTCACAGGCCGCTTAAGTCACAGGCCACAAGTCATAGGCCACAAGTCACAGGCCGCTTAAGTCACAGGCCACAAGTCATAGGCCACAAGTCATAGGCCGCTCAAGTCATAGGCCGCTCAAGTCACAGGCCACAAGTCATAGGCCACAAGTCATAGGCCGCTTAAGTCACAGGCCGCTTAAGTCATAGGCCACAAGTCACAGGCCACAAGTCATAGGCCACAAGTCATAGGCCGCTTCACGAGTCACAGGCCGCTTAAGTCATAGGCCGCTTAAGTCATAGGCCGCTTAAGTCATAGGCCGCTTAAGTCACAGGCCGCTTAAGTCACAGGTCGCTCAAGTCACAGGCCGCTTAAGTCACAGGCCGCTTAAGTCATAGGCCACTTAAGTCATAGGCCACAAGTCATAGGCCGCTTAAGTCACAGGCCGCTTAAGTCACAGGCCGCTTAAGTCATAGGCCGCTTAAGTCATCACAGGCCACAAGTCATAGGCCACAAGTCATAGGCCGCTTAAGTCACAGGCCGCTTAAGTCATAGGCCGCTTAAGTCATAGGCCGCTTAAGTCACAGGCCACAAGTCACAGGCCGCTTAAGTCACAGGCCGCTCAAGTCATAGGCCACAAGTCATAAGCCACAAGTCATAGGCCACAAGTCATAGGCCACAAGTCATAGGCCGCTTAAGTCACAGGCCGCTTAGGTCATAGGCCGCTTAACGAGATTCAGGGGCAGCTTCACCTAGGCTTCGTGCACTCTCTGACTTGAAGGCCAAGCTGAAAACAGAAATGTGCAAATCACACAGACTGGGGAGCGCCAAAACAGACACAGGGTATTGCAACTACTGGAAGGACCTTAGACCTTTGGTCAATAAACAAGCCACAAATGCGTTCTGGAACAATAGTAATCTCAAACTTTACGAAAAGCATAATGTTATGAGGTACCGCACTGGTACAACTGTTAATCAAAAACACGCCTATCGGTACGGCTTCTCTCCCAATGCAAACTGCCCCACCTGCCCTTGCACTGATAGTGCGCTTCACATACTCTCAGGTTGCCAACACACTAAAATGAGGAACATGAGTATAAAACGCCATAATATGGCAAGTGTGCTGATTGTCCAAGCCCTACAAAAGGGACCATGCGGTGCCAACCAAATTGCCTACACTGACATAGGCAGTGCAGATAAACTATCAGAGCAAGGCCTAGACACTGCCAACAAAACACTGCCCTCTTGGTTGCTTCAAAAACTAACAGCACATGCCTTAAAAGCCTCTTCTCGTCCTGACGCCATCCTATTTCTACCGAGCACTGTGTGCTCCTCTCGCGTAACAACCCGCAACCCAAACTTTCAACAGCTCGCTAAAGACAAGAAATTGAATCCAAACCAATGGGAGGTTCACCTGATTGAGTTTACATTTTGTGAAGACACTAGGCCTGATCCCCAACTTCAAAAAGCAAAAGCACAGCACAGCGTGCTTATTGCCAACCTAAACAGACGAGGATATAGGGAAGTCAAGCTCCTCGTGATCCTCGTTGGAGTTGTGGGGACTATCTAAAAACTATACAGACAAACCTCGTTGGAATTGTAGGAACTATCTAGAGATTATACAAACCTTTGGCAGACCTTAATCTGGATTACCATCAGATTAAAAACCTGACACACAAACTGAATGATCACTCCATCAGACATGCATCTGCACTCATAAAAACAAGGTATGCACTGCGATATAACACAAGCAACAACAGTCAAGGTTTGGGTCTAGGTGCTACGGCACATAACCCCCTTGACCCACATTAATTTCTTTAAAATTGTTTGCGCGGTGGGGGGTTGCCTGGTGCGGGCACCTAAGTAACCCCCTCCCTTAATCATGCTGGCTGTGTGTCATCACTAACAGCGGAGTCTTTTCTTTTTCTTTTCTTTTCTTAGGTTCAGGGGGGTTATGTGCATAAGCACACATACACCTTGTCTGTAAATGCTATTTAAAGCATGTCTTTTTCGTATTTGTGAAGAGGCACACCTGATAGTGTGTTCACTAAGCTTGGTGAAAATCAAACCCTAGATCTGAGAGGATTTTGTCGGTGTACTATTTGTAGATAGTGCTCATCACTTCAATCAGTACCTCTCGAGTTTTGCCTGTTTGTAATCTTGTCTTTTAAGATTGGCCGTGATGACCTTTGTTTTATACTTTTGCTTTGTCGAGTTGAGTGCTTTCTGGACTCGTGTCTTCTCAGAAACTGAGCTATACTAAGTGAACGTCCCAGTGCCTCAAATGAGGTGTCTTGTTTTTTGCTAGCCTAGCTTCTTCGAGTCTGTGTTGCCCGTGGTTACAATGGTTACAATGGGGGGTGACCTTCAGCCAGGTTGTTTGGCTGATCGGCTGCTGACTGGTCTCGGCCAGCCACAAATAAATCCATAAGCTCAGATAGAAAAAGAAAAAGTATATTGTTCTGCTGAGAAAGGAAATCATACACAAGATGGTTGTTGACCTGTTGCAGCAAAAAGGGTTGCCCGTGGTTATCCTGGTGGGGACTGTTAGGTTGGGCATGAAGACCATAATGTCCGGACAGGTGGAGGCTGTTTAGTCCTGTGCTGTGAGGTCTGGTAGCAAATGCTGGCAACGTCCCGTTGGCGGCATTTACGATACAACGCCTTCTGTTGCTAGTTTCTGAGCACTGCCCCCTTCTGAGTAGATAGGTGATAAATCTGCCACGCCACTCCATCCCTTCTTAAGAGCAGAGCACCTAAAAAGGACCTTTTAACTTGATATTGGATTTTTTCTGGCGTGCTACAATCATACTCCTGATCTCTTGGCGCTTACAGCCAGAACGCATGTGCAGTCCGCTCTGTCTGTTTGGAGACATAGCAGGCAGTTAGCTTGTCGTTAAGAAGCCAAAGCGTGTGTTATTCTTGGCTGTCAGTGTGTTTGCCTTGCGTTTTTTGCTGGTGTGCAGGCGGTGAGCTATCATTTTGGCAGCTTGCAGGTAGTAGTACTGATACATTTAGGAAGGCATTGGATGGATCGGTGAATCGGTGAACTTGCAGTATAGCATAGCATAGCAGCATTGCAGACCCGTTTGTGATCCACAAGGGATTTGCTTTTGTTTTCCGTATCCATGGGTTGTACCTCTTGGAATTTTATGCCATTGCTACAAGTTTTGCAAGGTCTGAGGTCCTTTTGTATTTTCCGGACTTCAGGTCTTGTCTGTTTCATATCAAAGTTGAAGTGGATGCATGCCTTTTTTTCCAACCTGTTTGATCTTTGTTGCGTTGTGCGTGCTGCTGCAGACTGTGGTAATTATTTGGATTCTTATGCATCATCCGACAAAAGCTGCATAGGTAAGACGAAAACCTGTATGGGCGCAGGGCGCAGGGATATACTGCCCTCAAACCAAAGCTAAATGCATGTTATGTGCACTCAGCTGAGGAGGCGTGGACCCTAAGCCAGATAAGAAAACAGCTACTCTTCCCTGAGATGCATCAAGCCCATATACATTCAAATCTGCTTGAGCAAATTATAATTATGATTCATACTTCACCAGAACCTAGGTATATACTTTATAAAAGTGGAAGCCCATAGCGGCATTGCTGGAATTGAATGCACAGACGCAATTGCCAAACACTCTGCCTTACGTGACGGTTGGTGGTCAGGACGTGCACTTCCAGCCTCCAGCTTCAGACGTTAACGCATACACACATGTTTGCTGGCTCCAGACAGTAACACATATACGGCTCCATATGGTAACGCACATACGGCTCCAGACGATAAAGCGAGCACAACTTCAGACGGTAGCGCATAGATACATACATACGCACCTTGATCTATTATAGGCAGATGTTACGGATTAAGCCACACAGAACTAGGATAGATACATGGAACTGACTGGAGCCATCCTGCCTGCCACGACCTCTCCCTCCATGAAAGACAAGAAAAGAACGCAGATAGCGTTGATGTAGGAGGAAGAGAGTATTGTCACGACAAATTATGGGACCAGCTTAAGCAAGGATTGCAAGTGTCGAGCGATACACAATTCGTCCAAGCCACTGATTTAGCATGATTGTATGAATACGGCTGCACAAAGGACTTGAACCCCAGGCTCAGAGCGCCATATCCTCCCTGAAAAAAGAAAAAACTACGCAGGCAGTGAAAACCACTCCCCGAATTAAGGAAAAGGAGCACCTCCTTGCTTTGTGTGCGCATAAATCTATCTAGCACTTAAGTTTAACACGCAAAAAAAAATTGAAAAAGAACGCAGATGGTGTAAACACTACTGGCATGGATTAGGAAAGGATGTTGTTTCGTGTTCTGCACCACCCAATGGATGCAGAGACATACAACATCCCACCTGGAGAATACAGATAAGCAAGAGAGGCTTTTCAGTGGGACTGGGTAACTGCCCTGAAAGCCTAGTGGTCCGTGGCCAAGCCAGACTCTTTGGGGTCCACGGGTTTGGATCCGCCTGGTAGCGTGAATACTCCGCTGTCCGACAGCTCCGTCTCCGTTTCCTTATCCATGCTTGTGGTGTTAGCACTCCTTGCGAACAAATATTTTTTACCATTTTGTGTTGTGCGGACAACATTTTAAAGTGAGCTTAACACAAAAAAAATTACATCCATGAACCCAATAATATAACACAGCAAGCGTCCGCTATCTGCTTTCACGAGCAGGGCTCTGTTCTTTCCGCGAGTTTGAGGAAACAGATATATTACGTCTGCTGGATTGAGGGCTTTGAGGCATTGGTGCTCGGTTTTCTGCCTTTGATGACGAAGAGGCTCCGTACCTAGATAGTGGAAATGAAGTGAAAGTCAGTGCTGTCTGTAAAAAGATAAGCGTGCTTTGCGGAAAGGCTTGCAGCCAAGCTCAAAAGAAAAAGAAAAACTACGCAGGCCGTGAAAGCCACTCCCCACATTAATTAAGGAAAAGGAGCCTCTTTGGTACCGAGTACCGTAAAGCTCCTCCACCGCTCACACTAGCCAGAGCCCCTCCAAACAAGGAAAAAAAGCAGCAGAGATTTATGCACAAACCAGATATTGATGTTAAAAAAGTAAGAGTAACGCCATGGTGTATACACTTCCAATATCAGGTATTGATGACACTGACATCGCTCCTGGGGTAGTGGTGGAGTTGGCTCATCCCTTTTTTTACTCGCACGTTTGAACTTTACAGTTACAGGCAAGCCTGTGCAAACCCAAGCCAAGCCTGCAACCCTCCTGTTAATGATGATAATTATTATAATAATAGTTTTTTCCCAGCAACCCTCCTGTTACTTAATGATGAAATAATTATAATAATATTTTTTTCAGCAACCCTCCTGTTACTTAATGATACCGTACGTTCACGACCACTTCGTGACCACACTTTCAAAAATTAATTAAAATTACGATTTTAGTTCGTGAGGGGGTTTGGGGATTAATTTTTGAGTTCGAGGGCACTTCGGGAGGGCCCTGCCGGGAATTATTTTTTAAGTTCGAGAGCCCCCTTGTGAATGCTGCTACTGCTGTTTGTTATGGCTGAAGCTGTGGCTGAGGCTGAAGCTGTGGCTGAGGCTGAAGCTGAGGCTGGAGCTGTGGCTGATGCTGCACAGAGCTCAGAAGCAGGGAAAGAGAGGTGGAGGAGGGGTTTACATGCAGCAATGGGGCAAACGCAAATGGGGAAAGAGAAGGAGGCTTGTTGGAGCTGCATGCACGGGCGCCCCACGGCCTCTTCATCACAGCCTCGCCCCTTGAGCTGCTTCGCCCTCTGCAGCTTCTCACGGTCCCTATGCTGAGCAGCCAGCCTTTCAGCTGAAGACTGAGGCTTCAAGAACCCGGCCAGGGTGTTCACACTGGCGCGCTTGAAGCTCATTTCGATGTTCACCCTCAAAACCACTATAAATTGTGACGAATCCGGGTCGGAGAGGCCTCCAAGAATTAATAAAAATTTTCGTTTTCTGGCCAAATAATTAATTAATTTCCGTAACGGACGGTAATAATAATTAGGGTTGGCTAGAATTGTATATATACACCGTATATGACCGTATATTTGGTGATTTCCCTGCCAAAAATACCGTACATACACAGTATACATATGGTTCTGGCCAACCCTAATACCGTTCGTTCACGATCAGTTCGTGACTACACTTTCAAATATTTAATTAATTTTTCGATTTCAGTTCATGAGGGAGTCTGGGGATTGATTTTTGAGTTCGAGGGCACTTCGAGAGGGCCCTGTCGGGAATTAGTTTTTGAGTTCGAGAGCCCCCCTGTGAATGCTGCCTGTGCACTGCTACTGCTGTTCGTTATGGCTGAAGCAGTGGCTGAGGCTGAAGCTGTGGCTGAGGCTGAAGCTGTGGCTGAGGCTTCAAGAACCCGGCCAGGGGGTTTACACTGGCGCGCTTGGAGCTCATTTCGATTTCCACCCTCAAAACTACTATAAATAATTAATTTATCATTTCGAAGTCAGTTCGGAGAGGCCTCCAAGAATTAATAAAAATTTCCGTTTTCTGGCCAAATAATTAATTAATTTCCGAAGTGATCGTAAACAAACGGTAATAATAATTCTCCCTTTTTGTCTGAGGTGGGGGTATGTACGGTCCTTTTTACTGAAAGGCTCCTTCTTATACTCAATGTGGGTAACTATTTGTAATGACTGCATGGTTTTCTTTCCATGTCGCACCTAAGAACAAAATGGCTTTGTTCCCTTGACCTTTTTTATTTGCCTGCGCAAAGTACTTTCTCATGTGGAAGGCAAATATATAACGATGACTCAATGGCAGCAGTCGACATTGAAAGTGTGTTGTTATGTGTATTTTATTATGTGTGTGTGTTGCGTTTATGTGCGTGTGCGTGCGTGCTTGTGTGTGTGTGCGTGCGTGCGTGCGTGCATGCGTGCGTGTGTGTGTGCGTGTGTGCGGAAGTGTGTGTGTGTGTATGTGCACGTGTGCATGTACGTGTGTGTGCGTGTGTTACTATGTGTGTGTGCGTGTGTGCGTGCGTGTGCGTGCGTGTGTGTATGTGTGTAGTGTGTGTACGTGCGTTATTCTGTGTTTGTATGTGTATGTGTGTGTGTGTGTGCGCGTGTGTGTGTGTGTTGTTAGCCCCCCCCAATAAAATACCTAAGTGCGATCCCGAAACGAATTTAGTGACCCTTTCCTGCTCAATGAAACAGGCACGTTAACATTCATAACAACATAACATAACAATAATACCCGTTATCTCTAAAGCCTGTCGAACGCAATCGGATTTCAACTCAGAATACATCAACATAATCAGCCCTTCTGCCTGGCTTCTACCCCCAAGTATGGCAATTCCTGTTTGGCATCAAGACCAAGTCACAAAGGTAACAATGACCTCAAGTCACAAAAGTAACAATGACCTCAAGTCACAAAGGCAAAAATGATCTCAAGTCACAAAGGCAACAATGACTCAAATCACAAAGGTAACAATGACTCAAATCACAAAAGTAACAATGACCTCAAATTACAAAGGTAACAATAACTCAAATCACAAAAGGAATAGTGACCTCAAGTCACAAAGGCAACAATGACCTCAAATCACAAAGGCAACAATGACCTCAAATCACAAAGGCAACAATAACCTTACCTCTGATTTCCGCTTGATGTAGACTGGCGCTTCTTAAAAGAAGATTCGGGTGGGGGGAGTAGGGTCGGCACCACAGCTGCCTCAATGTTTTCATGCATTGTGGCGTGCCTGCTTTGTATGCGGTCCGTGTCAGACTCGCCTGTGGAGTAATGTGTGTTATTATGTTTGTTATCGTGTGTGTTATCGTGTGTGTTATCGTGTGTGTTATCGTGTGTGTTATCGTGTGTGTGTGTGTGTGTGTGTGTGTGTGTGTGTGTGTGTGTGCGCGTGTGCCTGAGTCCGTACAATATGGTTTTGGCCAACCCTACATTCTCAGCAAAGCACACTCACTTCCAGACGAAGCGCTGGGGTCAGAGTTCTCAATGCCATCCACCACATCATCAGGCAGGGATGACATGTCTCCAGAGCTCCCTGTGTGCATGTGTGTGTGCGTGTTAATATGTGTGTGTGCGTGTGTTACTGTGTGTGTGCATGCATGTGTGCATGCACGTGTGTGTGTGCTACTATGTGTATGCGAGTTGATATGTGTGCGCAGGTGTGCGTGAGTTTTACTGTGTGTGTGTGTGTGTGTATGTGTGTGTGCGACTGTGTGTATGCGTGTGTGTGTGTGTGTGTGTGTGTGTGTGTATGTTTCTGTGTGTGTGTGTGTGTGTGTGTGTGTGTGTGTGTGTGTGTGTGTGTGTGTATGTGTGTGTGTGACTGTGCCTATATTTGTGGTGTTGCACTGCGTTCGCCTGTCTGCATCATGAATTCTACAGCTCTGCCTTTTGATGTGTGTGTGTTTTTGTGTGTGTGTGTGACTGTGCCTATATGTGTGGTGTTGCACTGCGTTCGCCTGTATGCATCCCCCCCCCTCAAACGCACTTTGTGACACTCCTACAGCTCTGCCTCCCTTAATCCCCTCTGCCACTATGTACAAGCTCACACGTTTAGTATAGATGACAAACGAAAATTACGCGGGCAGTGAAAACCACTCCCCACACCGGGTACCGTAACACTCCACCACTGAAAGAAAGAGGGGGATGTCCTCCCTGTGCTGCGCTCTCTACATATACGAAAGATGCAACTAACACAAAAAACGAACCGCCCTGAGAGCTGACACACATACACACACTCACACACACAAACACACACACAAACACATACGGTGTATGTGAGGCTGTATGTGCCGGTGCACACACACACACACACACACACACACACACACACACATACGGTGTATGTGAGGCTGTATGTGCCGGTGTACACACACACACGGTGTATGTGAAGCTGTATGTGCCGGTGAACCGCCGCGGTACACCGGTGAACCGCCCTGAGCACTGACACACACACACATACGGTGTATGTGAGGCTGTATGTGCCGGTGAACCACCCTGAGAGCTGCTTCCAGATTCAATGCTCCAATTAGGACACAAATAACCTGTCCTGTGTTTTTATTATCTCAGCTGATCTTACGCATAAAATGGGCTGTACCTGCATAGTTTTGAATCTTAGACGCTCCTCCAATTTGAGGCCATTTGCCCACAGGGCTAATAGGGCTCTCAGGCTCCAGCAGCTGCTCTTCTGCATCAGCTTCATCATCCTGTGTGCGCGCGTGTGTGTATATGTGTGTGCGTATGTGTGCGTGTGTGCATGCGTACGTATGTGTGTATGCGTGCGAGTGTGTGTGCGCGTGTATATGCATACGTGTGCTGTGGTTGTTGTGTGTATATAAAACCGTCTCGCATGAAAAATTTCAAGTACACCCTCTTCCGTCTGATTTTGTTATGAACCAGATCCACAAAAGAGGCACACACACACGCGCACACACACACACACACACACTTCTTCTGCAAAACACTCCATTCATGGATTATGCAGCATGAATACAAAAATAATCGTAAAGATCCAGTTTCGTATCAGAGTGACGTTCACAGACTAGCAAAGGAGATGCAACAATTAAACATCATCGACATAGCAGGTCCTCGTGCAGACCAGCCACAGGAAAGAAGATGAGAAGAGACAAGGGTTAACACAAATCCAGGGTTGGCCAGAACCACATACATACGGTGTATATACGGGATTTTTGGCAGGGATTTTTTTCAATATACACGGTCATGTCCATGTATACATACGGTTCTGGCCAACCCTATAATGTATCCAGCGTGATTGAGGGAAGGAGCACTTAGTTCTGGCCAACCCTAACTATAACATATCCAGCTTGATCAAGGGAAGGAGCACTTATTTCTGGCCAACCCTAACTGTACGTATTCAGCGCTTTATAGGGAAGGAGCACTTAGTTCTGGCCAACCCTAAATTTAAAGTATCCAGCGGTTTAGGGGAAGGAGCACTTAGTTCTGGCCAACCCTAGCTTTAACGTATCCAGCGTTTTAGGGGAAGGAGCACTTAGTTCTGGCAAACCCTAACTTTAACGTATCCAGCGTTTTAGGGGAAGGAGCACTTAGTTCTGGCAAACCCTAACTTTAACGTATCCAGCGTGATAAAGGGAAGGGGCATTTAGTTCTGGCCAACCCTAATTGCACGTTTCCAGTATGATTCAGGAAAGGAGCATTTAGTGCCAGCAACTAAACACCCTTTGTCGCCAGCCACAGAGTATAAGCTTGTACAGTGCGATTCCTGATCATCTTGACTAGTACATTGAGTTTCACCTCTTCGTCGTTGAAACCCGAAAATGGTGAGCCAGGTCGAGACTGCTGCTGCTGAGGGGAGTTTGATTTGGAGGTGGCGGGGCTGCCTTGCCTGCGAGACAGTTTAGTTATGTGCGTGCGTGCGTGTGTGTGTGCGTGTGTGTGTGTGTGTGCGCGCGTGTGTGTGAGTGTGTGTGCATGCGTGTGTGTGTGTGTGTGTGTGTATGTGTGAATGTGTGCAAATGCACAACCTGAGCTCAGCTATCTCAAGTAGATCTGAATAAGGAGTGTCGAAATATATCTTAAAGTGACATGTGCATAGGCACACATTTATGACACCCGGGCCAATACATGCAGCAGCTTATAATCTACGTACAAAAAATGCTGCATGTGTGCAATGACGTTTGTAGGGTTGGCCGGAACCGTGAACCTGCACCGTAATTGACTGCCTGTATGGTTATTTATTGATAAAAAAATACCGTATGAACATTGTATATAGCTACACATGTTTGATTCTGGCCAACCCTATATTTGTACTAACCCTAGACTTGTACTAACCCTAGATCTGTGTAAGATCACTGTAACAGTGCAACGTTTTACACCGTAGCTCACCTGGAAAAAGATGATGCAGATGCTTTTCTGGACAGAGACCTGTAAGTAAAGGTGTGTGTGTGTGAGTGTGAGTGTGTGTGTGTGTGTGTGTGTATGTGTGTGTATGCGTGTTTTCTGGACAGAGATCTGTTGATGAAGGTGCGTGTACGTGTTTGTGTATGTACGTGTTTGTGTGCGCACAAGTGTGTGTATATTTTTGAAAGGAACCTGTGTGGATGTGTGGATGTGCGTATATGTTTGTGTTTGTGTCTGTGTGAGAGAATGCGAAGAAGTAAGAGAAATAGAGGGAGGAAGGGAGAGGGAGAGGGAGAGGGAGAGGGAGAGGGAGAGGGAGAGAGAGAGAGAGAGAGAGAGATAGAGAGAGAGAGAGATAGATAGAGAGAGAGAGAGAGAGAGAGAGAGAGAGAGAGAG
>Ga0307948_1002645_pt1 | contig 13103 bp, 14 predicted proteins | sample OrgLakmetagen280_FD_201824 | JGI IMG/M metagenome (GOLD analysis project Ga0307948, IMG submission 201824) | Saline water microbial communities from Organic Lake, Antarctica - #280 | ecosystem: Environmental > Aquatic > Non-marine Saline and Alkaline > Saline | place: Antarctica: Organic Lake...
GTGCATGTGCGTGTGTTTGTATGAGTGTATATATGTGCGTGCAAGTCAGGGTGAGATGCCACCCCACCCTCACCACTGGTAGGTCCTTTGCTCACCTTTGGCTCTGCACCTGCTGGTGCGTGTGTGAGTGTATGCGTGTGTCTTGAAGTGTGTGTGTTTGTGCATGTGTGTATGTGTGTGTGTGTGCGTGTGTGCGTGTTTGTGTGTGTGTGTAAAAAACCGCATGGGTTTTTTAGCACAAAGATGGTTGGGCAGCGATGTGCTTGTATACTGTCTTGCTAAAGGTTAGTCCGTTTTTAGGCTGTCATTGTGGCTCCTTCTCCTTAACTACTGTGGAGGAAGTGGTGTCCGTGTGATTTTTTCTTTTTTCCCATAAAGTTAGCACTGCCGCCCTCCCTACCGTCCTCAAGGTCTGAAGGGGACTGGGGTGCTGAGAGTGTCCAAGTTCACACACACACACACACACACACACACACACACAAACACACGCACACACGCACGCACACACACGCACGCTCACGCACACACACACACACGCACACACACACACGTACAGGAACCACCAGCTAGCAGTTGACAAGTACACCGCCGCCATCGCACGCAATGCACCCCCAGTGTTTGCAGCTGTCCTGTATAGTAACCGTGCAGCTGCCCATCAAGGACTTTCGGCACGCACAGATGCAATGGCTGACTGTGCACGTGCGCGTGCGCTGGACCCTACGTATGTGCGAGCCACTACGCGGCTGGCCATGCTGCTGCAGGTGTGTGTGTGTTTGTTTGCGTGTGTGTGTGTGTCTGTTTGCTACGTGTGTGGTTGTTTATGTGCGCTGGATTCTACGTATGTGCGAGCCACCACGCGGCTTGCCACGCTGCTGCAGGTGTGTGTGTGTGTTTGTTTGCGTGTGTGTGTGTTTGCTGCGTGTGTGGTTGTCTATGTGCGCTGGACCCTACGTATGTGCGAGCCACTACGCGGTTGGCCATGCTGCTGCAGGTGTGTGTGTGTTTGTTTGCGTGTGTGTGTCTGTTGGCTGCGTGTGTGTTTGTGAATGTGCGTGTGCGCGTGCGCTGGACCCTGCGTATGTGCGAGCCACCACGCGGCTTGCCACGTTGCTGCAGGTGTGTGTTTGTTTGTGTGTGTGTGTCTGTTGGCTGCGTGTGTGGTTGTGTATGTGCACGTGTGAATGCGCTGGACCCTACGTACGTGCGAGCCACCATGCGGCTTGCCACGTTGCTGTAGGTGTGTGTGTGTGAATGTGTGTTTGTTTGTGTGTGTGTGTCTGTGTCTGTTGGCTGCGTGTGTGGTTGTGAATGTGCACGTGCGAGTGCGCTGGACCCTGTGTATGTGCGAGCCACCACGCGGCTTGCCACGTTGCTGCAGGTGTGTGTGTTTGCGTGTGTGTGTCTATAGGCTGTGTGTATGTGTTTTTGTGCGTGCGTGTGCGCTAGACCCTACGTGTGTGCGAGGTACTACACGGCTGGCCATGCTGCTGCAGGTGTGTCTGCAGGCTGCGTGTGTTTGTGCTTGTGGTTGTGTATGTGCGTGTGTGTGTGCGTGTGCGTGTGCGTGTGTGTGTGCGCTAGGCCCAAATTGTGTGCGAGTGTTAGCCACCACGCGGCTTGCCACGTTGCTGCAGGTGTGTGTGTGTTACTTTGCGTGTGTGTGTGTCTGTAGGCCAAGTGTGTGCTTGTGCTTGTGTGTTTGTGTATGTGCGTATTTGTGTGCGCTAGTCCCTACGTGTGTGGGAGCCACTTCCCGACTGGCTATGCTGCTGCAAGTGTGTGGATGCCAATGATGGTCAATGACAATGGATTAGGGCTGGTTAGAACCGTACACACGTACCGTTATTTGACCATATGCATGGTGCCTTCCTTGCTAAACACACCGTATATTCACTGTTTGCATGTGCAGGTGCACACACACACACACACACGCACACACACACACACACTCACACACACGCACACACACACACAAACACACACACACACACACACACACACGCACACACACTCACACAGACATACACACACACACGCACACACACAAACACACACACACTCACACACACAGGAAGTGCGACGCTGTGAGCTTGCTGCCGACCTCCTGTCTGCTATCCAGACTGAGCCTGGTACTGATGGTGGCGCTGCTGTGCTTACACAATCAGAACGCCAGGTGTGTACGTGTATGTGCGTGTGTGTGCACATGTGTATGTTTGTGCGTGTGTGCGTGTATTTGTTTGTGCGTGTGTGTGCATGTGTGTCGATGGAACTACTGCATCTTATGTACTTTTTTTCTGGTCAGTGGACCTCTCTGTGTATGTTCACACACACACACGCACACGATTACACACACACATAAAAACACATACACGCACACACACACATGACACAAACACGCACGCACACACACATCACATGCTCACACACGCACTCACGCATCACACGCTCACACAAACACAAGCACACGCACGCACACACATACGTAACAAGCATGCTCACACACACATGACACAAGCACACACACGCACACACACACTCACACGCACGCACACGCAGGCCATCACCAGCCAGGTATCAGCTGCACGCACGACAGCCACGTGGCAGAAAACACACGACCACTACCGCGTGATGGGTTTGGAGCGTACGTGCACAGAGGAGGAGGTGCGTACGCTTTTGTGTTTGTGTGTATTTGCATGTAAACATTGTACACGTGTGTGTGTGTTTGTGTGTACACACCTGCACATGTGTATTTTTGTGTGTGTGTGCCTGTGTATGTGCCTGTGTTTGTGCCTGTGCATGTGTGTGTACGTTCCAAAATGCGGATACTCACTGACACATTTGTGTCGTATGTAGGGTTGGCCAAACCTTTTGTGTGTGTGTGTGTGTGCCTGTGTACCTGCACATGTAAACAGTGAATATACGGTGTGCTAAGCAAGGAAGGCACCATGCATATGGTCATACGGTACGTGTGTACGGTTCTAACCCGCCCTAATCCATTGTCACTGACCATCATTGGCATCTTTTAGTGTGCTTACACCCTGTGTGCTTGTGTGCTTACACCCTGTGAGAGCGCGTGCATGTGTGTGTTAGTGTGCGTACGCACGGTTGTGTGGAACTCATTGCTGATTTCATCCTGGCCTGTCAAAAACCCTCTTTTTGCATATTGACAAGACGAACCCCACGCGACCACATACCCATCAACACAAACACACATACACACACACACACTCACACCCACATCCACACCCACACCCACACCCACACCCACATACCCATCAACACTCATTGTTCAACGGTTTATTAACATGCATACACAAGTTCATGTGATTGCATGACGTACCATAAAACTGCCCCCAAGTTCTGTAAACCGACAAGCCTACTTCCATGTAACGAGGCCTGCCTGCCTTTCTAAAACTCGTGTTTGCTTGCCTCAACCTATTGGCTACACTGTACGCATGTGCACAAGAGACGTACTGCAAGCCTGCTCTCAAGCTCCATATACCGACAAGCCTTCTTGCACGTAATGAGGCTGCCTGCCTCTCTAAAACTCGCGTTTGCTTGCCTCAACCGATGGGCTACACTGTACGCATGTGCGCAAGAGACGCACTGCAAACCTGCTCTCCAGTTACATATACCGACAAGCCTACTTCCACGTAACGAGGCTGCCTGCCTTTCCAAAACTCGTGTTTGCTTGCCTCATCCTATGGGCTACACTGTACGCATGTGCGCAAGAGACGTACTGCAAACCTGCTCTCCAGTTACATATACCGACAAGCCTACTTTCACGTAACGAGGCCGCCTGCCGTTATAAAACTACAACCATGAAAACCAATCATTACGCCTACGTCCTCACGGTATCCTCTCAATCCTCACGGCAGTGTTCACATGCCTCAAATCATCTTGCGCCCTTTACGCATGTGAGCAAAAGGTGTGACGCAAAGTCGCCCTCAACTCCCATTCAATCGACAGAGATGCCACTATGTGACCAAACTGCCTCCCCCTCTTGTATTACTAGCGTTTCACTCAAGCTTTTCTTACCGTGCAAACTGTACTGCAAGGTTGCCCTCAAATTCCATTCAATTGACAGACATGCCACTATGTGACAAAACTGCCTCCCCCTCTTATAATACTAGTGTTTCACTCAAGCTTTCTTACCGTGCACACTGTACTGCAAGGTTGCCCTCAAATTCCACCCTGACAAGGCTGCCTCTATGTGTCGCTACTGCATGGCACCCCCCCAATAATTGTCAACAATGTAGACTGCTCTAAATAACGCGCACACCACACACAGGTTCGCAAGACATACTGCAAGGTTGCCCTCAAATTCCACCCTGACAAGGCTGCCTAAATGTGTCGTTACTGCATGGCACCCCCCCAATAATTGTCAACAATGTACATTGCTCTAAATAACGCGCACACCACACGCAGGTTCGCAAGACATACCGCAAGGTTGCCCTTAAATTCCACCCTAACTCGGCTGCCTCTATGTGTTGGTACTGCATGGCACCCCCCCAATAATTGTCAACAATGTAGACTGCTCTAAATAACGCGCACACCACACGCAGGTTCGCAAGACGTACCGCAAAGTTGCCCTCAAATTCCACCCTGACAAGGCTGCCTCTATGTGTCGTACTGTTTGGCACCCCTCTTAATATTTGTCAACAATGTAGACTGCTTTAAATAACGCGCACACCACACGCAGGTGCGCAAGACATACCGCAAGGTTGCCCTCAAATTCCACCCTGACAAGGCTGCCTCCATGTGTCGATACTGTTTGGCCCCCCCCCTGTGTCCCGACAGCCACAAGGACTTTGATGGCAGCGACGATGGAGTTCAAGGAGCAGTGGTGAGTAGCTGACGCGCTTTGTTTATTTGTTTGCTGCATTTTTTTCTGTGTGGTATGTGTGTGTGTGTGTGCGTGCGTGAGTGAGTGTGTGTGCGCATGTGTATGTATATGTGCATTTGCGTGTATGTACGTGTGCAAGTATATGCTTGCATTCCCCTAATGCATGTAGATACTTGCACGCGCACACACACACCCAAATGCACATACACATGCACACACACACTCACTCATGCATACACACACACATACACACACACACACATTCACACACACACACACACACACACACACACACACACACAATGAGGGTGTGCCAGCCTCTAGTCGAGACTATACGAGGCTCAACCTCATATAGCCCCGACATCACTGCTGTCAAAACCTAGACGGCCAAGTAAAGAAAGTGTCCATTTTGGGGGAAATTGAGGAAGAATTTCTTTAAAATTGCAATGATCAGGGGTTTTATACAGGTATGGATATCAAGTGCTTTTATGTTATGTACACGCGGAAAATGGCACATCGCAATGTCACAGTCTTGTTCAGGGAAGCGTCAGGATTTCATTTCTCGGCGCCCTAGAATGGGCAGTAATTCTCAACATCATTTTATAATACTATCAGATGTTATTCCAAGTATATGGAACTTATTTCCGGCCAAGCTGCTGCGTGTGTGCCTAGCTGGTGCGTGTATGCCTAGCTGCTGCGTGTGTGTGTGTAGCTGGTGCGTGTGTGCCTAGCTGCTGCGTGTGTGCCTGTCCAGCCAACGCACCATGAGACATTCTTCAAACACTTCTATGAATTTTCTTTATAGATATATCAGACAAAAACTCGGCTCAATCCGTGCAAGTTTCAGAAAGTGATATTTAAACTGTAACGCACCAACTAGGGCCTATATTGACGAGCTTCGCCCTTGACGAAGTCCGTCGAGCCTCGCTGGCAAAATCACACACCCTATCTACCCATGCTCAACACACACATACACACACACGCATGCACAGACGCGCACACACACACACACACTTACACACACGCACGCACACACACACACACTTACACACACACACACACACACAGGTGCTGGTGGCAGGCCAGGGCACTTCGGTGGAGACCCGCATTTTGTCTGAGGCAAACTGGCTGTTCAACCTTATCGGTCAGGTGAGAATCGGAGCATCCTTTTCTCTTTCAAACATACTCACACACTTTTCGTGTGCATCATACTGTGTATGGACTCACTTACTTCTCTGTATGCTCAAACTCATATGCGCTCACACTCATATATGCTCACACTCATATGTGCTCACACATGTGCTCACACTCATATGTGCTCACACTCATATGTGCTCACACTCATATGTGCTCACACGCATATGCGCTCACACTCATATGTGCTCACACTCATATGTGGTCACACTCATATGTGCTCACACTCATATGTGGTCACACTCTTATTTGCTCACACTCATATGTGCTCACACTCATATGTGTTCAAACTCATATATGCTCACACTCACATGTGCTCACACTTATATGCGCTCACACTCATATGTGCTCACACTCAAACTTCACTGCTGGAATCAGCAGAAAGGCTGCAGCAACTTACACACATGCTTACAGAATGACTAAAATTGACCATAACCATATATATACGGTGTATATACCGTATTTTTGGCAGGGAAGTCACCAAATATACGGTTATATCTAGTGTATATATATACGCTGCTGGCCAACCTTGTTCATTTGAATGTTTGTACACACAAGCATACACGCACAAGGGAGGGAGCAGCAAGGTGGCCGTTCAATTTGTTGTCTTGGGAGGGAGGCAAAGCTCATCTCATTCAAACGTTCATTTGCACAAACATACACATATGCATGCACATGTGTACATGTGTATGTGTGATATTTCTGCACGTGCGCAAACACACACATGGACACACAAACTCACACGTGCATACACACGCACGCACACACACACGCATACGCACACACACGCGTGCACACACACGCGTGCACACACGCGCACACACAAACACGCACACGCGTACACACACATGCACACACACACACGCGCACGTCGCAGGCACACGAGGAGCTGTCAGACAAGGCCAAGCGCCGCAAGTTTGACATGCTGTTAGAAGATGAGCGGCCCCCTGTTTCAAAGACCAGGCCATTTGGCGCCACCACCAACCCTTACACCAGGTGAGGGGTCACGAAATTTTTTATCTGCACTTCTTTCTCGAAGACAAGGCCATTTGGCGCCACCACCAACCCTTACACCAGGTGAGGGGTCACAACATTTTCGATCTGCACTCCTTTCTCAAAGACAAGGCCGTTTTGCACCACCACCAAACCTTACATCAGGTGAGTAGGGTTGGCCTGAGCCATATATATACGGTGTATATACGGTACTTTTGGCAGAAAATTCACCAAATATACGGTCATGTACGGCGGATATATACGGTTCTGGCTAACCCTACAGGTGAGGGGTCACACAATGTTTGATCTGCGCTCCTTCAAGACATGTGTTCAAAGCGGAACGATTTAGAGAAGAGTAGCGTGGCCACTGCACGAAATCCGCATGGCCCCTGCACGAAATATTTTTTTGTACCGCACCAGTAGCCTTCTGACAAACGCACGCACGCTACATTGCAAAGCCTAGGCATTGTAAGATTGGTGCCTTTACACAAACCAGTGTAAGATTGGTGCCTTTACACAAATTTATCTAAGAACGGTGCCTTAACACAAAGCTGTGTAAGATTGCTGCCTTGACACAAACCTGTGTAAGATTAGTGCCTTTGCACGAACCTGTGTAAGATTGCTGCCTTCACACAAGCCTGTGTAAGATTGCTGCCTTTACACAGACCAGTGTAAAAATGGTGCCTTTACACAGACCTGTGTAAAATTGGTGCCTTTACACAAACCTGCGTAAGATTGGTGGCTTCACACAAACCTGTGTAAGATTGCTGCCTTCACACAAACCAGTGTAAGATTGCTGCCTTTACACAAACCTGTGAAAGATTGGTGCATTTACACCAACCTGTGAAAGGTTGGTGCATTTACACAAACCTGTGTAAGATTGCTGCATTAACACGAGGTTTGTGTTCACCAAGATTTCGCTCCCGGCTCATATCCTTCAGACAAACACACGAAAGCCGAGGTTTGTCTTTCTTGGACACAAGCGTGTGTCCTGTTTCACAAACAGGCCCTCCTCAAACAAGCGTGTGTCCTGTTCCACAAACAAGCGTTCCACAAGCAAGCGTGTGTCGTTTTCCACAAACCAAACGTTCCACAAACAAGCGTGTGTCGTTTTCCACAAACCAAGCGTTCCACAAACAAGCGTGTGTCCTGTTCCACAAACCAAGTGTGTGTCCTGTTCCACAAACCAAGTGTGTGTCCTGTTTCACAAACCAAGTGTGTGTCCTGTTCCACAAGCAAGCGTTCCACAAACAAGCGTGTGTCCTGTTTCACAAACAAGCGTTCCACAAACAAGTGTGTGTCCTGTTCCATAAACAAGCGTGTGTCCTGTTTTACAATCCAAGCGTGTGTCCTGTTCCACAAACAAGCGTGTGTCTTGTTCCACAAACCATGCGTGTGTCCTGTTCCACAAGCAAGCGTTCCACAACCAACCCACACACCAAGGAGTTTTGTTGCATTCGCTCGTGCCCGCGCGCGTGTGTTTGTGTGGGGGGATGGGTATGTGTGTGGGGGGGTGTGATCTCTCTCTCTCTCCCTCTCTCTCTCTCCCTCTCTCTCTCTCTCTCTCTCTCTCTCTCACTCTCTCTCTCTCTCTCACTCTCTCTCTCTCTCTCTCTCTCTATCTCTCTCTATCTCTCTCTCTCTCTCTCTCTCTCTCTCTCTCTCTCTCTTTACACCGTAGTGGCAATGTACATTGTAGGACTAGGATTGCACTTTAACACTTATAACTAGGATTAGGAATGCATAAACACTTGTAACTGCTCCTTCTCTTGTACACCGTAGTGGCAATGTACGTTGTAGGACAAGGATTGCAATTTAACACTTATAACTAGGATTTGGATTGCATAAACACTTGTAACTGCTCCTTCTCTTGTACACCGTAGTGGCAATGCACATTGTAGGACTAGGATTGCAATTTAACTCTTATAACTAGGATTAGGATTGCAATTTAACACTTGTAACTGCTCCTTCTTGTGTACACCGTAGTGGCGATGCAATTTAACACTTATAACTGGGACACTTGTAACTGCTCCTTCTCCTATACACCTTGGTAGCAATCATTGTAGGACTAGGATTGCAATTTATTTAAAACCTGTACACCGTAGTGGCAATGTACATTGTAGGATCACGATTTCAATTTAACTTATAACCACACACCTGGTTTTACTGTCTATTCATAACCACGCACCTGGCATAGGCTTTTTAACTGTCACAAAACACCATGAATAAACTTATAACAACACACACCTGGTCATACTGTCTATTTATAACCACGCACCTGGCACATGTTTTTTAACTGTCACAAAACACCGTAAATTTGTAGGGTTGGCCAGAACCGTATATAATTACCGTATATGACCGTATATTTGGTGATTTTCCTGCCAAAAAAAACGTATACACACCGTATATATATGGTTCTGGCCAACCCTATAAATTTGCCTGTCGGCCGCCGAGCATTGTGGACGAGGCCCTGGGTGAAATTGTAACTATTAAATCACAAGTACTGCATAAATCGTAACTATCACATCACAAGTACTGCATAAATCGTAACTGTCGTATCACAAGTACTGCATAAATCATAACTATCACATCACAAGTACTGCATAAATCATAACCATCACATCACAAGTACTGCATAAATCGTAACTATCACATCACAAGTACTGCATACGAATTTTGCATCTTTATGCAGGGATTTATCGAACCAAAGAACTAAATGTAAGATATGCAGCTTGCCTGTAGGCCTTTAAGCGATGCGGACGAAGCCCGGATTGCGCCTTCAAGGATGGGACTATGTGAACTAACAGTGAAAATTGCGGCTTGCCTGTAGGCCTTTATGCATTGCGGAAGAGGCCCTGGTTGCGCCTTCAGGGAAGGGACTAGTTGAACAAATTAATACACATGACACATAACAGTGAAAATTGCGGCTTGTCTGTAGGCCGCCAAGCATTGCGGAAGAGGCCCTGGTTGCGCCTTCAGGGAAGGGACTGGTTGAACAAATTAATACACATAACACATAACAGTGAAAATTGCGGCTTGTCTGTAGGCCGCCAAGCATTGCGGAAGAGGCCCTGGTCGAGCCTTCAGCAGAGGGAGAGGGGTACAAGGCTAACCGCAGGGAGCGCGTTCCGGAGTTTGACCAGGTAATGAAAGGCATAAATTAGATTAGGACTTGACGTTTAACTTGACTGGAGCTTTAAGTTTGGAGCTCCAAGTTCTATTCCGGCTCGGCTCCACTGAATGTTGACAGCGAACTTACACATGACCAACCATCCAGATGAATGGTATAAATTAGATTATGGTTTGACGTTTGCCTTGACTGGAGCTCTAAGTTTCTAATTAGCTCGGTGGCTGAACAAGAAACTTGCTCCCTAGTTTCATCTAAATTGCAAGAATCATGCAGGCGGGTAATGCTGGACTTAGGCGTTGACTGTTGGTTAACAAAATGATGATTGGTGCCGAGCATGAGTTGCCGAGCATGAATTCATTGTTTATGCTATTCATCAGTGCTGACTGACATTGGTTACTAAAATGATGATTGGTGCCGAGCATGAGTTGCCGAGCATGGAATCATTGTTTATGCTATTCATCAGTGCTGACTGACATTGATTACTAAAATGATGATTGGTGCCGAGCATGAGTTGCCGAGCATGAATTCATTGTGTATACTATTCATCAGTGCTGATTGACTTTGATCACCAGGGATGTGTCATACGGTCATTTGGGACGTTCAATACGGTAAAATACGCGTTAAATACGGAATACGCGTGTAATACGATCGTAGTTTTAAGCAATTTTGGGAGTGCCAATTTTTGACCCAAAATGGACCCGATTCGCCCCAAAATACGGTAAAATACGCGTTACGTACGATACAGCGTATTATAGGAATACGCCGTATGACACATCCCTGTTGATTACTAAAAGGATGCTTGGAGCCGAGCATAAATTTATTGTTTGTACTATTCATAAGTAGTTTAATACTACTAGTAGTTTATATTATTCATCAGTGCATCAGTTCATCAGTGCATCAGTGCCGCGCATGAATTCATTGTTTTTACTATTCATCAGTGCTGACCAACACATTGGTGTATATACTATTTCTCAGAGATTGTTTATACTATTCATCAGAAATTGTTTATACTATTCATCAGTGCTGACCAACACATTGGTGTATATACTACTTCTCAGAGATTGTTTATTCTATTTATCACAGATTGTTTATACTATTCATCAGTGCTGACCGACATTGGTGTAAGTATTGCTGCAGGACGTGCTCAACCTACGCACGCTCGTGTACGTTTGTGCGTGCTATACAGTGGCTTCCATACGTGGAATCAATTGCTGTCTAACTGAACTGTGTGTGTTTTTTTGCAAAATGTGCACAACCTACGTATGCTCCTCAGTGTATGTGATGTACGTGCAACATATTTGCTTTCATACATGGAATTAATTGCTGTGTGTTCACCACTGCAGGATGTGCACAACCTACGCACGCTTCTGAGCGCCATGCGGCTCCCTGTGCTATCTGGAGGGGGCAGCGGGCTTGAAGCAGATGACATCCTGGCGGGTCTAGCAGCTCAAGGGTCTAATGCGGGGTGGGTTCTGAATGTGTGTTTGTAAGTGTTTGTGTAAGTGTTTGTGTGAAATGTGTTTATATATGTATGCATGTGCGTCATCTGTGCAAGTGTGCTTGAGGATTTCGCATGCACTCGTTTGCGACGAGGTGTGAGTGTGTGTGTGTGTGGTGTGTATCTCTGTGTGTGTGTATGTGTGTGTGTGTGTTTGTGTGTGTGTGTGTGTGTGTTTTGTGTGTGTGTGTCTGTTTTGTGTGTGTGAGTGGTGTGTGTGTGTGTGTGTGTGTGTGTGTGTGAGAGAGAGAGAGAGAGTGTATGTGTACAAGAGTGTGGGCCGTGTTTAAAGCACTTGAGTGTGTATTGCCTGTCCAGTTATGCAGAAGCTCTGGGAGTGTGAGAATGGGTGGCTGACGCTTACTCAAGCACTACAATTCTAGGGGTATTCAATTTGTCTGTCTTCAATTTGTCAGTTTTCCTGCATACTTCAGGCTCCAATTTGTCAAACTTCAGTTTACCAGGCTTCCTGCTTGCTTCAGGCTTCAAATTACCAGGCTTCAGTTTGTCAGGCTTCCTGCTTACTTCAGGCTTCAAATTACCAGGCTTCAGTTTGTGAGGCTTCAATTTGTCAGGCTTCCTGCTTGCTTCAGGCTTCAATTTATCAGGCTTCAATATGTCAGGCTTCAGTATGTCAGGCTTCCTGCTTACTTCAGGCTCCGATTTGTCAGGCTTCAGTTTGTCAGACTTCCTGCTAACTGCGTAGATGACACAGGTTTTATTTAGAATTTCATCTGTCCTTTAGGGCCCGGCTGCCATTTCATGGCGTTCATTTTTGAGCATCACTGAATCGCGGCATCGATATCAAAAGACTACATCCCATTTTTTTATAACTCCTTACCATGTCCAGTTGCTGCTGAATTTCTCTGTCCAGTTCTTACATCGTGAGAGTGCCCAGGATAAGTGGAAGAAAAAATGCTGGCATGCTGTTTTGTTATCATGCGTCTGTTTATATTGCACTTAAACATCATTCTAAACAGAAAACGCGAAATCCATCATGCAACCTCAACCTCAAAAACACGTTGTAGCACTACCCAGTGTCATTGTATTAGCTGATGGGTTCAGTGCACTTCATAGCACCCAAGCTGTGTAATTCCCCATTGCAAGCTTCCAAATGATGGTTTGATATCATGGGGCTGTTTCTGTTTTTGACATAACGTAAACATCATCATGAGTACTAAAACGTAACCCCTAAATCCAGGCTTGTGCCATAACCACCTGGAACGAACAGCAAATTGCACTCTTAGTATCCACGGCTTATCAAAATTAGTTTGTGGACATTTAGTCAGGAATTCCCTTGGTATTTGTGGTTTCCTAAAATAGCCCATCATTTGTAGGCATGGTGTCAGGAATTCTCTTTGCATTCTTGTTTCCCTAAAACCTAAAACTCTATCTCTCCCCCTCTCTTTCTCTCTCTCTCTCTCTCTCTCTCACTCTCTCTC
>Ga0307948_1002658_pt1 | contig 13071 bp, 19 predicted proteins | sample OrgLakmetagen280_FD_201824 | JGI IMG/M metagenome (GOLD analysis project Ga0307948, IMG submission 201824) | Saline water microbial communities from Organic Lake, Antarctica - #280 | ecosystem: Environmental > Aquatic > Non-marine Saline and Alkaline > Saline | place: Antarctica: Organic Lake...
ACACACACACACACCCCACACACACACACACACAAACACACACTCATACACACACACACCCACACACCTGGACAGCTGCAGGAAGCCACCCACACCCACACCCACACCCACACCCACACCCACACCCACACCCACACCCACACCCACACCCACACACCTGGACAGCTGCAGGAACACCCACACCCACACACCTGGACAGCTGCAGGAAGCCACACACACACACACACACCCACACCCACACCCACACACCTGGACAGCTGCAGGAAGCCACACACACCCACACCCACACCCACACCCACACACCTGGACAGCTGCAGGAAGCCACACACACCCACACCCACACCCGCACCCACACACCTGGACAGCTGCAGGAAGCCTAGGACGTGGATCGGGCAGGCCCCTGGCTGAAACAGGTAGCTGCACACTATTGCAAACACACCGCTCGCTCCAGCGACTATTGGCAGTGGCATGTGCGTGTGCCTGCATGCACGCACATTATGCGTGTGTAGCATGTGCATGTGTGTGTGTGTGTATGTGTGTGTGTGTGTGTGTGTGTGTGCGTGTGTGTATACAACGTGTATGTGCTTGTGTTGTGGCTACTGTATGTGTGGCGTGGTGTTGCGTTAGCATATGGCTGTGAGCAGCCACATCGCAGGTGAGCTATTGGAATGCAGTCTGGCAACCACACACACACCCACACTCACACACACATACACACACTCAGACACAGAAAGACACACACACAGCAGGGAAGCTACCAACATGAAGTTAATCAGTCATACAGCAAAGAAAATATCTGCATTGCAGCATTTGCATCGCAGGAAGCTGTGTGCGTGCAGTCAAGCAGCCACACAGCAGGGAAGCTACCAGCATGGGCAGCTACCAGCATGTGGTCAGACATCCAAATAGCACACACACGTGCGCACACACACACACACACACACACACACACACACACACACGCGCGCACACACACACACGCACGTACACACACACACACACACCAGTACAACAAACACACCACACCTGAAGATAAAGGCTACAAGCACAATGTCCTGTACACACACAAAGACACACCTGAAGATTAAGACTACAAGCACGATATCCTGTAACAAACACACACACACACACACTCACACACACATGAACACACACACACACAAACGTGAACACACACAAACACACACACACACACACAAACGTGAACACACACGCACACACACAACACACACACACGCGCACACACACACAAACACACACACACACAAGCACCACTTACAACAAACACACCACACCTGAAGATTAAGGCTACAAGCACGATGTCCTGTATCCAGCACGCAAGCACCTCCCCGTAGGTGTTAAACGCATAGCCCTGCAAAGTGTTAAGTACAGACTAATGAGTATAATTAAGGTTGGCCAGAACCATATATATACGGTGTCCCCGTAGGTGTTCAAGGCATAGCCCTACGAAGTGTTAAGTAAAGACTGATGAGTATAATTGGGGTTGGTACGGTGTCCCCGTAGGTGTTAAAGGCATAGCCCTACAAATTGTTAAGTACAGACTAATGAGTATAATTAGGGTTGGCCAGAACCATATATATATATATATACGGTGCTCATACGGTATTTTCGGCTTGGATCACCAACTAACTATATACGGTGTATGTATATACACGTATATATATACGGTTCTAGTCAACCCTAAGCATAAAAAGTCAAGACAAATAAGTATAACGACGGCAGTGGATAGGACAGGCCAGGGCGATGTGTGTACGGTGCTTGGACCTGTACATGTGCAAGCATGCATGCATGTATGTATGTTTGCATGTGTATGTGTGTATGTGTATGTATGTATGTGCACTGTACATGTGTACGTACGTTAGGGGTGTCCACCCGTATGTGTGTATGTGTGCGCATGTATGTGCACTGTACATGTGTACGTACGTTAGGGGTGTCCACCTGTATGTGTGTATGTGTGCGTATGTATGTGCACTGTACATGTGTACGTACGTTAGGGGTGTCGACCCGTATGTGTGTATGTGTGTATGTATGTGCAATGTACATGTGTACGTACGTTAGGGGTGTCCACCCCGCGCGAAAATGCTGTAAATTTGCTATGTAGTCAGGAAAAGCATACTGCACAACAAAATCTGGGATGCCCACACACTTGTTGCTGCCCCTGAAGAACATTGCTGTACGCCCACATACAAAGATGGGCATATGCACTGTATACGTGTATGAATGTACGTTGGATACACGGAATTATGGTGGAAACATCTTAAAATATACGATCATATACAGCCGTTGCCTGTTAATGATATAACACATGTTTATGATATAACACATGCTTATGATATAACACATGTTTATTACATAACACATTCTTATGATATAACACATGTTTATGATATAACACAGGTTTTTGCTCCTCGAGGCCTGGGCTTGTGTACGGACCTAAGATAGGTGCACGCACACCTGCAAGTAAAAAGGCTCGACCTGGTTTGGTGCTCCACTTAAACCAAACAGCACATTGACCTAGGAAGGTGCATGCTCCACTAAAACCAAAAAGCACTGATTTAGGTACATGTGCGTTTACCTAGGAAGGTGCATGCTGCACTGAAACCCAAAAGCACTGATTTAGGTACATGTGCGTTAACCTAAGAAGGTGCATGCTCCACTAAAACCAAAAAGCACTGATTTAGGTACATGTGCGTTAACCTAGGATTGTGCATGCTACACTAAAACCAAAAAGCACTGATTTAGGTACATGTGCGTTAACCTAGAAAGGTGCATGCTGCACTAAAACCATGCAGCACTGAATTGGGTATAGGTGCGTTCGATACATGTGCGTTCGATATATGTGCGTTAGATAAATGTGCGTTCGATATATGTGCGTTCGATATATGTGCGTTCGATATATGTGCGTTCGATATACGTGCATTGACCTAGGAAGGTGCAAGTCCTTTGCCATGCTCACTTTCAGGAGTGCGAGGACTTTCAATTTCACGTGCGTTGGTGCATGTGATTTCAGGTTCAAGGCTGCAAAGACGATATAGAGCTGAAAGACACATTCTAGGCTGCAAAGATGAAATAAAGATAATAGACACACAGGCAGGGCAACGCAGTTCGTTTTCTGGCTAGTTGTCATTCTTGACAACCAGGGATGGGTCATACGGACCTCAGAGACGTTCAATACATTAAAATACGCATTAAATACGCAATACGGTACCGTATTTTATGCAATTTGGGAGTGCCGATTTTTGACCCAAAATGGACCCGATTCGCCCCAAAATCACCCAAAACGTTCCCAGTTCTTTTTTAATATATTATGTGTTATAATATATTATATAATAGCACTGGAAGGCCGTTGTTGGGGCGGAGATTGCCTAAAAAGGCAAAAAAACGGCAAAAAAGGCAAATTTTGCAACGTATAATACGGCCCAATTTGTTCAATACGGTAAAATACGGGTTAAATACCATACGGCGTATGTTACGAATACGCCGTATGACCCATCCCTGTTGACAACAAAACACGGTTGCATACTCACATGGTTAAGGTTGTATGCCACGATGATGGTGTAGCAAAGGAGCTCCACAATATTGGACACCAGTGAGAGGCCCTCTGTACTCTGGGCACGCACCACCTGTGTGTGTGTGAGTGCGTGTGTACGTTGCGTGTGTATATGTGTGTATGTGTGTTTGTAAGGCGTGTGTGTGCGCGTAATTTCAAAAGCACTGTATATTGCGTTATCGCACGGGTGTGTTCATGATCATGTTTCCATGGATCTTAAGCAGCTCACCCACTCAGAAACGCATGCATGTACCTGAAGTACAGTCTTTAGTCTCTAGTCTTTTTATATCAACACCCTCACAAACAAGTATAGGGAGGAGGGGGGAGGCAGCGACCAAATCGCTCAGCAGGGTCAATTATTACTCTTTCGCTTTTGGAGGGGGTAGTTTGAGTCTTAAAGTGTGTAAATGCATCAAATACTATGACAATCCATATTGTTTTAGAGGTGGTTTTTAAGGACGTGCAGCAGTGTGTAAATGCATAAAAAACTATGACAATCCATGTTGTTTTAGAGGTGGTTTTTAGGACGTGCAGCAGTGTGTACATGCATAAAAAACTATGACAATCCATGTTGTTTTAGAGGTGGTTTTTAGGACGTGCAGCAGTGTGTACATGCATCAAAAACTATGACAATCCATGTTGTTTTAGAGGTGGTTTTTAGGACGTGCAGCAGTGTGTACATGCATAAAAAACTATGACAATCCATGTTGTTTTAGAGGTGGTTTTTAGGACGTGCAGCAGTGTGTACATGCATAAAAAACTATGACAATCCATGTTGTTTCAAAGGTGGTTTTTAGGAAGTGCAGCAGTGTGCACATGCATCAAAAACTATGACAATCCATGTTGTTTCAAAGGTGGTTTTTAGGAAGTGCAGCAGTGTGCACATGCATCAAAAACTATGACAACCCATGCTGTTTTAAAGGTGGTTTTTAAGACGTAAAGCAATGAGGTCAAGCCTGGTTTAGCAGCGGCGGTTGTCTGGCTGGGTGCAAGGAAACAACTGCCTAGCTAGCTCTTACAAGCCGTGAGAAGAGGACCCACAGACACCAGCAGCTGCTGCCTTGTCATCAGGTCGACGTCCGCCAGCATCTGGGTATAGCTGCTGTATATCCCCTTGTTGAACCGAGTAAAGATGTCCTCTATGCTGATGGGGGAGGGCAGTTTCTGGAGGAACCATGGCTTGGTCATGCTGCGGTCATTTCCCCTCTTAAAGTTATCTGATTCCGAAAGAGGGGAAATGACCGCAACATGACCAAGCCATGGTTCCTCCAGAAACTGCCCTCGCCCATCAGCATAGAGGACATCATTACTCGGTTCAACAAGGGGATCGGTTCAACAAGGGGAGATGTAACCAGCAGCTATACCCAGATGCTGGCGGACGTCGACCTGATGACAAGGCAGCGGCTGCTGGTGTGGACCAGTTGCTGAAAACAATAATTATTAGTGGGATGTGCTTTTTTAGATTATGTTGTTTGGGGGAGGGGGGATGGGAAATGTATAATGCGTTGCAATCCGTTATTAGCATGCAGCATTCTAGTCATAAATCTAGTCATAAATCCTTGTCATAAAAGAAGGCTGTACAAAGCAAGTCAGGAGTTTGGAACAGCCAGCTACACATGCATACACACTTTCAGAGTTTTGAAGCGCGCGAAAGAGCAGGATCCAATGAGCACAGCACAGCAACACACACATGATTATACACATTTTCAAAACCTGCCAATAGGACATGCTAAACAAAAGGAGCTGACCAGCAGAAAGTAGACCGGTGCGCACACACACACACACACACACACACACACACACACACACGCATGAACGCACGCACGCACACACACACACCCACACGTACACGCAGGTTAAAAAATCTGGGACCGCTAAAGAGTAGGCGCTGATCAGCACAACACAGCCAGCACACCAAACACGCCAGACACACAAAGCACGCACGCACGCACACACACACAAACACACATACACACACACACACACACACACACACACACACCTTCAGGATCTGGGGCACGCTACGGAAGCAGGATCCAATGAGGACAGCGTAGCCCAGAACTACCGCGATGGCCTTTGTCGATATAGCAGGGCCAGCAGCGGCGGCGGCAGTGCCTGCAAAAGAAATGAAAAAAGGAAAATCCATGTAAATGCAGCAGGGCCAGCAGCGGCGGCAGCAGTGCCTGCGAAAGAAATGAAAAAAGGAAAATTAATGCAAATGCAGCAGGGCCAGCAGCGGCGGCAGCAGTGCCTGCGAAAGAAATGAAGAAAGGAAAATTAATGCAAATGCAGCAGGGCCAGCAGCAGCGGCAGCAGTGCCTGCGAAAGAAATGAAAAAAGGAAAATTAATGCAAATGCAGCAGGGCCAGCAGCGGCGGCAGCAGTGCCTGCAAAAGAAATGAAAAAAGGAAAAAAAGGAAAATTAATGTTTATGCAGCAGGGCCAGCAGCAGCGGTGGCGGCAGTGCCGGCACACGAAATGAAAAAAGGGGAAATTGATGTAAATGCAGCAGGGCCAGCAGCAGCGGTGGCGGCAGTGCCTGCAAAAAAAATAAAAAAATAAAAAAAGGAAAAATAATGTTAATGCAGCAGGGCCAGCAGCAGCGGTGGCGGCAGTGCCGGCACACGAATGAAGATAGAAAGAGAATAGAGACAGCAGGGTCGGCAGCAGCGGCGGCGGCAGTGCCTGCAAAACATGGACACAAATTGCACATACCTGTGTATTGCACATACCTATGTATAGCACGTACCTATGTATTGCACGTACGATGTATGCACATACCTATGTAGTGCACGTACCTATGTATTAGATGCACTGAACATTCAAAAAGCTACGGGGCAAGCAACCATTAGGTCCTGCACCTGCTTTCTGTTACAGGTGCCTGCGGTGGACAGCTGTACATAAAACACACAGCGCCAAATATATATATATATATATATAATATATGCAGCAGCAAATCATGTGCTCACCCGCGGCAGTTGAGGGCGCTGATGCAGTGGTGGCAGCAGTGAAAGATGCAACTGTACATAAAACACACAGCGCCATGTACGTATACACACAGCAGATCTTGTGCTCACCCGCGGCAGTTGAGGGTGCTGATGCAGTGGTGGCAGCAGTGGAAGATGGAACTGTACATAAAACACACAGCGCCATATATATGCAGCAGCAAATCATGTGCTCACCTGCGGCAGTTGAGGGCGCTGATGCAGTGGTGGCAGCAGTGGAAGATGCAACTGTACATAAAACACACAGCGCCATATACGTATACACACAGCAGATCATGTGCTCACCCGCGGCAGTTGAGGGTGCTGATGCAGTGGTGGCAGCAGTGGAAGATGCAACTGTACATAAAACACACAGCGCCATGTAAGTATACACACAGCAGATCATTTGCTCGCCCGCGGCAGTTGAGGGTGCGGATGCAGCAGTAGCAGCAGCAGCAGCAGAGGGTGCACCTGATTGCCACCACACACACACACACACACACACACACACACACAGACACACACACAGACACACACACAAACAGCAGCAGCAGCAGCCCATACGCTCACCCGCGGCAGTAGAGGGTGCGGATGCAGTGGCAGCAGCAGAGGGTGCACCTGATTGCCACTACACGTACACACACACAGCAGCAGCAGCAGCCCATACGCTCACCTGCAGCAGTTGAGGGTGCGGATGCAGCAGTGGCAGCGGCGGAAGATGCGTTGGCGAAGGCGCATGGGGGAGGGCAGCGGCCGTGGTGCGTGGAGGAAGTGAAGAAGGGCCTGCAAGTTGTGTGTGTGCGTTTGTATGTATGTGTGTTTGTGTGTGTATGGTGTGTGTGTGTGTGCTTGTACGTGTGTGTGTGCGTGTGTGTATGTGTATGTGTGTGCTTGTACGTGTGTGTGCGTTTGTATGTGTGTGTGTGTGCTTGTACGTGTGTGTGCGTTTGTGTGTATGTGTGTTTGTGTGTGTATGGTGTGTGCTTGTACGTGTGTGTGTGTGTGTGTGTGCGCTTGTACGTGTGTGTGTGTGCTTGTATGTGTGTATGTATGTGTGTGTGTGTTGTGTTGCATGCACAGTCTACGACAAAGAGAGCTTGTCTGCAGAGTACAGATCAGCTGATGTGATCTCAGACATTGGTAAGCACATGCAGTGCCACCTGCACACATAAATCCCCTTAATAAATTTTTAAGATGGGTTGGTCAGCACCACATATACATATCTATACGGTATTTATACATATATATAGACAGTATTTTGGCTGGGAAATCACCAAATACAAGGTCATGTGCGGTGCACCAATTGTGGTTTTGAGGGTGATTTCCAAAATGAGCTCCCAGCGTACCAGTATGAACCCCCCGGCTCTGTTCTTGAAGCCCCTGTCCCCAGCTGAGGCTGGGTGCTCAACAGAGAGACAATGAGAAGCTGCAGAATTACAGCGCCTCATGGTCACTCTGGGAGAGGCAGCTTGTAACGATATATACTCTGGAAATGCCTCTGGTGGTATCCAGTTCCAAAATCAGTTTTGGTGGCTGAGTGCTCAATCCGTTACACAGCTCAGGGAGCTGGCAGAGGTACAGGAGGGCAGGCGCATGAGTGCTCAATCCGTTACACAGCTCAGGGAGCTGGCAGAGGAACAGGGGGGCAGGCACAGTCTAGGAGTGCCCTTGTGAGGTTGTGAGCACGTGCGGACTAAACGGCTGAAACTTTCCTTCCCTATTTGCGTTTGCCCCTTCTCGTTCCCCATTTGCGTTTGCCCCTTTGTGTGGCTATTGCTGCATGTAAACCCCTCGCCTCTCCTCCCCTGCAACTGAGCACTGTGCAGCGTCAGCATCAGCCTTAGCCACAGCTTCAGCCACGGGCTCAGACCCAGCCTCACCCTCAGCCTCAGCCACAGCTTCAGCCTCTCCAACAAACATCAGTAGCAGTGCACAGGCAGCATTCACGGGGGGCTCTCGAAGCTATCGAATTCAAAAATAGTTCCCGACAGGGTCCTCCCGAACTCAAAAGATAATCCCTAGACCCAATTTGATTATTTTTTAAAGTGTGGCCCCGAAGTGATCGTGAACATACGATGTATACGGTTCTGGCCAACCCTATGAATGATTTGGCATCACACCCTATTACGTCCATTTCTTACCACTAGAGTCCCAGCCTTCACCCGTAGGCGGGGTTGGCCAGAACCGTACACACACACACACACCATATATGACCGTACGTTTGATGATCTCCCCGTAAAAAAGAACAGCTATATACACCGTATGTATATGGTTCTGGCCAACCCTACCCATAGGCCTCCCAGCACTGTGCCTGCATGGATGGCATTTAACTACAATCAACGCCTCAATCTTGCTTACCCCCCAAAGCTCAGGCATATACACACACAGTGTGTCCGTTGAGCCTTGCTTTGCAAACCTAGCGCAGCACTCAGGAGTTGCGTCAGCCGCACAGCTCCTAAATACCTTGCACATCTGATTTCTGGAATCCTTGCGACATGCCCCTGCGTCTTGATAACGCTGTCCTTAGACCAACATCTGATTCCTGGAATCCTTGTGACATACCCCTGCGTCCTAATACCGCTGTCCTTGGACCATCATCTGACTTCTGGATTCCTTGCGACATGCCCCTGCGTCTTAAAACCGCTGTCCTTGGACCGACATCTGATTTCTGGATTCCTTGCGACATATCCCTGCGTCTTAATACCGCTGTCCTTGGGCCAACATCGGATTCCTGGAATCCTTGCGACATGCCCCTGCGTCTTAATACCACTGTACCTAGACCAACATCTGATTCCTGGATTCCTTGTAACTTGGAACACGCCCCCTGCGTCTTAGAACCACTATCCTTGGACCATCATTCGATTTCTGGGCCAAATCCTTCGATTACTAGGCCAAATCCTTCAATTTCTGCGCCAAAAGGGGAACAGGCTCACATCAATCGACAACGTTGCACGACGCTGAATGGCGTTGGACAACGTTGACCCTGCCCATTGACACACACACACACACACACACTCACCGCAAGGGAGACATCCATTTGGGTGCACTTTTATGGAAGGCGGTAGACACAGGGAAAGCAGCGGTAGAGGTAGGGGAGGGAGGCAAGCCGCCGCCAAATGATGCAGCTGCGTTAGTGCATGTTTGTACTTTTTTGTGTGTGCCTGTGCGCGTGCGTGCATACGTGCATGCATGCCCATGTGCGTACTTGCAGGTGTGTGCCCCCCTGTTTGCTTGCATTCATGTGTTTATGCGAACTGCGTGTATGTGTGCGTTTGTTTGCAATTCTCTGTGGATGTGGGAGTGTGTGTGTATGTGTGTGTGCATTTGGATGTGTGTGTGTGTGTGTGCATGCTTGTGTGTGCCATGCGTACGTGTATGTGCAGGTGTGTTGTTGATTGTGCGTGCACGTGTTGGACACACATGTGGCGTGCGTGTGTGTGCACGTGTTGGACACACATGTGGCGTGCGTGTGTGTGCATGAGTGAACAATTGTGAGTGTGTGTGTGTGTGTGTGTGTGTGTGTGTGTGAGAGAGAGAGAGAGAGAGAGCAGGAAATCATGCCTGGTTGTGGAATCAGGACCCACCAGCAACAAAGGTGGCTGTCCCTTCGGCTGATTGATGGCGGTGGTGGTGTGCGTGTGAGTCATCAACCAAGTAGTGGTGTGCGTGTGGGTCGTTACACATGTGGCGGTCCTCAAGCTGAGAACACGCACTGCGTGCGTGCAGCTGCTCCACTGCAGCCCCCCCAGGATTGCTCCTCCACAGACCTCCGTCGCAGACGACGCCAGCACGCCCATGCAGAGTGCTGTGTGTGGGGTCCCTCTGTCCTTCGTCTCCACACACGCTCGCTGCTGCTGCTGCTGCTGCTGCTGCTGCTGCTGCTACGAGCTGCTGCTGCTGTTGCTGCTGCACGGACTGGTGCGTGAATGGCAGGGGTCCTGCAGCGACGTCTACTGCGTGCGTCTCTGCCTGAAATTGCTGCACAAACTGGTACGGGTGCGCTGATGAGGCAGGGGTGGGGGTGTGTGGGATAGGGGTGGGGGTAGGGCAGAGTGTGTGCGTGTGTGAAGTATGGGGTGTACTGCTGGGGGCACCACTGTAACTCACCCCGCGCGTCTCCCTATCACTATCTCCACCACCACCACCACCACCACCACCACCACTGCTGCTGCTGCTACTGCTGCTGCTACTGCGGCGGCGGCCGAGGCTTTCGTTGCTGTGTGTGCTGCTGCTGCACGTGTGTACCGGCCTCTGCCTCCGGAGGGGATGGGTGACCCTCACTCTTTGGGAGGTGCCAGCACCCACACCCACACTCCTACCCCCACGGCCAAGAGGTGTGGCTCCACTTGCAATGCCTGCAGATGGAGAACAGGCGGATGCTGCAGCAGCAGCGGTGCTTGTGCCCGTGCGCGGTGCAGGTGTGGACATAGAGGGAGTGTGTAGCATGTCGGTAGGGGTAGAGAGGGAAGAGGTTGAGGGGGTTGTGAGTGAGGAGGCGGGGGTGGAGGTGGCGAGGTTGCTGCGTCGGGCAAGCCTGTGTGTGTTTATGAATGTGTGGTGTGGGTGTGTGTGTGTGCTTGCGTGTGCGTGTGTGCATTTGTGTTTTTGAGTGTTTGTGCGTGTGTTAACAAAAGTGAGTGTGCATACATGAGTGTGTGTGTGTGTGTGTGTGTGAAAGTGTGCGAGTAGGAGTGTGCATGTGTGCACATATGTTTATGCTCGTGTTTGTGCACGCGTGTGTATGGATATATGCCTCTGTGTGCGGTGTGTACCTCTGTCAAGGCAATGTGTGCTTGTGTGTGTGTGCGTGTGTGTGCATGCTCTTATGTGCATGCATACATGTGCATCCATGCATTTGTGTGTATGTGCATCTGTGTGTGTGTGTGTGCGTGCGTGCATACATGTGTGCAAGGGCAAAGCTATTCAAGCACGCAAGCACATACACACACACCTCAGGGAGGGCAGAGATGGCAGCGATGCCCGTGCAAGCCTGTGAGGACGTACACAGCCATGCACAGTAAACTGTGAGTCATACATATTGATATAAGAGTTGTACACAGTGACATGTGAGTCATGCACAGTGACATGGTCATACACAGAGACACAAGAGTCATGCACAGTGCAATGTGAGTCACAAACAGAGACACAAGAGTCATGCACAGTGACATGTGAGTCATGCTCAGTGACATGTGAGTCATACACAGAGACATGTGAGTCATGCACAGTGCAATGTGAGTCACACACAGAGACACAAGAGTCATGCACAGTGACATGTGAGTCATGCTCAGTGACATGTGAGTCATGCACTGTGACATGTGAGTCAGGCACTGTGACATGTGAATCATACACAGAGACATGAGAGTCATACTGAGTGACATGTGAGTCATGCACAGTGACATGTGAGTCATGCACTGTGACATGTGAGTCATACACAGAGACATGTGAGTCACACACAGTGACATGAGAGTCATACTGAGTGCAATGTGAGTCATGCACAGTGACATGTGAGTCATACACGGTGATGTGACATTCTTGGGTATGAGGAATGCTCAGTGATGTGAGACACATTAATGATATGAAAGCAATGCTCAGTGATGTGACACATTCAGTAATATGAGTAACGCTCACTGATGTGAGACGCAATCAGTGATATGAGATATGAGATATGATACATAATCAGTGATATCAGATCTGAGACACAATCAGTGATACGAGATATGAGACACCATCAGTGATACGAGATATGAGACACAATCAGTGATATCAGATATGAGACACAATCAGTGATATCAGATATGAGACACCATCAGTGATACGAGATATGAGACAAAATCAGTGATACGAGATATGAGACACCATCAGTGATATTAGATATGAGACACAATCAGTGATACGAGATATGAGACACAATCAGTGATATCAGATATGAGGCACAATCAGTGATACGAGATATGAGACACAATCAGTGATATCAGATCTGAGACACAATCAGTGATATCAGATCTGAGACACAATTGTGATACTAGATATGAGACACAATCAGTGATACGAGATATGAGACACAATCAGTGATATGAGAGTTAGGAAGGGTGCACATGGAACTTACGATTGGCTGCCGTTGTGTAGATGTTTGCGGAAAAGAAAAAAGCTATGCAGGCAGTAAATAACACGCCCCACGTTAATTGCAGCTAATAGGAGTTCATGTGCTAAAAATTGAAAGTCTATGCTCATAAAGATTAGTATGCATTAAAGAAAGGCTCTCCCCAAACACAAATTGGTACCAAGTATTGTAAAACTCCCAAACCACCTCAAAGAGGGAGATATAATTCAGCTGAGGGGTGACCTCTAGACGGAAGGGAGCTCACAGAACTAGGATAAATAGTTGAACTGAAATAGGGCCGACGTGGTGTGGATTGTTGCAGAAAGTGAAGGTCTGTAAGGAGGGGTGCAGCCATAAACTGAAATAGGGCCGGCGTGGTGTGGATTGTTGCAGAAAGTGAAGGTATGAAAGGAGGG
>Ga0307948_1002659_pt1 | contig 13068 bp, 12 predicted proteins | sample OrgLakmetagen280_FD_201824 | JGI IMG/M metagenome (GOLD analysis project Ga0307948, IMG submission 201824) | Saline water microbial communities from Organic Lake, Antarctica - #280 | ecosystem: Environmental > Aquatic > Non-marine Saline and Alkaline > Saline | place: Antarctica: Organic Lake...
ACTATAGGATATGTGGTTGGATTACGTGGTTTCCTACGTGGCTGTCGGATCAAAGGTGCCACACATAGTGGTCGCTGCTCGTTGTTGTTAGACTGACTATAGGATATGTGGTTGGATTGCGTGGTTTCCTACGTGGCTGTCGGATCAAAGGTGCCACACATAGTGGTCGCTGCTTGTTGTTGTTAGACTGACTATAGGATATGTGGTCGGATTGCGTGGTTTCTGGCTTTAACATCCAACCGCATTAGAGTTGTAGCGTCGCTTGCAGCAGTGTGCTGGAGAGAGTAAACGATACAGAAATAGGGGGGTGCTAGTTTGAGGATGACCTGCACGCTTTTAGAGTCAACCGGCTACTGTTATCACAGCATTGCATAATGAACAAATAAGATTGTCCAAGCAGCTGTCCTTCAAGTAGTGTATGTTTGTGTTTGGCTGTTTAGCTGTTTGAACATTTGATTTCGATCAGGTGTGCACAAACGTACCCACGCACAAACGTACCCACACACACACACACGCACACGTACACACACACACACACGTACACACACAGGACGGCAAGGTGCGGCTGTACAGCAACAAGTCCCTGGCCAAGGCCAACACTGCCATCCCAGGCCTGGGTGCTCCCATCACTGCCATTGACATCACTTACGACGGGAAGTGGGTGCTGGCCACCACGGACAAGTACCTCATGGTTGTGAAGACCACCTTCACCACAGACAAGGTGTGGTCAGGAGGCTTTTAGCATGAGGAGAGTGTGGACGAGCGCGTTGATTGTTGCTCATGGTAGAGCCTCTTGTTTGGTGCCACAGGGCGTGTGTGTGCGCGTATGAATGCAGAATGCATCACATCCCATAGCACACAATTTTACAGCAGGAAGTATCTCTGATATGGCTGAACACAGGTCAAAGCATGTACGCGCAGTGCAGCAAACACACAATCATGCCTATATGCACAAAGCGCATACACCTGCACACAAGTGCTGCACACACACACATACACATACACATACACATACACACACAATTACACACACATACACATATACATACACAACGGTGAATGTGCAGGGTGAGGAGGGCAATGCCTTCACCAAGCCCATGGGCGCTCGAGGCACAGTGCCCCACTTGCTACGACTAAAGCCTGAGGACATGGCACACACACGCAGTGGCGTGTTCACCAAGGTAAGGCACAGGCCTTTGTTGCGATGCCTGTGAGACACATCTTCACACGAGAGATACGTGCTGCTGCATAGGTTTTGGCGCTGTTTCAGCTCGTTCAGGACAAGGGCCAGGACGACAGTTTAGGCATTGATCGTATATATTTAGGTTATAGGGCAGTGGTGGTGCCGCTTAAAGTTACAGTGTGACGGGCATGCCCGTCCTCTAGTTTCAATGCATGGTAGTAATGCAAAACCCTGGTGATCACACGCCTGCCTGTGTGCTGCGACCAGTTTGATCAATTTCTTATTTTATACCAGTGTGGTCTGCTTGGGAGCGATTTGGCTTGCTCTGTTGGCTTTTTTGGTATAGCTACATTACTTATTACCCACAAACATAATAGGATGGAGGTTGCGCGTTTCATCTCCGTTTGCGCCAACGCATCCCACCCCTGATATTACATTTCGCAGCCTGTCCCTATCTTGACCGCTGCCAGCTATGCTTTCACCTGCCCTTTGTTTTCTGATTGCTGCCTTCATTCTTCACTTCTTCTGTCTGCGAGTTGCAGTTCCGTCGACTCATTGTTCATCACTGGCTTCTATCCCAGCATCTCTTGTGTGGTCACTTAATGCCACCATTGTGTGGTCACCATATGTCACCATTGTGTGGTCACTTTATGTCACCATTATGTCACCATGCACACGACGCACATACAATCACACACGTACATACACACACGTGCATCCGCTCCTCTATACTTATAGGGCAAGTTCACGTGGATCAACATGAGCATTCCTACATACACTTACATAAATACATACACACACGTGAACATACATACACACACGTGCATCCGTTCCTATGCTCTCAGGGCAAGTTCACATGGATCAACATGAGCATTCCTACATACACTTACATAAATACATACACACACGTGCATCCGTTCCTATGCTCTCAGGGCAAGTTCACATGGATCACAGAGGCAGGCCAAACAGAGCGGTGGATCGTTGCCAATTGTGGCAAGCACTCGGTACGTCGATGCAAAGGCTTACACACACTACGTGCTGCGTGTGCACGTTTGCTCTTACATGTGTATACTCATGAGAGGAGGGGCTATGTTGGGGTTGTTTCTTAGACGAGACCAATCCCAGTTTTCATTTGGATAATCTCTAGTAATATTCTGTTTGTGTGTTAAGAGGGACCACTTCTCTTCGTAGTTTTTTTTCTTGAGCATGCCTGCACCGGCCCACGCCCACAGGCTGCGTCTTCTTAGGCAGGGTCGCCACATGTGAAAGGTCTACCACGGAACTCCTGCTTTGTATTACCCCCCTCTCTTCTTTATGCCGCTGGCGGCGGTGCGTTGCGTTGTACCATAACGAGCAGGAGAGATTGCTTCATTTGCTTTGCTCTTTTTGGCAGCGTGAAACCTCCATGCGAGAGGGAGGGAGAGAGAGAGAGAGAGAGAGAGAGAGAGAGAGAGAGACTGCTTTTCTTCCTATCATGTAGCTAAGCCAGACATTTGCCTTGACCCCTTCGATGTGCTGTACAAATGCCGTGTCCGTATCGACCGTCAAGAGCAGCGACACCAACAGCTTCTTATTTTTGATCCAGGCTACCATAATTGCTGACCCTTTTTAGGTGCTGGCCTTTAGTAGGTGATCTTGCGTAGGTGCTGATCTTTAGTAGGTGATGAACTTTCGTAGAGGATGACATTTTTTAGGTGCTGGCCTTTAGTAGGTGATCTTTCGTAGGTGCTGATCTTTAGGAGGTGCTGACCTATAATAGTTGATGACCTTTGTAGGTGATGACTTTTATTTCCTTTTGTGTCCTGCACTACAGGTGGTGTGGAATTTCAACCGTGTCAAAGGCAGCGGCACCAACAGCCTGTCTTACGGTGGCTTGCCCACCAGCATGGACTACGTGCTGACTAAAAAAGACGAGGAGGTCGTGGATGCTGCTTTCCTGCACTCAAAGTGAGTTGCCTGTTGCACATGCCTGTACACATGCTTTCCTGCACTCAAAGTGAGTTGCGTGAGTTGCGTGTGAGTTGTGTGAGTTGCCTGTACACATGCTTTCCTGCACTCAAAGTGAGTTGCCTGTTGCACATGTTTATCCTTCAGAGGCTGCTGCCGCCTACACGTGGTATTGCTGGAGTTGTGGCTCTTTTGTGAAGAAATCTTTTGAGCAAATTCTTAGTTGGTTGAGCTTTGAATTGAGGACAGTCATATACCGTTCATAGAGGGCAAATACCGCGCAGCTCTTCAAGTAGCTCGCTCACCTCCAAGTCGCCTTGCTCACTAGGCTTGTATGCGTAGTCAAAATTTGCCCAATTGCAAAAACCATTATCCACCATGCTTCAGCACATACACATGTAGGAGTCAAACACAACAGTGCCACCTCTCCACGCTCTTAATTACAACCCACTGAACATTCAGCAACGTGCCACGGTGATGTAACGCTCAGCACTCGCCTCGCACTGCAAAGCCCGACACGGTGCCATTTGTCCAAACCCTGAACCCTAAAACTTCCACACTCTTAAGCAGCCATGAGTGCTTTTCCCTCCCCCCTCCCTTTCCTTGCTCACCTCCTCTCGCCGAACACGCTCACCTCCCCTCACCTATGTCGTCCTGGCTTGTTGCTTATCGCCCCTCACCTATGTCGTCCTCGCTTGTTGCTTATCTCCCCTTACCTGTATAACACACACGCAGATACTGCAGCAGTGGCAAGACACCCAGCAAGACGCCCAGCAGGTTCTCTCATGCACGGGATGCAGGCAGCGCGTTGGTGGTGGCCACGCCACATCACCTGTCGTGCTTAGGAGGAGGAGACGAGTCGGATTGAGGTTAATCATCATCATCATTGAGGTTGATCATCATCATTGAGGTTAATCATCATCATTGAGGTTAATCATCATCATTGAAGTTAATCATCATCATTGAGGTTAATCATCTGTCGTGCTTAGGAGGAGGAGACGAGTCGGATTGAGGTCAATCATCCATTGCATTCTGCGGTCCCTCAGCGACTGACGCGCCAACTGCTTTGTCTTGCTGTGAAGAGGCCTCATCAGCTGATCCAAGGGTTGTCAGTCAAGTGTGTATTGCTGATGCCCTGGGTCGGTGAATGAAAGTGACGTGTGCTTGTATGCGTCTTTGCGTGCGTGGCGGTGTGCTTTGCAGAGGAGAGTGCAGAGATAGAGGGGCTACATATAATGAGCATTACAAAAAGTGTAGAGGCAACATACGCGATCCACCAAGGGAAGGCCTGCACGCATTCTATGTCATAAATTTGCCGGTATGTCATTAACATAGTGTTGGTTGAGCGTCGATTGCTGTGGCTGCTTATAGGGAGTAGTGCGCGGCCTCCCTAGAGTGTAATGTCTGCATGCGTCACATGTTCTGGCCCTTGCTTTGTGGGTTTGAAACATTCTGAGGCGGCACCAAACTCCCTGCCATCGATTATTAAGAAACATATACATACTCATGCAACCTCTGCTACAGCTAGGAGTTTGCTATTAATTTTTAGAAGGGTGCTTGTGCTTGCACGAGAAGGATCAATGCGTCCTTATCAAAATATGTGGTTGCTGAAAGCAATCCCTGAAGAAAGAGGCGAAAGATAATTTCCTTGTTTTCTTGCGTGTTGACCTATCTTGCTTCCGCAAAAGCGCACATTCTGTGATTCAATAATACTTTTTTTGTCGGAGACATACCTGCTATCCTTGTCATCATCATAATCTGTTGATAAAGCCTGCAAGGTTTTTACAAAGAAAGGGGTAACCGGCAGCCATATGTATTAAGTAGGCAAGGTTACATTGCTATTTATGCTTTTAGGACATCTGAGCAGAAACTTTTTACCACCTGCAACCAAAATCCCCTCTCTAACAAACAAGCGATACAACTTATGATTAGCTGATGGGCTTTTGTACTCCTAGTCTCAGCCAAAATTAACTTTATTCGTGTAGAACATAGATCAAAGAGTTAGGAAATGGTCTCAGTCGGCAAAGTCAAAGATAACTAACGAATCAAGAACAGGGAGTTGGGTGTGTCAGGCGCCCTAGCTACAGCGTTTTCTGCTGCGGCTTTGAGTGCGGCAGACGGGTCATTGATTGAAATATTACGGAATTGAATGAAATCTGAAACCTAAGTGTTAAAAGACTGGGTGTGGATTTGTGTGACACGCTGCCAAACTTATCCATTTCAGACGTGCCCTTTCCAACACTATTATCTACTCCCATCAGAAAACGGTTTGAGGTCAAGCAAGCCTGCAACCCTCCTGATCCCCATTGATCTTATTATTTTCTATTGGTGGAGGAGTTTTACGGTACCTGATACCAAAGTGGCTCCTTTTCCTTAATTAATGTGGGGAGTGGTTATTCACTGCCTGCGTAGTTCTTTCTTTTTCTGTTGTGTGAGATCAATGCCTGAAATAATAAGAGTGTCCCGGCCTGCGTTTCCTGGAGCTTTCTGTTGTCCTTCTTCGATTTATAAGCGTTGTAGACTCAACTAACAAGGTTTACAAAGTGTTGTGACCTTAACCTACACCCTAGAAAGTCTCACAAAACTGTCTGAATCTCGTGTGAATCTCCTTTCTGTAATCTTTACCGCGATAAAGATTAATCAAATCCCGTCAAAACACAGGTCTTGGTGGTGGTAAGCAAAAGAGAGAGGGTCAGCAGCTTGCAAAGCAAGAGAGAAGAGAAGAGCAAGCCATCCGCATCAGGCTCCTGCCAGCCTCAAACACCAATTACACACACTCCAACTCAACAAGCTCAAGAAGCAGCACAAAGCAGCATAGAATCAGATGATTAGCACTGTAGGAGGTGCAGCAAATCTCACTCCATGTCCTCCCTATTTTGTGTGCGCAGTAATCTAATTAGCGCTCGAGTTGAATGACGGAAAAATGCTGCTCCGAGCGATGTTAGTGAGGGTATATGGGTCGTTGTTTTTACCATCCCTGATGCTGAGCTCCACCATCAGTACTCTCCCCATATCAATCTTATAAAGAGACCCGCTTCATCAACCGTAAAACTTCTATACCAGCAGACAAAGAGACCGTTAGAGGAAGTCTAGCAATAAAAGCATGAAAATTCATTTCCCAATGAATAAGGACCTAGCGAACTTTGAGGTGTTTCTGTACGGAGCTCTCAGTTTTCATCCAGCATCATAAACAACGCATGCCTTAGCCTGAAGCTTGTCACGCTTGTCACAAACCGACGGCGTTTTAACCCTCTAGACCTGCTTTTGAATGGTACAGCAATGAATCAAATACTCTAAAAGCATGTGCAACTAGCTACCTCTCACGGTCACGGTCCGTGGTGCACGGTCACGGTCACGGTCACGGTCACGGTCACGGTCACGGTCACGGTCACGGTCACGGTCTCGGTCACGGTCACTGATGTATTTTGCCTGCTGTTCACCGCCTCTGCCTGCTGTCACCGTCTCAAGGCAATTAACTACTTGGTCTTTGAAATTCAGCCCCGTGTGGCTAGTGTGAGCACTAGTTAAGAGACATTGCTTAATGCATGGTGGTGTTTTCTGGCGTAGACTTTTACTTTCACTTTTTTTACTGGTCTGAATGCCTCGATCTCTCACAAAAAAACTGAGCTTGAATTGCCATCAGGTTTGCAACAAAGGTAATACAAAACAATACGCCATAAAGGTGTGTCTATGAGCCTCACAGAAATGAAAAAAGAAAAAGAACGCAAATAGTGTATGTCCACTAACCCAATTCAATAACCCTCCTGGTGAAATGTGTGCAGGCCTGCCCATAGGATAATGACCCTGGGATATTAAGCGATGAATTTCCTGATAAAACTGGTGTTATCCCATCTGGATAGATAAACTGCCCTGCTGCCATTTGTGAGGTCTCGTGGGTGTGCAAGGTAGTAGTGTGTGTGTGTCACAAGAGGAGAGAAGAAGTATTGCAAATTGCAATACATTTTCTTATGGAGTATCTGTATAAATCATCAGTTCTCTGCTTCAGCTGTAGAACTGGAGTTCTTGCGAAGTGAGCGTAGGCTGAGATCTGGCAGGCACTTTGCATAAAGTGCTGTGTACTCTCGTTTAAGGCATTCTTTTTATGCCTTGCTTTTGCTCGGGTTGTTATTCCCGCCCCCCCCCCTCAGCTTGTGCTTTGATTTGTGGGCATCTGAGCTTGCTTGGATCTGGCTTATGGACTTGCCGCTCGCTTTTTTGCGTTGTTTTGCTTTTATGAGGGCCTGCAGCCCATTCTTGGTTCCAGCGTGTATTTGATTTTAATCTCCCTCCACAGCAACCTTGGTGTAATGACGAAGCCTACAGCGAACTGTAGCATAGAACCAGCTCATCTGGCTCATGCTGCCTATATTTACAAAGAAAGAGCAGGAACTGTTTTGCTATTATTTTGGTATGCAACCTCCACTGCAAGTTCCTCTAACAGGAAAACAGAGCCCTGCCTTGCATTTAACTTACACCGACTGGCCCAACAATCCCAGCGTAATGATTCTATGTGCTTTTAAACATCTCATTATTCTGCAATGCTTACATCTTTAAAAACAAAGCAAGCAGCAAATCTGCTGATCCAAGCCTATTGAGTATCTATCAATGCTAGATGGAGACACCACAGAATGGTATATAGTTGTCACATCGTACAAGCAGTAAAGAAAACAAGCTCTCCTATCAATCGGCACTGGGTGACACACACATGGTTAGCAAAGTACGCAACCAGTTCAAACCAAGTAATCAATACATATAAAGAGGGCAAATACTGGTGACAGGCAAGTTAATGTCCAGAGCATAGTTATACAAGTTAAGGCCTTCAATGTCCAAGCCAAAGCACCATTTCAATGTCCAGAGCATAATTATACAAGTTAAGACCTTCAATGTCCAAGCCAAAGCATCTATGCATTCTTGCGTGCAAAGCGCAAAGACATGCTTGCCTCTTGGTCAGAACTTTCGTATTTTGCACTGGCACGGAATTCTGTCTGCCCGAACAGCAACATGACACGAATAACTTGGTCAGCAGAGCCTGCAAATTAGAATGACAGCCATTTACTTGGTGTATATCTGGCTAGTGGGAATGAGAATGGCAGTGGGACTTCAGTAGTAAAGTATGGAAAAGGAGGTTCGACATGGCAGCCAAAATTTGACTGATGAAAAAGGTTTGTCATGACGAATCATGGTACTAGCTTAAGCATGGATTTCAAGGCAGGTACAGGTGTGTGTGTGGTCACGCCGGTCGTCTGTCTCCTGCCAAAGTTCCCCAATATATGTGTGTATAACGTCTCAACCCCCTCTCAACGTGAAAGGGGGCGATGGCTCAATCACCACACTAGGATGATGGATGTGTCTGGGAAAGAGCATTTTAGGCTACAAAAGGACCATTTATACCAGCCAAACAACCATTACATATAAATCATTACATATCTCAGGAAATTACATGACTCTTCCGTGCCACTGATTTAGCATGACAAGCTGCTGTGCTCAAAGAAATGCTCTTTTCACTAGCCTCTCCTTTGCCAAATTCTGTTGACGAATGCTTCATTTGTGGGTGGATAGGGTGGTTGCACTTGTCACAGATCAGATCACAGTCATGTCACAGAGCATGTCACAAATACTGTTCAACTTCATTTTCAGCAGACAAATAAAATATTATATCTTGTTGAATCATCTCTGCTTGCCTTTAATTAGGTTATCACTTCACACGCAATTAGGTTATCACTTCACACTTGGTGGCAGCTCAATAGAAATGCTCCCTATTTGCTGGGTCGTGTCATCATCCTCAATAATGTACCTGAGGAGCAAGTGCAAAGAAAGGATATATCTTAAGAAAAAGTTAGAAACCCACCCTATGTCATTGCCTGGTGAGAATTGAGAATGAAACGTCCAGCCAGGCCGAACCCAGTAAGTAGTGCAAGCATCTAAACTCTTTCAAAATCGAGACCCAGTTCTTTGAAAGGCTTCAGAATGTGCCGATATCTGTAAGCATGATTGAACTTCATCTGGAACTTCATGGCAACCCTGTTCGGGTCTCCCATGTTGTTCGCAACCTAGAATCAGCACAAAACCAGAGAAAAACCCCCCAGGATATAAAAAAGTCTATTAAAAAATTACGTCCCCTCACAAAACGCGCTATACATGTATATCCCCTAAAAACAGGTTCTTTTACAGCTCATTCAGAGGCAAGAGGAATATAGATATAATGAAGGGAGATGCAATATTGAAGGGAAGCTTAAGCATGCACTTTTGGCAAAAGAGCACCACGCAAGTCACTCGCCTGCAAGATTTACGTGCACACCACCTTCACCTGAACAGATCCTATGCAAGAGCCCAAGAGGCATGGGCATAACCAACACCACCTCTCGTGTAAGGCTAGCAGCAGCGATAGCAGCCGCAGTCATACAGGGCTACTCCCATACGCCACAGATAACAGAAAAGAAACAGCTCTCTCACCCAAACCTCCACTGCCACCACATCCAAGGAGTTCTCCAATTCATCATTAAAGCAATCTGCCAGTCACTATCGCTCTTTCCTTTTTACACCTGTGTAACACAGGAGGTCCCTCGTTTTGTTTCACCTCGTAGTGGGGAGTTTGCTCAGCTAGGCTATCTCCCTTTGGTCTATATTATATTTGTGTTTGATTGTCAGACAACAGTAGTGTGTGCAGCAGTGTTTACACTGTCCCTCAACGCTTTTTGCTTTTGGTGCTATTGGGCCTGACACTCTTTCTCTGTATCTCCTTTGTCTGACACGGTGGGATGCTGATTGCTTCGAGCCCACAATGTTCTTTTCTTTTCTTTGCCGGAAGCGGAGCATTTTACATTTACTTTTAGCAGGCGTCCCATAATGTTTGTTTCTTGATGCATATAATACCACATAACAACCCAATAAATCTGCCAAACAAGTGTGTGTACATAAATATATGTAGGAACAAAACATCACCACACCCAAATCAGAGCTGGTTTTTCTATAGAGATGTGAGGTCTGACAAGTTGCGCACTGCAGTGTTCATTTATCCCTCCAAAACACACAAGTCACTCAGCCCGGTGCTCTGGCCGGTCAAGTACAGCATTTGCAACAGTGTGTGCTTGAAAAGTAGGGTATGCAGCATCGCAATTGATGAAGAACCTGATTTGCGAATTTTAAGCTCGATGACTGCAACTGGCTACATGTGTGCTTGTGCTGCAGAATTTTTGATAAATAACTTGCCCTAGTCTGTCGCTTTTCAGGTTTTGCGGAGATGGGAGCAACCAGTACAGCATCCAGATGGCTAGAGGTATACCTATTTTTGTCTGAGAAGCGGGGTAAGGAGAGCCCCTTTGGTACAATCCTAGTTTCAGCCGTGCCAGGGATATGAAGACTCTACATGCCCAGCTGTTTGCTGCCTAAATCCATGGAGTCGAAGCAGGACTTTAGGGAGCCTATTTTGCTGATGGCTATAAAAGCTGCACGCTGAGTTGTGACTCTCAGTGATCATATTTATTATTTGCAGTTGTTGGCATCCAGAAAGGATGTGCAGAGCACTGTCTAGTTGAGGGTAGAGGGGGTAAGTTAGGTTAGTTGAGCACTTATACCATACCGCATGCTTTCTGGTTGTATAGGGGGGTTCCTGTTCTGTACTTCCGTACTGATGCACTTTCGTTTCTCTTTTCCTTTCTTTTTGCTCAATGCTAAGTTTCCCAGTAAACCAATGCTGAGTTTCCCTGTAAACCAAAGGTGTGGCCCTTCCGCATGGTCAATATGTGGCTTATTTTTGTAAAAACATATCTACAAACATATCAACAAATGTGCGACTGCAAGGTAAGAAAGGCAAGTGGAAATTTTGACAGTGTGCAAGATATTCTAAGGGGCAAACAACAAGGGTTAATTTCTTGGTCCAAAGTATGCAGAAGGAGTTGTGCAACAAATTTTAAGTGAATTAATTGGAATACGCCAAAAACAGCACCTTATGAGTTATGATACATGCATATGCCATACCATGGCATTTTGGTCCAACAAAAGAGCTTTTGAAGAAAGCGCTTTATAGCGGAAAGAGGAAAGCAAGCACTTTTTCAGTGCATCAAAACCTAATAGTTTACTCAGCACGGTAATCCAAATCAAAAATGCACAGCCTCTGGTTTCTGAGGTTTTCAAAACTGCAAGCATGCGCTGACCTCACTTCCTTGCAGAATTTTATTACCAAGTAAGGCGAACAAAGGAGATGATGCTGTCAAGCATTGATAAGAAAGCAGTCATTGGCAAACAGCTGCAGCTTCCCCTCCTTGTACATCTGCCCAGGATTGCAGAAGATTTTGCTGATGCGGGGACAGCCTAGAACATCTACGACATGTACCACCACATACACAAGCTGCTTCCCCCCCAGCCGAGGTAGCGCTGCTTGCTCGGCCTGTGAGCTGTCGAATGAATTGTCGCCCCTGCAGAGCAAGTTTCACAGGAGTTTTGCAAGCCTGGTGAGAAAGAGGAAACGGAAGAAAGATTGCACTTTCAAAAAGGAAAGCTAAGCTTTGCAATACTATTTCGTAGCCTACTTTTATATGATTCCACAATTCTTAGGATGCGCGGAGAGCTGTACCAGAGCTCTATTAGCAAATGCATTTTCACCTGGCAATGCACATAGCCAAATCCCACTCTCATAACCTACTTTTATATAATTCCACAGTTCTTAGGATGCGTGGAGAGCTGTACCAGAGCTCTATTAGCAAATACATTTTCACCTGGCAATGCGCATAGCCAAATCCCACTCCGTCGTGCTGATGGGGAAAGCTCCATGAGCTGAACTTGTGGCTTTGACTTCTATTAGAGCCACTGAGTTTGGTACACCAGAAATTATGCCGTCAACGTCGTCCTGCAAAGTAGGAAAATGTCATGGTTGGAGGATTCACAACAAGTGCTCAATGTAAAAAAACAGTACCCTGCACTGTGCTACATTGCTTGTGTTCTTATAAAAGGTGATACCGCACATGCACCTGAGCAATGAATGAGGAGTACTTCAAACAAAAAACGTACCAAATAAAAGTCGAAAGGGGGCTCTGTGACAGGTGCTGGAAGACCCACGGCAACACGCATGCCTGAGCGCCAGTTGTCTGGCCCAAAACGATTGTGGAAGCGCGCCAGCAGCCCTCTGAAAATAAACAACTCACCCAGCAAGCCGTGAGACATGCGGACCTCAAAGGGAGCAGGAGAAGGAGAATGCGTAGGAGGAGGAGGAGGAGGAGGAGGGGAGCGATCGACGATGCGCTGCACCTGCTCCTCACTGATTGTGTAGAATGGGGAGGGGGTCAGTGGTGGGGCTTAAGTGCTGCTGCTACTGCTGCTGCTGATAATGCTTGTGATCTCATCTGAGATACGCGTGCTCATCCATCCACCAAGAGCCATAGTGCTGCTTCTTGCTTTCACCCTGCTTCCTGCCTCTAATGCCAGCTGCAGCTGTTCCTGTACTTTTTCTCCGCTCAAGCTGTAGCTGGGACTACGCATGACTGCGTGCAGATCTTTGGGGCTGATGGCACTGGCCCCTCCCCTGCTGCTGCTGCTGCTGCTGCTCCTGTTGCACACTCCGGTGAAGGATGAGAGTCTGCTGCTGCCGCTGGTGAGCATTGAGGGTGCAAATCCATGAGGGACAGAAAAGACAGTGGGAGACTGAGGTGCCACGTTTGCTGCAGGGCTATTCCTGTGCTGTTTCTCAGATGCAGGTCCACTGATCTGACATGCATAACCAACAGGCTTGCTTCCTTTCTGATGCCTGCTGCTGCTGCTGGTACTGCTAGCACCCAGCACTGGTTGGTCCACCCCTCCACCCAGCTGGCTGCGCATCCCATCTAGAGCTTCACTGTACCCAGCCCCTTCCCCTGGCCCCTGCTCCTCCAGCCATTCTCCCTCCTCCCACTCTAGCTTTTGTAGCTGCTGTACGTACTGCTCCTGTGCAAAATCCTCTTCACAAC
>Ga0307948_1002660_pt1:0-10000 | contig 13064 bp, 13 predicted proteins | sample OrgLakmetagen280_FD_201824 | JGI IMG/M metagenome (GOLD analysis project Ga0307948, IMG submission 201824) | Saline water microbial communities from Organic Lake, Antarctica - #280 | ecosystem: Environmental > Aquatic > Non-marine Saline and Alkaline > Saline | place: Antarctica: Organic...
ATGACCGTAAATTTGGTGATTTCCCTGCCAAAAATACCGTATACACACCGTATATATATATGGTTCTGGCCAAACCTACGCATATGGTTGACCCATACCGTACTGCCGCATAAGGTTGGCCAAAATCATACACACGTACGTATATACAGTGCATACACGGCATTTTCAGCTGCGGAAATCCCCATTAATGCGGACATATACGGTGCACACATACGGTTCTGGTCAACCCTACTGACTGCCACAGGAACGCTTTCAAGCCTGGCTTCGCAACAAGCACGCCAAACGAGAAGAAGAGGTGCGCCATTGTCGTGTCCAGGCCTTTCTTTCAATCCTTTTATTGTATTCAGGTGTCCTTCTTGCTTTGGGGGAGACCCTGCAGCATTGTGTGTGGTTGTGTGTGTGTGTGTGTGTGTGTGTGTGTGTGTGTGTGGTGGTGTGCAAGCAGCTTATGATTGATGTTTGGTCTAATTCTAGTATGAACAAAAGAGCAGGGCTGCTGGGTATGCTGTGGTATTGGCATTAGAGAGCCGGCTGTACCATGTATGCATGGTCTGGCGACCAAAAAAAGCAATCTTCTCTAACTCATGAGGCTCTCCGTTTCTCTGGCAATAAAAAAGCCCTATACATATTGTGCTCTAGGATTACAAGGGTTATTGGCACCAACTACTTAATTGGGACGTCAATGTACTGTTGGAAATGTTTGGAGAATGGACTACCCAATCGGGACGTCAATGTGCTGTCGGAAATGTTTGGAGCACCAACTACCCAATGGGGACGTCAATGTGCTGTTGGAAATGTTTGGAGCACCGACTGCCCAATGGGGACGTCAATGTGCTGTTGGAAATGTTTGGAGAATGGACTGCCCAATTGGGACGTCATTGTGCTGTTGAAAATGTTTGGAGCACCGACTACTTAATGGGGACGTCATTGTGCTGTTGGAAATGTTTGGAGCACCGACTGCCCAGTGGGGACGTCATTGTGCTGTTGGAAATGTTTGGAGCACCGACTACTTAATTGGGACGTCAATGTGCTCCTTCCTGCAAAATTTTCATATATGGACTATGTCAACGCATGGGCTCTGCGCGTGTGTGTGTGTGTGTGTGTGTGTGCGTGTGTGCGTGTATGTAACCACAGGGGGTAACAGCCTCCCTCAATCATGTGACCATTACTACTGTATTATCGCCACCAGCAAGGCTATATTTTGCATTTCAGTGCGTGGTTGAAAGAGTCAAATGAAAGCATTGCAATTCATTTGAGGCAAAAAATTATCTTTGAGCCCCAGCTTGCTAGTCTGTCGATTAACGATATCATACCCTACCGTACTCATCCTGAATCCCAAATTGCAGGAATTTTTGATCAAATCCCCACAACTCCTCGCACCCCAAAGACATCAAAAAATGACTGAATGTTAAGATGCGTCAAAAAGACTGTAGGACAAAAATGACAGGCATACAGGGTGTTGTAGGAAAGGTAGATTAAAGTGTGTGGGGTTCAGACCCAGTGGGCCTCGGTGCTGCACATTTGGCTGGAATTTTGGCTGCACATTTGGCTAAATTATGGCTGCACATCTGGCTGCATTTTTGGCTGCACATCTGACTGAGTTTTTGGCTGTACATCTGGCTGGACTTCTAGCTGCACATCTAGCTGAACTTCTGGCTGCACATCTGACTGAGTTTTTGGCTGCACATCTGGCTGGACTTCTAGCTGCACATCTAGCTGAACTTCTGGCTGCACATCTGACTGAGTTTTTGGCTACACTTCTAGCTGCACATCTAGCTGAACTTCTGGCTGCACATCTGGCTGCACATCTGCCTGCACTTCTAGCTGCACTTCAGAATTGTATATTTTACCCCAGCAAGTTCAAAGCATGGCAGCCTTAGTCCCCAAAAGACAGCAGCACAAATGACAAATCAAGCCATCGTGCTTGTACTGATCTGTGTTTGGAAAGTTAAAAAATGGCCTTCTCGGTACCCTAGTAAAGTCTGTTCTGTGTACTGGTCTGTGTTTGGGGATGTAAAAAGTTGGCCTTTTCAGCAACCTGAATGAGTTGTTATCTCCAACAGAAAAGGCTGACATTCAATGACTGCCCACCTGCTGAGTTAATTGACTTTTTTGCGCTGACCAAGTTCATGCTTAACGCAGCTGAGTCACTGCGGCATCTGGCAGGGATGTGTCTCTGTAAAACAAGGCCTGCATCTAGCAGGGATGTGTCTCTGTGAAACAAGGCCTGCATGTCGTCATGGCTGTCAGGCATGTGCCCCCCCCTGGTACCCCCCCAATCCGCAATTTTTGACCTTGACTATTTCCTGATACAGTTTGGCCAAAGGTAACCCCTACTGTAAGTTCAGTTTAGTATGGATTACAAAGGCCTCCAGCCTGGCATGGCTGCTCAACCTATAGGTCCCAACAAATAAATCAATCAGGTAACCCCTACTGTATCGTGTTGACGAGTTTAACTTGTAGATAAACAGGCAAATGTGTAGGGTTAGCCAAAACCGTATACGCACACCGTGTGTGACCATATGCTTGGTAACGTTCCTACTACCAACATACAGGCACTGGCTGGGCTAAATGCCCACCGGGGTTGGTGTGGGAAAGGTTAAAATATTGAATTACAGGGTCCGGGGTTACCCAGGGTTACATTTAATATTTCTGAAATTTGGGCACCGGGGTGAGTACGGTAAGGTACGGTAACTCAATGAATACCCACAGCATTATGTAATGTATGTATGTGGGGTTCTGGACAACCCTACAAATATATGCCATGAGCATGTCAGCCCTTTCTGGGAGGGGTTTGTCCCTTTTGGTAACTTTTTAATAAAATTATGCCCAAGTTTTGTCCAATGGTTCTTCACTTTGCCTAATAATAATACTTTCAAATTTGTCCAATGTTTTATTCACTTTGTTGCCTTTAGGAGGCAATGAAACAGATGCTGACCTTCGCCTTGATCGCACGCTCCTTAGTTGCATTGCGACATGAATCCTTTTTTGTGCTCGAGCACACTGACAAGGACATCAAGCATCCAAGCCGGGTCCTTTGTCGTTGCACGCACTGCGACGTGAGTCATTTCTGCACTCACACACACACACACACACACACACACACACACACACACACACACACACACACACACACACACACACACACACACACACACACACACACACACACAGATACACCAAGTAAAGCACATCATGCATCCGAGCTATCCACCGAAACAAGGAGGAAGACCTCCTGAAGTGCTGGCAAAGAAGGAGCAGTCGTGGCAACCCCCAACTCCTTTCCAGCAAGACGCGTGGAGGCTCATCGAAAGGATCAAGCTCTCCAAGCGCCCGGGATTAGTTGCTAATGTCTGATGATGATGGTTGGATGTGAGCGCATATGGGACAGCTGCACATTTCTACCAATTGTATTGTTTTCTGTCGGACTTGTTTGTTCCTGTCCGCAAAAAGCAACGCCTCTGATGGATTGTTTCTCTTGCTGCCCCTGTCCTTTTTTTGAATAACACAAGTGCTGTGTCTAGCAGGCAAAAGCAAGAAAAAGGATGGTTGGGGGGGATAAAGCGACATCTTGCAGCAAGCAGTCCCCACACAGCTCACATTTCTTTCACGTCAGTCCCAAAAGGGTATTATAACACTTAAGGCATTGTGATTTGTATCACTCCATGAAAGCAGGGGAAATTTTAGGTTACAGTGGTTACAATATTCAGGGGTATTTATAGGGTTGGCCAGAACCATATACCAGTATATTCAATGTATACATATGGTGTATACGTGGTATTTCCGGCAGGGAAATCACCAAATATACATGCATATATACGGTTCTGGTCAACCCTAGGTAATTAGATTACAATGGTGGGATTAAGGATAGCTGCAAAAACCTAGTGGTCCGTGGTCAGACCTTTTTACAAGGGTTTACAAAAAATATATCAGTCAAGACGTGCAACTGCTAGCTGGTCCGTGGTCAGACCTGTTTAGTGTAATTTAGTTCGGATTCTTACGAAAGGCATTCACGCTTGGGCAAATACCTTCTCTGTGTTTCATCTCTTTTTGGTATGACAAAATGAGATGCTGAGTGGCTCCAAACCCCCATAATAGGGTTGTTTTCTAATCCATGCCGGAAGTGTCCACGCCATGACGGGAAACATGCATCAGAAAGAAGGACGTTTTGGCACTTGAACTTATCAGCGTAAAAAATAAGGCTCATTAATTTTGGATGTCACGGAGATCCGTACTCTGTGAGCTGAAGGGAACCGTTCAGTGTTCCCATATTCCTATTGCAAAGAATTTTCTCCTTCCCTGTGATGGCTGAGTTTTGCTACATGGTCTTAAATAAAGAATAAGGAAAGAAGCTCAGATAGTGTAATAAACACTTCCGGCATGGAGAATAAAGATAAGGAGTTTTTCAGTGGGGGGCAGGAGGCAGAAGCCTGCACACCAGGAATATTACTCATGTATTTGCGGGGGTTGTGTTTGATGCCTCGCCTCGTCTGAATAATTTTGGTTGCGGACCTGGTTGCATGTATACACATTTGTTTTTTCACGAGTGCTGTGGTATGTAGACCAGTAACTCCGAGGCTGTGGAGTGGATTCCTTGTGCGGCTGCTGTAAATGATGCCTGTTGCTCCTAGCAGGATGGTGTGGAGGGTTTTGCTGTGTCCGAGTAAGCAAGGCAATAGAAGCTTATGTTGTTCTCGTGCCTTTTCTGCTTGTTGAGAAGGGAAAGTGTCTACACAGTACTTATTTTCGTATGTCGCGTTTGTTTGTTTGTCTCTTGGTTTCATAGTTAGGGGAGGGGGTGTGGACTGGCCGCGCCCTCTGGGCTATTGTGGGTAGCTCTTCTAGCATTATTGGCAGACCTAGTTTGATACGTGTTTGTTGAGTTTTGTTTGGTGTGTGGTCGCCGGGTCGGTTTTAAAAGCCTGAGCAATACTGCCTGCCATTGTAAACTGGCTTCTTTAGCTTATTGAACGAGACTACTACACAAAACCTGAACTGCAAAACAAACTCATTGTTAATCACATGATTAGTCACTACCACTATTTGGGCGTGACAGGTGAGACCCTGAGATATGTTGGTCGTGTTATCACTGCCATCGCGACTCTGCTTCTTCGTCACAAGGGGCTTAAACTGCTCGGGCTGTAGGCCATCCTTGTAACCCCCTTCTTCGTTACAAGGGGCTTAAACTGCTAGAAATTCTACAACATTAAAAAAATAGCTAAAATGGAGTCATCTACAACAAAAGCGCACCAAACCGCTGTCAAGCAATATCAACACCCAACACAATCCGACCGTGCCTGTCGATCACATAGCCCCAATACGTTATCAAGTACATGTTTTTTTGCCCTTGACCTAAGCAAGCTTCAAAGAATGTGTTACGTGGAACTTTGGAAGCCCATAAGCAGCCCGAACCAGGATTGCCAAACACACACAATACTGTGGTACGCGCGTACACAGCAACACACATGTACGTCGAATGTAATACCCTCCTACCATTCCAGTATAATTACAGATGCAGCTAAGCTGGACTGCCAAACTGCACCTCGCAGAGGTGTACGTACACAACTAATGGCGCAAGATGTTCAGACATGCACCTGTTTGTGTTGTGCATATGCATTTGAAGCCAACGAGAGGAGCTCGACTTGGTTTGTGGGGGTGCTTGCCTTGAGCTGGTGTTATTTTGCGCAACTAACTGGCTATGGGCATCAGCTCAGCTGCCAAAAAGGACACTGAAGACGCTCTGAAGTTCGTGGTTCCAAGTCTGGCAGGGGGGGGAGTGGAGGACTAAGAGGAGGCGCGTTACTAACTTTTACTTAGTCGAGAAAATATGCAGGTAGACAGCGATGCCCGTCTCTCTAACCATTTCCTGTTGGACTCAGTCAGCAGCTCCAGACAGACGGGCAGGCGAACAATCAGAACCGAGAGGACCCTGCCCCACTGTGATCCAGTTCTTACAGCTGACCATTTAGGAGGGGCTGCCTGCTACATATCCGTACATCTATGTACCCACACCCACACCCATGCTCACACCTAGTGCCGCCATAGAAAGCGTGGACTCGCTAGATCAATAATAAACAAACCGCGGATAGTGGTACCACTACCTGCATGACACCCACACCCACGCTCACACACACAACCTTTGAGTGGCATGCACACCCACACCCACACCCACGACACATACACACACACTCATAGCACGACCTTCGAGCGGCACAAACACCCACACACACCTAACGTGCAAGCTTACACACAGCTCCAAGCCGGGTGCACAGCCACTCTGCATACGAGCTACGGCACACACACACACACAACACACACACACACACGCACACACACACACACAAACACACACACACACACACACACACACACACAACACACACAACACACACACGGCGCTTGCGGTGCAAACTTCTAGGCGCAAGTTCTACCCATACGACTACAAAGTCGCTTGTTCAACTGAGCCTATACACTATCCCTTTGAATCCTCCTACACTACCTAACCATATCTTAAGGCCATTCAACGTGCCCTCAGCCCAGCTTCAGATTGAAGCCATGCGCGAGCACCAATGCCATGCACGCACCAATGCCACGCGCGAGCACCAATGCCATGCGAGCATTAATGCCATGCAAGCACCAATGCCATGCGCGCACCAATGCCATACCTGCACCAATGCCATGCAAGCACCAATGCCATGCAAGCACCAATGCCATACCTGCAATTGTACTTCCCTACAACAGAGGGTCTCCCACAACTGATGCTCCGATGTACATACACACAAGGCACGACCACACAGAGGACGCATCTGGGTTAGGGTTTAAGTAAACCCTAAACCCTAACCCTAACCCTTACCCCTTAACCCTGAACCCTAAGCAAGCTCAGGTGACCAGCCAGCTGTGTGAAGCGCGGAGCCGGGCCATTATAGTTGACATATCAATTGCTCAGGTTACCAGCCAGCTGTGTGAAGCGCGGAGCCGGGCCATTATAGCTGACATATCTATTGCTCAGGTTACCAGCCAGATGTGTGATGCGCGGAGCCTACCCTTATAGCTGACAGCTGACAGCTGCTGGTGCCCGTCTGCACGCTCAGCCATCACAGAGGGTACGACAGCTGGGCGCTACAAATGGTGTTCTGCTGCACGCTCAGCCATGCAGGAGGGTATAACAGCTACAAATGGTGCTCTGCTGCACGCTCAGCCATGCAGGAGGGTATGACAGCTACAAATGGTGCTCTGCTGCACGCTCAGCCATGCAGGAGGGCGAGGGGTGGAGGCCACCTTGGGAGTCACCCATGCTAGCGAGGGTCCTGCAAATAACGATGCAGTGTAACCTTAGTGCTAGTATGCGTGCACACCTGAGCATATGCACACACACATATATATATGTGTTTAGTGCTAGTATGTGTGCACACACACATATATATATGTGTTTAGTGCTAGTATGTGCACACACACACATATATGTAACCTTAGTGCTAGTATACGTGCACACCTTAGTGTTAGTATGCGTGCACACCTGAGCATGTGTGCACACACACATATGTGCACACCTTAGTGTTAGTATGCGTGCACACCTGAGCATATGTGCACACACACACATATGTGCACACCTTAGTGTTAGTATGCGTGCACACCTGAGCATATGTGCACACACACATATGTGCACACCTTAGTGTTAGTATGCGTGCACACCTTGCATATGTGCACACACACATATGTGCACACCTTAGTGTTAGTATGCGTGCACACCTGAGCATATGTGCACACACACATATGTGCACACCTTAGTGTTAGTATGCGTGCACACCTTGCATATGTGCACACACACATATATGTGCACACTAATGTGCATGCACGTACGCACACACACACCTATGTGCACACTTATGTGCACGCACGTACGCACACACACACATATGTGGACACCTATGTGCACGTACGTACGCACACACACACATATGTGCACACCTTAGTATATTTTTGAAGCTGGGTCGCAAGCTGGGCTGCTCCTCCCAGCACGACAGGATGAGCTTGGCTAGGTCTGGGGGTAGGTCTTCAGGCAGACCTAGCCTCTTATGATTGAAACCCACTGCGCCAACAACCTGCATGTGTGTGTGTCAGATTTTAACTACGCAAAAAGACATGTTTTGTAGGCATACATTTCATAGGCACAGATTGTATAAGCACATATTGTATAGGCAAATGTTTCATAGAAAAATATCGTATAAGCACATATTGTATAGGCACAGATTGTATAGGCACAGATTGAATAGGCATACGTTCCATAGGCACATATTGTAGGCACATATTGTTTAGGCATACATTTCATAGGCATACATCTCATAGGCATGACCTATCCTGTGGACAGAGCTAACTGTGCCGCGTTCTTGATGTGTCAATTCGTTTCAACGCACAAAGCAAGAATATGTAATTAAAGATGGAAGCAAATTTGTGTGGCACAATCAGTCCTGTAATTAACGCCCACGGCGCCTTCAGCAGACACACACACTCATGTACATACACAAACACACACACACACAAGGCACACACCACCACACACACACACACCACACTCATGCAAACACACAATACACACACAACGCACATACACACACTCACAACGCGCGCACACACACACACAAGGCACACACCACCACACACACACACACACAACACACACTCATGCACACGCACAATACACACAAAACGCACATACAAACACACACAACACACACTCATGCACACGCACAATACACACACACAACGCACATACACACACACTCACAACGCGCACACACACACACCTGCATGGCGTTCAGCCCTCCCCAGGGCTCCTTCCATGTGGCCAACTCCCAAAGGATGACCCCAAACGAGAAGACGTCACTCTTTTCGTCCGCCTGCACAGAGGAAAACGCAAAATGGACGCGAGGAAAAATGGATGCGAGGAAAAAAAGAAAAAAAGAAAAATGAAAAAGAAAAAAAAAGATGGACGCGAGGAAAAAATGGACGCGAGGAAAAGCTTCTCTATCCGTTCATCGGCGGACCGGAAAAAGAGGGAGGAAGGGGCCATAACATACAAAGGCTGTGTGTGTTTGTTCAAAACTACAACTATTAGTGCAGAATAAATTGCAAAGCAAGGGGTTCCCCAGGACGTACCTGAAACACAGCCCTGCATAAACGCGGACTCACATTCATACACACCTACACCCCCACCCCCACCCCCACCCACCCACACACACATACACACCCACACACACACGAGGTAGTGCGTAAATATTTGTGTACAGTCAGTCAATCCACAGCGGTTGATAAATACACGGCTGTTCATGTTTTTGGGCCATTTCATACTTTGTTGGGCCTTGATGTGAAACAAACACAGGTTTGTGTCAAGCGCACACCCTTCAGCAGACTCGGCAGGGACGCAGCCACTCTCACTTTTTGCACTCACTCATTCTTTCACCACCACACAGAGCAGAGCACTGGCACAGAGTAGATCATTCAGCAGACGCGGCAGGGACGTACGTAGCCACTCTCACATTTTGCACTCCTGTTTCGCACGCACACACACACACACACACAAACACACGCACACACGCATGCACACAAACACACATACACATGCATGCAAAAGCAAGACGGCAGACGTACCCGCTCGTTGCGCAGGATTTCTGGAGCCATCTACTCTGGATACACACACACCACAGGCTGGCCACACACACACACATACACAATCACACATACACACTCACATACAAACACATACACACGCATGCATGCACAAGCAGGACGGCAGACGTACCCGCTCATTGTGCAGGATTTCTGGAGCCATCGACTTTGGATACACACACACCACAGGCTGGCCACACACACACACACACACACATGCACACACACACTCACACATACAAACACACGCGCATGCATGCACAAGCAGGACGGCAGACGTACCCGCTCGTTGCGCAGGATTTCTGGAGCCATCCACTCTGGAGTTCCCGCACAG
>Ga0307948_1002662_pt1 | contig 13060 bp, 17 predicted proteins | sample OrgLakmetagen280_FD_201824 | JGI IMG/M metagenome (GOLD analysis project Ga0307948, IMG submission 201824) | Saline water microbial communities from Organic Lake, Antarctica - #280 | ecosystem: Environmental > Aquatic > Non-marine Saline and Alkaline > Saline | place: Antarctica: Organic Lake...
GCCGCCGCCGGCGCCGGTCAGGCCTGCGTTCACGTCGTTAAAGGTCGTGGTCAGCGTTTCGCCCAGCGTAGTGACCGCGCCGATGATGACGACCGCGATGAGGGCCGCGATGAGGCCGTACTCGATCGCCGTGGCGCCAGATTCGTCTTTGATGAACTTCGAAACCAGGTTTTTCATCCCATCCACTCCGTTTGCTTTTTTTAAGCTCAGGCGTCTGATCTGTCCGACCCGCCCTGAACGATGAGCAGTAGACCGCAAGACGATTTAGGAGGCGTAAAAATCCATGCTTTATTTTTGGTAAATCTGATTTCGGCTCTCTATAGTGAACAAACGGCTAATATCTCACCCCGTCAGACCCCTCTATATTATACAGGGTGGCGCGCCGCGCCCGTTTAGAACTTCTTCATCCGCAAGAGCGACAAAGAACGCTCTCAAGATCGATGAGGAGTCTCGTCATGATCATCCGCGTTCTCACCGCCCTGGCTGCGGCCGGCCTGCTCGCCGCCACGGCGCTGGCGAATTCGCACACCGTCCACGTGCCGGCGAACCATGCCGGCCTGATCCGCCTGCCCCAGGACGCGGCGGGCGTGATCGTCGGAAACCCCGAGATCGCCGATGCGACGCTCTATGACGCCAAGACCCTGCTGATCACAGCCAAAGTCTATGGCCGCACCAATCTGATCGCCATGAACGATGCGGGCGAGGTGATCTACACGGCGGACATCGCCGTCACCCAGAATGACCGCTCGCTTGTCCAGGTCTTCCGCAACACCAACCGGTCGAGCTTCGTCTGCGATCCCGTCTGCCAAAGCGTTCCGCTCCCGGGCGACGCCGAGGCCGATGCGGGACAGAGCGTCCCGTAGGTGCACAGAGATGTCAGCCGCGTCCCCGATCTGGTTTGCGAGACGGCGCCTTGCCGACTTCGCCCGCGACCGCAAGGGATCGGCGGCGGTGGAGTTCGCCCTGGTGGCGACGCCGTTCTTCTTTTTGCTGTTCGGCATTCTGGAGATCGCGCTGATCTTCTTCGCCACCGCGATCATCGAGGATTCCGTCAGCGAGGCCGCCCGCGACATCCGCACCGGCGCGCTGCAGACCGCCGGCGGCACCGAAGCCGATTTCCGCGCCGCGATTTGCCAGCGCATCACCACGATCGCCGATTGCGGCCGTCTGCGCGTGGACGTGCGTCCATTCAACAATTTCTCCAGCGCCGACATGGGCGCGCCCATGACCGAGGACGGGGATCTGGACGACGAGAACTTCACCTTCGAACCCGGCGACGCCGGCGAGGTGGTGGTGGTGCGTGTGTTCTATGACTGGCAGCTTCTGGGGCCGGGCTTTGTAAACGGCCTTTCGAACATGTCGGGCAATCGCCGCCTGATCACCGCCGCCACCGCCTTCCGCAACGAACCGTTCGGAGCGTGATGATGCGCCGCCCGGCCACCCTCCTCGCCCCGCTTTTCAGGCTAAGGCCCCTGGCCCGCTTCATGGGCGACCGGCGCGGCGTCTCTGCGGTGGAGTTCGCCCTGATCGCCCCGCTCATGGTGGCCATGTATCTGGGCTCGGCCGAGCTGACCCAGGTGCTCACCCTGGACCGCAAGGTGACCAGCGCCGCCAATGCGGTGGCCGACCTCGTAGCGCAGGACGACTTCGTCACCGATAACGAGCTTGACGACATCATGGCCTCGGCCGACGCCATATTGGCGCCCTACCGCACCGCCCCGCTGTCACTGCGGATCACTTCGGTTCGCATGGACGCCGAGGGGGACGTGTTCGTGGACTGGAGCGAGAGCGAGACCATGGCGCCGCTGGACACCGACAGCCTGCCCACCATGCCCGCGGGCCTGCTTGCGCCCATGAGCTCGGTGGTGATGGTCGAGGCGCTCTATCCCTACGCGAGCCCGTTCAATTCCAGCATCGAGACGCCGATCACCCTGACTGATACGGCCTATCTGCGCCCGCGCCGCTCGCCCTGGGTGCGCCGGCAGAGCTAGAGCCTTTTTTGAGCGGAAGCGGGGACCGGTTCCGTGGTTCGAAAAAAGCGGCTCAACCGGCGTCAGCCCGCGTCCGCCTCGAGCGCTGTCGCCGCAAGCACCAAGGGATGACAGGGATCGAGCGCGCGTCCGTCCACCCGGCTGGCGGGGACCACCCCTGACACCGCATTGGTCACGAAGACCGCTTCGGCGCGGGCGATGTCGGCTTGCGACAGCGCGCGCTCCAGGATCGGCGTTCCTTGCTGCATCGAGGCCTCCAGCAAGGCGGCGCGCGCGGTGCCCGGCAACGCCCCGGCGCTCACCGGCGGCGTCACGATACGCCCGTCCAGCACTGCAAAGACATTGGCGCAGTCGGCGCACACCACCGCGCCGTCCAAAGCCGACACCATCAGCGCCATGTCCACGCCCGCGCGTCTGGCTTCCCGGCGCGCAGCCAGAGGCTCGGCATAGCTCGTCAGCTTGTGACGCTCGCTCTGCAGGCCCGCCCGGTGCGCGCCGGTGACAACCGCCAGCGACACGCTTTCGCGCAGAACCGGGCGCGGCCTTGCGGTGAGCAGCACCGTGCCGGCCTCGCCCGAGGGCGCGTCCGGGCCGGCGCCATGGGCGCCCCGGCTCACCGTGAGGCGCAGCACTGCATCGGCCAGCCCCTCCTCCGCGCACAGGCGCGCGCCGGCGTCTTCGATGGCGGCGAAATCCGGCGCGGCGATCTCCAGCCAAGACAGCGCGCCCTCCAGCCTTGCGCGATGGCGCGCCCAGCGCCGGATCGCACCGCGTTCAACGCGCAAGGTCTCAAACGCGCCATCGCCCAGCAGAAAGCCACGATCGGCCGGGGCGATCCCGGCCTCGGCGGCGTCCAGAAGAGCGCCGTTGAGCCAGACCCGGCTCATGACAATCGCTCGATCGCCTGGCGCAGCGCTCCGGCCTTGGCGCGGGTTTCATCAAGCTCGCTTGCCGGATCGGACTCGATGGTGATCGCGCCGCCCGAACGCACTTCACATGTCCAGCTATCGTCCTCGCGGACAAGGGCTGCGGTGCGGATCATGACGTTGAAATCAGCCGCCCCGTCCGGCCCGATCCAGCCCAGCGCGCCGCAATAGGGCCCGCGGCTTTCACCCTCCAGCTCGGCGATGATCTCCATGGCCCGCAGCTTCGGCGCGCCGGTGATGGAGCCCGGCGGAAAGCTGGCGGCCAGAAGGTCGAACACGTCGCGCCCCGCCGCCAGAGCGCCGGTCACCGTGGACACCAGATGGTGGACATTGGCGTAGCTCTCCACCGCGAACAGCTCCGGCGCGCGCACGGTCCCCGGCGCGCAGACCCGCGCCAGATCATTGCGCATGAGATCCACGATCATCAGGTTTTCGGCGCGGTCCTTGACGGAGCGCTCCAGCGCCGCCGCCGCCGCCTTGTCCTCGGCCGGATCGGCGCGGCGCGGCGTGGTGCCCTTCACCGGCCGGGCCTCCACCGCGCCGTCGGCGGTGAGTTTTACAAACCGCTCGGGACTGTTGGTGACCAACGCGCGCGTCTCATCAAGGCGCATGTACGCCGAGAAGGCCGCGGGGCTTGAGGCGGCCAGAGCGCGCGCCAGCGCCGCCGGCGCGTCGGCGCCGGGGATCACGCCGCGAAACGGGTGAGAGAGATTGACCTGAAACACGTCGCCGGCGCGCACATAATCGATCGCCCGGCGCGCCGCCTCCAGATAGCGCTCATCCGGCCAGACCTGCTCCAGCGCGCCCGGGCGAGCGTCCAGCGCGCGCGAGAGGCCAGCCGCCGCCTCGGACAGGCGCGCCGCCGCGCTGGCTTCCCCGCGCGCCGCCAGCGTCCGGGTCTGATGATCGAACACCAGCGCCGCACCGTACCAGTTCATCGAAAGAGACGGCCAGGCCGAGATCCCGCCCTTCAAGCCGGGCAGGCGTTCGAACGCGCGCCCCAGATCATAGCTCAGCAGCCCGGCATAGCCGCCGGAAAAGCCCGGCGCGCGAGGGCTGGACGACGCCCGATACCCCTCACGCAGAGCCGCGAAGCCGGCGACCGGATCATCGTCGGTGATGCAGAACTCGGGAAAGGCGGTGAGATAGCTGTACCGACCGGCGCTGGACGGCGAGCCGCCCTGTAGCAGGAGCGCGCCTGGCGCATCGGCCAGCCGCGTCAACGCCTCGCCCGGCGGCGTCCAGGCCAGCGCGATCTCCACGCCGGGCGTGCGCGCCTGGCTCGCCATGGCTACCCGGCCAGCAGGCGGTCGCGCATGGCGGAGAGCTCGGCCTCGGTCAGCCCCAGCTCGCCGCGCAGATAGGTTCCGGGATCGCCCATGACATCCATGGCCGCGACCAGATAATCGCCGTCCACGCCGAGAAACGCCTTCAGCTCGGCGTCGCCGAACTCGCGGCCATACTTCACCGACAGGCGCTCGCGCATGACCTCGGCGATGCGGTCGAAATCCACAACCGTGTTGGTCATCAGATAATCGTCGACGACCGTGTCGTGATCGACGCCCAGCTCCCATAGAACCAGAGCGCAGAAAATGCCCGTGCGGTCCTTGCCCGCGGCGCAGTGGACGACAAAGGCGTCGTCATCGCCGCCCGACGCCAGCGCACGGACCCCCTCGCGGAAAACATGCTGATTGCCCTCGTCAAAGGGCAGCCGGCGATAGGTCTCGGTCATGAACTGGCGAATGGAGTCGAACGTCAGCTCCCCCTCGCGCAGGAAGCGCAGATGCGGCGCCTCCGCCGGGCCGCCGTGATCGCTTTCGATGACCGTCACGCCGTCCACCTGCGGCCAGTGGGACGGTTCGGTCTCGCGCTCGCTGGGACGGCGCAGGTCCGCCACCGTCTTCACGCCAAGCCCGGCCAGCGTCTCGCGGTCGCCTTGAGTGGCGCGCGAAAACTGGCCCGAGCGGTAAAGCCGGTCGGCCACGGTGCGCCCGTCGGCCGCCTCATAGGCGCCGAAGCGGCGAAAATTGTGAACGCCGGAAAGCGGGATCAAGCGGGTCTGTGTCATGGCCGTGGAGGTAGCCGCGCGCGCCCGCTCCGGCAAGGAAAAAGGCGCCCGCTTTCGCGAGGCCCGCCCTTGTGCGCCTCCCTGCGCCAACCCCTGCGCTTCGACCAGTGCTTTCCTCGGCGGCGGACTCGCGCCTAGATGAGCCGCAACAAATCTGGGAGGCTGAATTTGATGAGCGCGACGATTTTGACGCCAGTGCTGGCGCTGGCCAGCTGGACTTTGGTGATGTTCGTGTGGATGTACGCCACGCGCATCCCGGCGATGCAGAAAGCCGGCATCAACGCCGCGAAGCTGAAAGAAAAATCAGAGCTGGACGCCCTGCCCCGCTCGGCGCGCCAGGTGGCGGACAATTTCAACCATCTGCACGAACAGCCGGTCGTGTTCTATGCGCTGGCGATCTACAGCCACCTTGTGGGCGTCGAAGCCTCGCTGACCATCATGGCCGCATGGGCCTATGTGGCCCTGCGCATCGTGCACTCGATCTTCCAGGCGACGGTGAACTTCATCCCCGTGCGCTTTGCTCTCTTCATGCTCTCAAGCCTGACGCTGTTTGTGATCGCGGGCGCCAATCTCTTCGCGCTGCTCGCCTGATCAGTCGAGCGAAGGCGGGGTCGCGCCCTCCGGCGTGCGCCCCGCCGCAGCGGCGAACAGGCGCAAGATCTCCGGCTCCACAGACGCGAAATCGTTGAACTGCGGCGTTTCGGCGTTGATGTTCACGGCCACTGCGATCCCAAGGTCGGGATACAGCGCCAGCCAGCTCATGGCGCCCCGGCTGACGCCGCCATGGTGGACCATCCGCACCGGCGCGCCCTCTCCAAAGCGCGTGACAACAAGGTCGCTGCGCCAGCCGACGGCGTAATTCTGTTCGTTGACGCTCCCGTCGTTGAGCCGGACCGGGACCCAGAAATCCTCCGCCAGCGCACGCGGGATGAACGCCTCGTCCAGCCAGGCGCCGGCGACCTGCACCAGATCGGCCGAGCGCGCCGCCAGTCCGCCGCCGGGCCATCGCTGACTGACGTCAGCGTGCGGATGCAGGCGCGCGCCCCCGCGACCGAGCTGATGCCAGGAGGCCTCCTGGACGGGGGCCGCGCCATGGTCGTCAAGATACGGCGTTTCGAGGCCCAGCGGGCCGGTCACCAGGTCGGCGAGCAACCGGTCGTAGCTTTGTCCCGTCGCGGACTCCGACGTGCGCGCGGCCAGATTCACGTCGAAGCTGGAGTAGAGAAAATCCTCGCCTTGCGCATAGGCGAGCTGCGAGCCATCCACCAGCGAGAGGCCCTGCTCCACACTGTCGAACCGGCGCTGCATACGCATCGAGCCGATGAGGCCCCGGTAGTCGGTGTTGTCCTCATAGCCCGGCATGCCTGAGGTGTGGGACATGAGCCGGCGCAGGGTGAGCGGGTCCCAGGCGAGATTGAGCGGCTCGGGCCAGTGCGCCCCGACCGTGTCGTCGAGGCTGAGCGTTCCCGCCGCGGCGAGCCGGGCGATCACCGTGGCGGTCATCGGCTTCGAGGTCGACCCGATGCGAAAGCTCGTATCGGGCGTCACGGGCGTCAGGCCCTCCAGTTCGGCGAACCCGGCGCCCGCCGACCAGACCAGGCGCCCATCCACCGACACCGCCGCGCCGGCGCCGGGCACACCGGTGCGCTCGCGCATCGCGGCCAGCAGCAAGCCCGCCGCCTCGCCGGCTTCGGCGTACGCCGGGTCATGGGTTTGCGCTGTGAGCGGCGCCTCGACAGGAATTTCCACCCAGCCCAGCTGCAGGCGGACGACCCAGATCGCGGTGAACAGAAGCGCGACGGCGAGGATCGCCGCAGCGCCGCGCAAGATAAATTTGAATACGGCAGCCATCTTTTCATCCCCCGAGCCTGTCGTTATGCCGTCAGCATAGCGACGGGAGAGATGAACCGTGGGTGAAATCAGGCTTTATGGGCTAAAATCGTGCGACACCTGCAAGAAGGCGCTCAAAGCCCTTCAGGCCGCCGGTCATGACCCCGCCTTCGTGGATGTGCGCGCCGAGGCTGATCTGGACGCGAAGCTTCCTGTCTGGCTCGCCGCGGCCGGACCGGACGCGCTGATCAACACCCGCTCCACCACCTGGCGAGGCCTCTCCGAGGCCGAGCGCGCCCGGGCGCAGAGCGATCCGCAAGCACTGCTCAAAGCCCATCCCGCCCTCATCAAGCGTCCGGTGATTGAGCGCGGCGACACTGTGAGCGTAGGCTGGACCAAGGACGTTCAGGCCGCCTTCGCGGTGTAGCCGCCCGTCGCTCCGGCAGGAACACAGACCCGCCCTGCGGTATTGAAGGATTGGCGCGCACGTGCGCCGGCCCTAGAACTAGGCTTATGAAACTCACATCGATTTGCGTTTATTGCGGCTCCAACACCGGGGCCTCGGATGATTACCGCCTGGCCGCAAAAGCCATGGGCGAAGCGCTCGCCGAGCAGGGCGTGAAGCTGGTCTATGGCGGCGGACAGGTTGGGCTGATGGGCGTGCTCGCAGACGCCTGCATCGACGCCGGCGGCCAGGTGATCGGCGTCATCCCCGACTTCCTCCATCACAAGGAAATCGCCCACCCGCGCGTCGCCGACATGCGCATCGTGCAGTCCATGCATGAGCGCAAGCTGATGATGGCCGAGGAAAGCGACGCCTTCATCGCGCTGCCCGGCGGTCTTGGGACGCTGGAGGAATTGTTCGAGGTGTGGACCTGGTCCCAGCTTGGACGCCACAGGAAGCCCGTCGGCGTGCTGAACGTGAACGGCTATTACGACCAGCTTCTGGGCTTCCTCGATCACATGAGTGGCGAGGGCTTTGTAGAAGACAAGCACCGCACCATGCTGAAAACCGGCGAAACGCCGCAAGCGGTCATCGAAGCGCTGGAGGCCTATGTGTTCCCCGGCATGATCGCGAGCCTGGAGCGGTCTCAGACTTAGGCGCCCGCCGACCGCACCCGGAAACAACCTCCGCCGCATCCAGTTTTCTCTGCACTGAGGCTCAACTCAGGAAAGGAGATTTCGATGATCGGCATGTTTCTCTGGGCGTGAATCCTGATCGCCCCCGCCGTGCTCTTTTCGGTCCTGTCGGCGATGGGCAAGTAGGCGCTAGGGCGGTTATTCCCCCTGCCTATTCCGGCGCAAACACCGCGTCGCCCGTGACGCGGTGAAGGATGGCGTCCGCAAGCCCGGGATCGGCTGCGAATCCGCGACCTGCGGACATGAGCCGATCCGCAATCATGAGCGCAGCCGGTTCATGGCAGAGCCTCGCGGCATCGAGCAGAAGATCGAGCTGCCGGGCCTGAAATGCGGCTGGATCATCTTCCGGCTCGAGGAAAACCAGCGCCTGGGCCGCCAGGGCCTCGGGATGGGCCGCCGCCACGGCGCGTTCATTCCAGGCGCGCGCTTCGGCCAGCGTCGCCGCATCCACGGGCGGCTCCCTCAGCGCCAGCGCCAAGACGGCCATGGCCTCAGGGTCGCCGCTTTCGGCGGCGCGGCGAACCCATTCCACCGCCTCCTCCGCGCTCCCGCGCTGGAGATAGCCCAACGCCAGGTCCAGCTGGGCGTCAGGGTCGCCCGCCTCGGCGCGGTCCACCAGGGCGTCCGAAGGGGTCCGCCCGATTCCGGCAACCCAGCGCAGGCCCTCGCGAGTCCGCGCCGTACTCCGGGTGGACGCGTCGAACGCATCAACCGAGCAGTCCAAGATCGACTGCGCCGCCGCACGCCGGTGCGCGCTCGGCGCCGGGTGATGGGGCGTCAAAAAATCCGGCCGGTCTGTCAAAGTCTCGAGCACGCGTCCGCGCGCCTCGGCGCGGTCAAGGCCGCGCCGCCCGGGCCCGCACTGACCGAAATACGCGCACGGACCCGGCTCGCGCGCGCTTGATATCGCCGCGTACAGCCAATCCCCGCGCCCGGCTTCCCGGTCGAGCGCGGCGAACAGAAACAGCCCGGCCAAAGCCGCCACAAGGACTGCGAGAAAGCGCATGGCGTGTGCCCCAAAGGCCTCCAGTTCGCGTAAGGCGAGCATTACCGGTGTGATCTTTTTCGTCAAGATAGCGCATTACCCGCCTCCGCAGCCCTCGCCTTTCCCAAATCGGTGCGGCGCGCGGAACTCATCGCTTATGAGCATTCAGAACGCGAAGCTGAACCATCCTCCGCCGTGTCCGGTTCTCCCTGCACTGAGGCTCATCTCAGCAAAGATTCCGCGCCTGCCGGCGATAGGTAAGCAGGCGCAAGGATCGGGTGGCCCATAGCTAGTTTGCTTGCGAGCCGAGGAGCGCGTGCAACTCACTTTCAAGCTCTTCAAGCTGGCCGTTCGAGACAAGGCCCCAGATGACGTCGAGGGAGATGTCGCCATAACCGTGCGCCAGCACGTTACGCGTTGCGATAACGCGCCGCCACGGCACCGCCGGGGCCAGAAGCCTGATGTCATAGACATGGACCCGCCAGTCCTTCTCAGGCTTCAACGGCGGCGTCCTTGATCTTGTCCTGCAACAGGGGATGCAGCGAATCCGGGGTGAACAAATCCACCTCCACGCCCAGCCTGTCGCCGAGCTCAAGGCCGATCCCGACAAAACTCCACAAATCCGGCGTGCGCCCCGGTTCGAAATCCACAATCAGATCAAGATCGCTATCCGGCCCCGCCTCATCGCGGGCGTGAGAGCCGAAAACGCGCACCCGCGCCCCACCGTTCTCATTGAAGAAAGGTCTCAGGTCGCGCAGGCGCTGAAGGGTCTCATCGCGGGTCATGGGTTCGAGTTTGCCATAACCCGCCCCGCCTCTGAAGCGCCCCCGCAGCCCCGCCCCCTTCCCAAATCGGCGCTTCGCGCGTAACTCATCGGTCATGAGCATTCAGAACGCCAAGCTTGACCAGGTCATCGACCGGTTCGATCAGATCGAGGCCCGTCTGGGCTCGATTTCCGACCCCAACGAGATCGTCAAACTTTCAAAAGAACACGCCGAACTGAAGACCGTCGCGGAAAAGGCGCGCGAGCTGAAAACCGCGCGCGGGGATCTGGCGGACGCCGACTCGATCATCGAGGCGGGCGAGGATCGCGACATGGTGGCGCTGGCTGAAGAAGAGCGCCTCGACCTGAAAAAGCGCGTGCCCGCGCTGGAGCGTGAGCTGCAGCTCATGCTGATCCCCAAGGACAAGGATGACGACGCCTCCATCATGCTGGAAATCCGCGCCGGCACCGGCGGCGATGAAGCCGCGCTGTTCGCCGGCGATCTGTTCCGCATGTATGAGCGTTACGCCGCCAATCGCGGCTGGAAGGTGGATCTGGTGGAAGCCAGCGAAGCCGAGGTCGGCGGTTACAAGGAAATCATCGCATCGGTCACCGGATCGGGCGTGTTCGGCCGGCTGAAATGGGAATCCGGGGTGCACCGGGTTCAGCGCGTGCCCGTCACCGAAAGCGGCGGACGCATCCACACCTCGGCGGCGACCGTGGCCGTGCTGCCCGCGCCCGAAGACGTGGACATCCAGATCAAGGACGATGATCTGCGCATCGACACCATGCGCGCCTCCGGCGCCGGCGGTCAGCACGTGAACAAGACCGAATCCGCCGTGCGCATGACCCATTTGCCCACCGGCATCGTGGTGGTCAGCTCTGAAAAATCCCAGCACCAGAACCGCGCCATCGCCATGGAGGTGCTCAAAGCGCGCCTCTATGAAAAGGAGCGTAGCGAGAAAGACGCCGCCCGCGCCGCCGAGCGCAAGGGCCAGGTGGGCTCCGGCGACCGGTCCGAACGCATCCGCACCTATAACTTCCCCCAAGGCCGGGTCAGCGATCACCGCATCAATCTCACCCTCTACAAGCTGGAGGAGATCCTCTCGGGCGAGAGCCTGGACGAGGTGATCGACGCGCTGATTTCCGAGGACCAGGCTGCCAAACTGGCGGCGATGGAAGAGGCGTAAGCGCCTTGACCCGCGCCGAGGCCGTGCGCGCCGCCGCCAACCGGCTCGCCGCAGCGGGGCTTGAAGACGCCGCCGACGAAGCCCGCCGGCTCCTGGAGCACGCCAGCACCCTGTCGCGCGCCGGCCTGATGACGGCCATGGCCGAACCGATGCCCGAAGACGAGGCGGCGCGCCTCGACGCCGCGCTCGCCCGCCGCGCCAACCGCGAACCGCTGTCCCATATCTTCGGTTCGGTGGGGTTCTGGACGCTCGATCTGAAGGTGACGCGCGACGTGCTCACCCCTCGCGCCGACACCGAGACCGTGGTGGAGGCCGCGCTCTCGGCCGTGACGGATCGGGGCGCGCCCCTGCGCGTGCTCGACATCGCAACCGGCTCCGGCGCGATCGCGCTGGCGCTCTTGAGCGAATTGGCGAACGCCCGCGCCGTCGCCACCGATCTCTCCGCCGCCGCCCTCGCCGTGGCGCGGGCGAACGCGGCCGCAAACCGGCTTTCAGACCGGATCACCTTCACCGAGACAAGCTGGGCCGACGGGATCGAGGGCCCGTTCGATCTTCTGGTTTCCAACCCGCCCTATATCGCCAGCGCGGTCATCGAGACGCTGGACCCGGAAGTGCGCGACCACGAGCCGCGCCTGGCGCTGGACGGCGGGGCGGACGGGCTGGCCCCCTACCCGCACCTGTTCGCCGAAGCCCGCCGTCTGCTGACGCCGGGCGGAACGGCCGTGTTCGAGATCGGCCATGATCAGGGTGAAGCAGCGCTGGATTTGGCGCGGGAGGCGGGCTTCCGCGCGGCGTCGCTGAAGCGCGATCTGGGCGGGCGCGATCGCGCCGTGCTGGTAAAAGCCGCATCCGTTGATTAGAATTGTGCTTGTCCCCTCGCCCGTAGCGATGTAAACTTAAAGTATATTGAATGCACGTTTTAGACGCATCCTGGGGAGGCGCACCTTGACGTTAGCTGAGCCCGGCCTGTCTTCGCCTAGCGCGCTGGAGGCTTTGCCGGACCCGTCCCAGGGGCCCGACGGTCTGTTCCTGCTGTTGATTTCCGACGATGGATGCGCGAGCGCATGAAGCGGGCGCTTAGCGTCCTCGCCGCAAGCGAGGCGGACCTGCCACCGGTTTACCAGCTCGCCACAGACACAGACGGCCTTTCGGTCGCGGCGGACTATCAGTGTCGCATTCTTCCAACCCTGATCCTTTATGAAGACGGCGTGGAGCGGACCCGATGGGGCGGATATTTCGAGCTTCCCGAAGAGGAGGCGCGCGAACGCATGCGCCAGGTCCTGCTTCAAGCCGCCACGCGCAACGGTGACATGCATGCAGGAGCTTAAGGTGTTCGCCAAAAGCACAGCGGACGTCGCTGCAACCGGTTTCGCCAAGGCCAACCTGGCATTGAAGGCGGCGCGGCTGGAAGCTTGCGCGGCGTGCGCCTTTTACGAGCCCGAGCGCGATCGCTGCCTTGCCTGCGGCTGCCGCGTCAGCCTGAAGGCCGCGTTTCTCGGCACGCAATGCCCTCAGCATTTCTGGCCGGAACCGGCTGCGCGCGGAGCCGGCCCCTGAACCGCGCGAACCCAACCCTTACGGCTACAAACCATGGAGGATATTGATGATCGAACTGACCCCTGAGATGCGCGAACTCACCGATCTTGAGCTCGCCGCCGTCAGCGGCGGCGACGGATGGAGCTGCATCTAGGTCTGCGCGCCCCCTGGCGACTGGCCCCATCTGAACCAGTCGTTCAACGGCGACGGTGGCGATCTCCACTGCGAACTTATCTGCGGACCGAGCTTTGAGCCTGATCCGCCCGTGATCTGACGCGTTTTCCCTGTGCGGCCGGGTCGCTCCCGGCCGCACGCTCATGAGAGGGACACCCCCATGGCGCTCACCCTGCTCATCGCCGCGCTTCTCATCAGCAGTCAACCGGCGCCGGCGAACCTCGATTTTCAACTCGCCGTACCAACGCCCGGCGGCGCGGTGTTGCAGACGCCCTCGGCGAGCGCGTCGTTCGACTACGGGCTGTACGCCGTGACCGGAGAGGACGGCGCCGGAGTTCTTGTGGCCCGCCTTGCTGAACCGGACCAGTTTAATCCGATGATTTCAGGTCAAAGCCTGTCGATTCCACCTGGCGCTTACGCCGTGGGGGCGGTTTCGCGCGGGGACGATGCGCTCGCC
>Ga0307948_1002668_pt1 | contig 13045 bp, 8 predicted proteins | sample OrgLakmetagen280_FD_201824 | JGI IMG/M metagenome (GOLD analysis project Ga0307948, IMG submission 201824) | Saline water microbial communities from Organic Lake, Antarctica - #280 | ecosystem: Environmental > Aquatic > Non-marine Saline and Alkaline > Saline | place: Antarctica: Organic Lake...
TTTAGTGCAATGAGCACCTTAACCCCCTGCGCCCTTCCCTCAAGGTTGCAGGCTGAAGAGCATGTGCCTGCACCCTTATTGCTTTTCAAAATTGAGCAAGCTTCTCAAATCTATGTCCTTGTTTGCCTTCCTCACGTTTGGATGGTCATCCAATAGACCACGCAATATGTTTGCACGTGTGTTAGCAGCGTGGAGCACAATACCCTTCCTTCGTTTAATTCCGGAGCTTGTTTTTGCAGGTACCTGCTGGATCACGGATAAGCGGTCTGACATTGCTGGATCGGCGGATCCTTCAGGCTTTAACGGATGTGGAAAGGTACAATTTCAAATGGAGTGCGCTATTTTGAACAACTTTAAGTGGCAGTCCTTGATTAAGTTGCCTGTATCAGACTATAAGCAACCCCGTTTGATTTTTTACAAAACAGTTCTGTCCACATTAGAGGGGAATATCTGTCAAAGACTATTATAGCAATGGTATACCTTAAAATCTTAAACCCGCAGCTTGCCGCTTGTATCCCTTAGTGAGTAATTTGTTTCTTTTATTGTGTTGTAGGCAAGGAGGGCCTTCAGCACCCTCACAGCTGGTCATCATGCTGTGTGTGGATGCCAATGTCGTACCATTTGTGGCTGAGCAGGTGGGTTGGGTGCGCATCTGGTACAAGTGTGAGCCCTGTTGCAAGGATGCCAATCCTTTAGAGTTGCAGAACCATATTTACAGATTGTATCCCAAAATGTGACTTGTGAAGAGCCTAGTTCACAGACTCAATTCAATCCAAAGACTCAATTCAAATACTCAGTTCAAAGATGTAACGGTCGACAGAGGGTATCGTCAAACGTGATATCCGCTTACTCCACTTACTCACACACACGCTACACGCTCTACACACAGCACGCACACATGTTTCAAGCTACGTTCTCCCATGAATATAGTCATCCACCTCTGGAAATGTGATGGGTTTTTATTCATCCTGTCACTCAGACTCTTCATCTTACACAACATGTTGCAGTCAGGATTCCGTTCAGCACAGACATTTCATTTTGTAGACATGAAGATGGGGAAATCTCAATTTAGCTGACAAATCAAGCGATGGTTTCAATTTAAGCAACAGTTTCAAACTTCAACTCAATGCCTGCCGCCTTTCAAGTACCTGACACACATAGTGACTGCATATAGAATAATAAACATTGCACGCATTACTATTCTAAAACCTTCACACACAGGCTGCCCTCAAGCGCTATTGGGGCCTTCATCAAGACCAAATCATCATTGTCTCAATTCAGCGGTGCGCGGGTTTTAGAATGTGTAGGGGCACACAGCCCTTATGCTATGTGCACAGTATGCCAGCTGCTTGGCTGCAGTGCTACTTGTCGGTTTGCTTGCCTATTATCGGTGCCTGCGCCTTTCTTTCCTTTCAGCAGCATGCAGACAACAAACACCTGGGGATAGCAAATGCGTATGTTGGCCTATGAGCTTGAGACTCTAGCGTTTTTTTATATGCACGCATCTCAGGTTCCCTGGAATAATGTGGGACGGTGAGAATCGGATGTTCAAGGCCAACTATTCGCACGACTGTCCCTACGTCAGCGCCAGGTTTGTTGTGTTTGCCTATCTGCCTGCTTTGTAACTATACGTAGTTACACTGCCCTGCCTGTGTATGGTGCCTGTGCATAGGCAGCATTGACTGAATGCTGAAAAGCTCCTATATTTTATCATTACAAGAATTGGGTTGAATCACAAAAGCTTCACACCTTGTTTTGTGACTATCTCAACGTAATGGCCCTTAACCCATGTTGTTGCACATTGTTTTGGGTTGACCACAGTCACACACGTATGATATGTACAAACAGAGTTGCTACGTTGAAACCTACGAAGGTACGGTTTAATATGATGCATTTGTATGGTTCTGGCCAGCCCTGCTCGCTTGCCATTTGTATACGCTTGCTAGCCTGAATTCCCTGAAAAAAGCTCACTCTTTTTTGCTGTCCCATCCCCCCACTGCAGTTCCGGCTATGCGCTCTTAGCCTTGAATTGGCCGTCACATGCTTTTACAGTCACAGCCACGCAAGAAGACAGCAGCAGCAACAACAACAGTAAACACGAGCCAAAGCCTGTAGTAAGGCACTACATAGCAGGCAGTGTGCTCTCTCATTTAGCACAGCGGGGGGTACAGGTATGAGCGTGTGTGTTGTGAGTGAGTACGCATGCGTGTATGCATGTGTGTGTATGGGCCTTTACTAAATGTTTTGTGGACGTGATGGTAATGTGCTGCCCAGAGATCCATCTTACTTATTCCGTAACTAACGTTTGTGGCGTTTCGGTGTATGTTGTGATCCTGCCTTCAAGCTGCAAAGGAACTTGATCTAGCATCCAGCATAAAATAGACCTGGAATTGTTTGTACACACGCACATGTGGTAATGATTGCCGTCATTTTCATGCACCCTCTTCCTTGCAAACAAACCCACACACACTCTGTCTATGCACAAAAAATATAAATATTTGTATATCCCTCTCTCTCTCATTCGTATTCCCTCTCTCTCTCTTTCTCTCTCTCTTTCTCTCTCTTTCTCTCTCTCTCTCTCTCTCTTTCTCTCTCTCTCTCTCTCTCTCTCTCTCTCTCTCTCTCACACACACACACACACACACATTCTCTCACACACTTACCCTCCACACTCATCTCCAACCCACACCACACGCATGCAGTACATGTATTCCTCACAGCTATGTGACTTTGAGAGCCTGAGCCCTAATCAGCCAACTCCTGACCCTCAACTGTGTGGTCCTGGAATTTACGCCATGGACACTCAAGGCGCATCGACAGCCATGCAGGTTTGTATTTAAATCGTGGGGTTTGAGGAAGCTTGACAAATGCTTAAGCAGGGGCATCAAAACTCGTGTTTTTCTCTTTGCTTCTAAGCCTAATAGCCTGGGCAGGTTGGAGCCGCTCAAACATTGGGTTTGCAGTGTGTGCATTAATTTTTTTGTGATCCACGCATCTGAATAGTGGGTAGGTATGGGCACGCTCAAAGGCCACTGCAAGTCCCTGTTTTGGGGAATCTGCTCTCCAGGCAAGCTCAGCAGTGTCAGAGACCTGGCTTGTTCTTTGCGCTCTCAAGCCCTGTTACGAGTCCTCACAAAAAAAGCGTGCTAACTGGAGGTGCCTATTCTAGGTTCATCACCCACATCTGATGCACAATTACTGTTGAGCTTGTCAAGAGGCTCTTGACAGGAGGACATACAAACCCCAAGCATGGAATGCACAGAGCACTGACTAAATTGTCAGTTAAGCCTCATGCCCAATCTTTAAAGCAGGAGCATCATTACAAACATTCTGGAAGCTTGCCAAGTTTCCCATGACCTAACAAACATCTCTGCTTCATGCCAATTGAGAATGTCTGGCCTGCTTATCTGCGTATGGCACACTGCTGGTTTGCTCATGCCCGCGCAATGATTACCCTGTAATGCAGACTCATTCTCTTGCACGCATACACACATACATGGACATACACAACACACGCTCACACAACACACAGGTCGTCCAAGAAAGGACAGACGCACATGCGCGCCGGCTCAACTCCGTCGTGTTGGCTCCGGGCTCGGCCTCGAACTTCAGCTGCAATGTGGCAATGACTGACATGCAAACTACAAACGCACGGTCAGCGCTGCAGACCTTGAATAAGCAGCAAGGCCACTTACATTCGTGCACTTCTAGGTGGGAGGATATGGAGAGTGTGTGTATGTATGTGGCAGTATGATTGTGCAATCAAGCACTTGTGTGCGTCATTGCTGCTTACTTGTACGTTAGTGTGTGTGTGTGTGCACTTGCTGATCTTTGAGGAAAGGGTGGCGGAATGTTTGTAGGTGGAGATGCAACTTAAGGGTGTAAATTGGGTCACAGTCAATAGTGCAGGGCTGGCAAGGAAGGAATTTGAGGCTGGCTCTTTCAGGCTCTGATGGCGGCAAAAGTCGGTTGTTGCTGAACAGGCAAGTCCTGGAATGGGCACACAACAATGTGAGAGCCATAAGGGTGCCCATCTACTGGTGGGGAACCGCAAGTGACCAACGCTTCTTCTCTTCTAAGCTCTGCTGAGTTCAGTGTGTAACACTCGAACTCCAGTTTTTGAAGTGAAGCAAAGTGATATCTCTCACATCACTCTTGCTTTTTATCTGTGTTCCTTCCCAGTTTCTCCATCTTTCTATTTACTTGGTCCTCACAACTGCTATTCCGTCATGGTTTATTTTTCTGCCTTTTCTTGTTTCCTTTTTTCGGGCAGTTGTGAGGACCTAATTCTTAGCAGTTGTGAACCGGCCTTGTAAATCATCCACCGCCATCTCACGATGCAAACGTAATATAACTCACATTCACATTTTCTGTTACTGCCCTGAGTGTGGGGCCTATAAACTTTAATCAACACAAACTCTTGTCCTGCAACTCAACGGTGTGGGTGGGCACACTGATACTCACAGAACCTGTTTTGCCTGCCACGCCCAGGAAACACACACACAGAACCATACAACCATACAACCATACACGGACACGGACACATGCACATGCAAGCACACGCAGACGCGCAACTGCATGCATACGCACACTCACGCACACTCTTGCACAGAAGCACATACATGCTTGCATGACTTTCCCTCGCAGGTACCTCTTAAACGTGCGCCATTTAATGACAATCCTCACAGGACCCTCCTCATTTCACCTGAAGCTTGAGGTGGGCAGGGTTTTTAAATGTATGCAACGACAGGGAATTTGTGCAGATGTTTTTTCATGACTGGACGTTTACGTACACATGCATACACACTCTTGCACACATACACGCACACTCATACACACGATACAACACACACGCATGCACGTAGTACACTCATATTTTCATACACACTCATTTTTTCTTACACACAACACACAACACTAACACTAACACACGGCCACGCTGTCAGGTCAAGGGAGCCTGTGTGTACCTTTTTCTTGACATGGCAGACATCACAAGTGGCCCTGGCGCAAACTGCATCTCTGTGCTGGCTCCCAAACCCACCAAGGGGCCAGAGCCACGCACCCTGGTGAGAGGCGTTATTATTATTGTAGGTATTAATATCGTGTCATTATCATCACATGTTGTGATTATTCTTATGAGGCGTTACTATAGTTTTGGGTATTAATATCGTATTAGTATCATCACTGTTGTTATTATTCTTATAACTTTTTTAATTCCGATAGGCGTCAGTATCAGCAATGGCAGCCCTGGACCGCTTGCAGTTTGTATGCAGCACGTGCTGTGCACGCTTAGCAGCGTGTGCATATACCGACTATCTGGGTCGCACAAATTATGTGCGTTCACACGTTAAATGAAACTCATGTAGAGAACGTTAACTTGCAAAGTATCAGTGGTGATGTGCTGTGCTTGCTTGCTGCATGTGATGAATAGGCCGCACTTTCCTTTCACACTCTCCCTGGAGAGTTTAAATTGCATGGTCAATGAAGGAGTTTTTTTTGCAAAGCCCCCCTCGTGGGGGCGTGGGCCCCTAGCGTTGTCGGATTCCCACCACACTTCACACAGGCCTCCCCAGGCTCACCCAGACCACCCTACGGGCAAAACTTTGACTCAGGCTCCTAACCAAAATTCGTACCGGACCAGAAAAGTGTGGAGGCCCTGGGGTGCGGTGTGTGAAGATTTAGAGCAAAAGATGTAAGGAAACAGGTGTTTAAATGAGTTAGCCGGGTCCTGAGCCCGTGCCTGCAGCTACTTTGTTAATAATAGCCCAGGACTACCTCGAGAGTCTATATATCTGGAGAGTCTGTTATGTCTGCAAGGTGATCTGAGGAAAAGGAAAGGTCATGTTACATTTTTTGCGGGGTCCAGACCTCCTTCCCAGGCCCACCCAGGGCACCTCCCGGGCTGAGATTCGGCACAGGCTCCTAACCAAAATTTCTACCGTGCCAGATAAATATTGGGAACCTGGGGTGCCGTGTGCAAAGTTATAGAGCAACGTTTTAGGTTTGGAAGCTCCAGGAAGTTGCCCAGGAGTCCTCAGCCAGGCCCCCCCGGACCACTTCCTGCTGGTGCAGTATCCGTTAGCGCACTTCCCTGGCTGCGGATACTGCGGCATGGGTCCTTGCCTGTGTTCCAACTGCAAAGTTCACGGTTGACCACAACTATAGTTTAGTCAGATACACAACGCGCGGAAGTTTGCTTGGGACCAGGACGGGACCAGGAATGTGGCCCTTGTTGGCTTGGAGTGCTCGTGGGGCGTGCAATTCAAGGCATGAAGCGCACGGTGCAGGTGCTTGCTGCGCATTGTGTTTAAAAGTGTATTGTAGCCAGCCTGGGCACCATGCTCGCACCTGCCTTCTCAACAGACAGGGAACAGCAGCAGCAGCACATCCTCACGCCTGCTGAGGAGCAAAGGCTCCTCCAGCACAGCGTCATGCACACCACTGCAGCGTCTGTGGGGTAGCAAGGCACACACAAAGGCATGCACGCATACACACACGGACACGCGCACACACACGCACACATACATACTCACACATGCACACACGCGCACACACACACAAAACACGCGCGAACGCACACACGCACGCACACACGCATACACATGCACACGCACAAAAACACAGACACGCATACGCGCGCAAACACACACGCACACACACACACACGCATACGCGCGCACACACACACACAAATATACACACACACATACACACACACTCACACACACATGCACGCACGCACGCACGTGTTGCACGCGTGATGGGCTTCGCCAATTTTGCAGTGTCGCTAGCGACACTCCCTCACTTGTCTGGTACATATTTGTCTTTGTGTACTAAAACTAAAACCTTACTCAGGCAGCAAAAACCGCTCCCCACATTGATTAAGGAATACATAAGGCGTGGTGTTTTTGCCTCAGTGGCTTGTGCTGCTGGCTTGCTGCTTGTAAAGGAAGAAGGAGTGAATGCCACGTTGTGCACGTGAATGCGAAAAAATTGAGGGGCAGGAAGCCTGAGCCTGTTGACTCTTGCTTGCATTGAAAAGACAAAAATGTTATGAAACACAACATCGTTTCTAGAGCCGGACGTCTAGAGCCAATTTGTGCACTTCTTACACAATAGGCGTTCTATGTAAGTATTTTCCTCCCGGCATGATCTCTGCCCCTTGCGCAATTTCTTCGTAAAAAGTAGAGGCCTACTCTAAGACTAGATCCAGTGCAATTTATTGCTACAAAACAGCACTTCTTGGTCACAAAAAAAACGTGTCTTCCAGCTCTCATGCGCTTCTCTAATAGCGCCTGTCCTTATGTTCCCTCTGATAACAAGCTCACACATACGCGCACATACACACACGTCCAGGTCCACTCCAAAGACTGGATCCGTGACTGCAGCTCTGCCCTGGTGACTCAAGAAGCACAGCCCTCCTTCCGTGCGCGTGCAATCGCCTGCCTAGGCCATGCGTCTCCCCTCCTGGGCGCATCCTCCTTGACTTCTCATCTATCTGGAGGTTCTGTAGACACCATAGAGCCCAAGCGTGTGAACCGCAGCGGCTCCAGGATTTTGCTGCTGGTGCGCATGAATGTGTAACTGTGTCTATTTGTGGTTTGCTATCCAGGGGGGGGCAAGGCAAGTGTGTGATTGCAAGTTGGGACCTAGAGCCCCGGGAGGGGTGCAGGGCAATGAATGACACCAAGTATGTGGATCAATGCTACGCACAAGCCTCTTACTACGGTTCATAGGCTTGCACACACACACACATGCGCACAGGCACGCACACGCACAGGCACGCACACGCACTTTCACTCATTCGCTTACTTGCCAAAATGCACTTGCACATTAATTACACACACAGATCCGAGACAACGCTGTGAGCCGGAATGCCTACCGCCTAGCACGACAGTTAGTCAAGATGCCAGGCGACGAGCTCATCTTGTTGCATGTCATTTCTGCAAGTGCACAGCCTGCAGAGGCCAACGCGATGCTGGCCACATTTTCCAATGTTATGACAGATGCGCAGACCAAGCGGCGAGTAACGACTCAGGTGATTTCACTACTTTAACAGGGCTCTGCTGGCTATAGGTCATGCATTTACTCTGCAGTTGCCACTGCACGGCAACTTGGGTGTCAAATATGTATGAAGCTTTGGGAAAAGATGGGAGGGGATAACCTCTTTGCCTGCTTCTTGCCCGTGGCTACTTGTAGGTCACGCACCGTATGGCAAATGAGCAAATGAGTCAGACAAGCATGGCAGAGCCTCCCGTCTTTTGCAGCGGTTGGGTTTGGAAATAAGGACATGGAACAGGAGCACAAAATCAACAACGTAACCTGCAGCCTTAGCTTGTTTGCTCTGCTTTACCTCACAGGCCAAGTGTACGCTCAGATTATGACCACAGATAGAAAAGGTTCAAGCCACCGGACCATCTAGTCTGACCATGACACTGCCTGCTCCCCTGACCCTCTAAGTAAACCCTGCTACTTAACGCTTGCACCTGCTGCAGCTCACCATTCCCTGCGTGTATGCTGTAAAAAAGCTCAACGTGTGCCTTGTGTGGCCGCTAATCAGGATGATGAGCCGTTGGCAGAGAAGGCGCCCACGCTGTGTTCAATCACTGAGCAACGCAGTCCTTTTACAACTCGTGAAAATGCAGGTCGCACCCGTGGAAAATTCAACCCCCTGCCAGCCAAATCGTCTCACTCAACTTTGCGCAAGCATATCTCTGCACCCACTCCACCATTTTGTGACCTGAGACATGCATTGGATAGCTTTTTTTTCCCTTTCAGCAAATGCTTGAAGGTTGGGGAGAGGTGCAAAGGGCTGGTGAGATATTTGGGTGAAATTCATAAATCAGGTGGGGAAAAATATGCCAAAAATCAACCAGGCAACCGATTGACCCCATTGAAAATTTGTCGAAGTCATATAATTCGGCCGCAACTCTGAGAGCAAAGACCGGGCTGAAACTCGCAGTAGGTAAGGAGCGACAGGTTTTCTCTTTTTTCCCTGTGTCCCTTGTGTGAGTGTCTCCCACTCGCCGGCGTTCCCAGTACCCCTGCCCCAAACTCGACATTACAGCATTGTTATATAACGTGTATAATGCTTATATCCTGAAGCAGAGGCCGATCAGGGCAACTTCAGAAATGCACCTTTTCCCTGCCAAGTGGGTGCAAAATACGCAGCGGGCCCCACAGAACCCCCCAGAATGCTGAATTTCCAGCAAATGTCAATAATTTAGGTATAGCATCAAGTATATAGCATTCAGATGAGGTATAGGGGGCTTTGAATTGGGTGGAGAGCTATATGAGTTTGGTAGGGTGGGTTTTTCACGGGGGCGACCTGCAGGGTGACTAGTTAAGATGTCAAGTGCATCACACCTGTTTCTTGCCATACCTACAAGATATCAAGTGCATCACACCTATCACTTGCCTATACCTGCAGAGTTTACAGAGTAAGCCATCAGTCAAAACGTGCGACTGCTAGGCTCAAGTGCATCACACCTGTGTCACTTGCCTATACCTATATGTCACTTGCCTAAACCTGTATGTCACTTGCCTATACCTGTATGTCACTTGCCTATACCAGTACCTGTATGTACCTGTGTTGCCTCTACCTCACTTGCCTCTACCTATTTGCCTACACCTGCCTCTGCCTACAAGAACTTGATTTCCCTTGCATGCTGCAGATACTTAGGGGGCTCACAGCCTGGCCTCTTGGAACGGTCACGAGTGAGCAAGGTTGACCTCAAGCTCTTTTTCTCATGCATTGCAAGGATGGTGGCTGACACTAAGACACTGCGTTCCTGATTGCTTCCTGCTCTGGGACACAGTCGTTTTTGGAGAGGCAATGAAGAGGCAGCTCAGGTGGCAACAGCACAAAGGAGGAAGTCAGCGCTTGCTGTGTACCCATTGCTTTGCTCCCTTGTGCTATACCCACCGTATATATTATATATTACTTTACCATATTTTCCTAGCCTATACCCACTAACCACTCTCAGGTGAACGGGCTGTCAGAAACGGTGCAGCATGAGGTGGAAGTGCTGCAGCCTGACCTGCTGGTCATGGGCACAGAGCACTTAGTGCGTGCAGAGCCCAAAGGTGCCTCACCTTTTCAATCAAGATTTGCTGGTGCCTCCAGCCTCGGCATGCAGGTATGCATGTGTGGATGTGGCAAGGAAAGCGGTGTCCGTTGGTGCGTTCTAGTGCGTGCTCGAGTGCCCCAAACTGTACATGCTACCTGCTCTCAGCTTCGCGTATGGCTGGCAGGGTGGTTTGGCCATGTATTGTGCTTTGCTCAGTCCACAAAAAACATGAACCTTGCAGTGCACATACATACACACAAAGTGTGCAACAACATGCACACACACACATACACCTCCTGCAGGTCACTAGCTTTGTCCTGGCTATGGCGCGCACCATCACCGACGTACCCTTGCTCGTGGTCAAGTCCAATTCTGCAGGTAATGCAACATCATTCTGTGCCGGTTTACAATGTTCGATTGCTGTAGCATCCCTTAATGTGCATGAGCTCGTGCATATACATATGTGTGTATACATATGCCTCCTTCAGACTTGTTGTGTGTTGAAGCTTCCTGCAATGCAGCTCATCTGGCCATAGAGGGAGAGAAGAAGGTTGGCTCTTCCGCACAAAATACCAAAATCCTGAATGGCACTCCAACAGGCCTCTCCCTCTTCATATATGAATCGACAGAATGTATAATGTATGGTTGCCATCGACAGCCAACCGTCACTGTGGCAGGATTCCATTTGTCTGGTTTAAATTTTCCCTTATTGCTCCTCCCCCACTAGCCTCCTCCGATATCGCGATCTCCTTAGCCAACCAGATTTCACAGCATCAAACGAACTTATTAGGCACACACACACACACACACACGCACACACACACACACACGCGCACATGCACGCACACTGAAGGTGAGCTGTTCAGCCAACCGGAGGCTGCAGCCACAGTGACCTCAGGGCTGAGGGTCGTCATTGAGGCCCAGAGTGTGACCAGCTCCTTGCTCCAGTGGCTCTGCCCTCGCCTGTCTCCTGACAAGGACCGCTTGTACCTGGTATGCGCTTGTATGCACTGCTACTGCTATTTAGGTGCTTGTATTCAGGTATCTAGGTAGGCACTGCTATATACTTGTTTGCACTGGTGTTGGCACAAGTTCCTGGATGCACTGGTATGTACTTGGCTACACAGGGACTGGTGTGTATGGTATGTACTGGTAGGTATGCACTGGCATACACGGTGTGCAATAGTATGTATGGTTTTCTTTCAGGGCTGGCCAGAACCATGTACACACAGCTTACGCACGTTTTCCAGGCAGGAATTTACATTTGATGTATATATCTGGTCATGTACGGTGCACACGAACAGTCCTGGCCAGCTATGTGTACATCGTGAAGTAATGAAAGGCAGTGGCAGGATTTGACAGGTGACTCGTAGCTTAACCCTTTGCCTTTTCATCCAAGTGGCCTCTTCCTCACCAAGGCTCTAGAGTAGGCTTGTACGCTTGAACACTTGTACGCACGCACATGCACGCGTACACACATACAAAGATGCACACAAACACAAATACTCACACAGGCACGACCGCACGGCTTGGACCAAGGAAATCAAGTGACGCCACAGACACAGCGAATGCTCAATGTGCTTAGTATTGAAGTAGCTGCTTTTGGGTACGTGTGTGCCTTCATACTTTGATTGCTCAAAAGGCCTCTGTGGCCTTCTTCCGGCTGGCATCGTCAACATCGCACATAATAGGTTGTATTGTAAAGATGAACACAAGTCGGTGCATTGCTATTATAACTCAACACTCCTACTTTCCGAGCTCATTGGGCAGCACGTGTTTTTTTTACACGTGAGCAGGAGGTTCTTGGGTTATGCACACATGTTACTAGGTTGGCCGGAGCCATACATATGGTTAAGTTATGTGCTTGTACATACGGTGGTTTTTTAGTAGGGCAATCTCCTTATACATGGTCACATATGATGTGTCGATATGATTCCAACCAGCTCTACGTACAACGATGGACAGAGACACTTGTTGCTCACACTCGGTTTGAAGTGTGTGACACATCAACCCTGATCACTTAAACATCCTATTCTCACGAATCCAAATGCCTGGCCTTTCCATCCGTCCCCAGACGCAACGTACGGAAATGGCCCATGAAAGAGGGACCAGGCGAAGGGTTCCCAGGTGGGTGGGTGTGCATGGCACGTGTAGCACAAAACTGTCAAGTGTTTGACAAGATGTGTATAAATTGCAGCACAGGACTGTGAAGTGTTTGACAAGGCTAATTGAAACATGCAGTCTAGGAGCATTCCTTTGACTTGTCTGTAAAACATTGTGTGACCTTTAAGGGAGTTGTGAAAGACATATGGTATATGGTACTGTGCTCTCTTTCAAGGCTGTCCCCTCTTTCTTTCCCTCCCCCTCCCCCTCAGCTGATGAAGTATGCAAACCCTGGAAGGTGCTACATCTTATGCTTCATCCTTTCCTTATGCCTTGTGCATGTCCCCTTCAGGCCTGTGCGCAAGTGAGCATGCCGATTTGCTGGGCCTCATTGCACCCAGTGCCAAGATCACGCCGCCTCACATTCTAGGTAAACGCGCAAAAACACACGCACACATGCACTTGCCGGTGCACACGCACGCACATTTACATACACACACACAAACAATTAAAGCCTCGGACATGCACGCGCACAAAAACACACCCAAACTTAATTCACGCACACCCTGTGATCACTCTCATAATGCAGATTTACTACGCACCGCGAAAACCAACGTCCTCGTCTGGCGTCAGAAAACAGGAGGCTCCCGGCTTTGATATCACTGTTCTTAAATCTTGGCACAACTTTGTGCTCAGTCTGACACACACACACACACACACACACACACACACACACACACACACAGACACACACACTCACACACACACATACACACACACACACATCAATGGGATCTACTTTTCTTATGTTCACAACTGAATGAGATGTTGAGAACGAAACGAATGTGAAGTTAGATAAATTGACATCTGCA
>Ga0307948_1002669_pt1 | contig 13043 bp, 13 predicted proteins | sample OrgLakmetagen280_FD_201824 | JGI IMG/M metagenome (GOLD analysis project Ga0307948, IMG submission 201824) | Saline water microbial communities from Organic Lake, Antarctica - #280 | ecosystem: Environmental > Aquatic > Non-marine Saline and Alkaline > Saline | place: Antarctica: Organic Lake...
TGTGTGTGTGTGAATATACGTGCGTGCATGCATGCATGTGTGTGTGTGTGTGTGTGTGTGTGTGTGTGTGTGCGCGTGCGCGTGCGTGCGTGCATGTGTGCGTGTACTTATGTTGTGGGGTGGGTGTGTCTGTGTGCGCTCGCATATGCAAGCCTGGCCCTGGCAGGCCATGATGGTGCTTACTCCTCTTCCACTCTCCGCCAAGCAGCCTTGACACCGGACGCCTGAACGCTGAGACGTACCAGCTCTTTGACCAGGTGGAAAAGCACTACGGCATCCGCATCGAGTACACCTTCCCAGATGCCCAGGAGACGATGGATTTAGTCCGCTCAAAGGGGCTCTTCTCATTCTACGAGGATGGCCACACGGAGTGCTGCAGGGTTCGCAAGGCAAGTGCAGCACAGGCTGGCATTGTCAGTGCAGCATTTGGGGGGGAAGTATACACTGCATGCATCTGGTGTAAGCATTAGACTGAGCAGTGTTGTTCAGGCGTATTTTCAAAGTTCCGGTTTGCCCTAAGCCTTGTTGAGAATAAGTGCGGGCTGCCCTAAGGGGCTTTGGAAATAGTTGCGGTTTTGCCTTTCATAAATTTTCCAGTGTGTGTGTTTAATAAATTTGAAGGCCTTTATGAGGTTCACTTAGGGCGGGGGGACAGGAGGAGGAGGCAGTATCTTTGGTAATAACAAATGTTCTCGAAAAATGAGGCTTCACCTTCAACTTGAACAACTGCCACACTGTCGGGATCAAGAGCAAAAATAGATTCATCCTCAACTTCGTCACTGCCTTTTTCATCCTCAAGCCATAGAGCATCATCATCATCACCATCATCACCATCATCATCAGCGCAAAAAGCAAAGTCAAATTTCTGGCTCACCATCATCTATACCATCTTCAAGCCTCCCTATCTCAATTTGGCTAACCTTTTTGTGCAGTTGGTTAAGCACCATGCAACCGGTCCACTCAATCCAGGGAAACTTTTCCACCCACTTCTTGCGTGTGGCCTCTTGGACAAACCTTCTTCTCTCTTTTCCTCATCATCTTGTGTGAGGTCAACAATTTCACTGCATGGGAAGGGTAAGCGCAGGCCCCTGGAGGTGGGAGACACACTCTTTGCGCGCACAGCTTGCATGCTCTTCATGCATCTTGCTTGCAAATGCACTTTATCAACATGCCCACCTTTTGCCCTGTGGTTTGTCCACAGCAACGCCCACCAGCCTGTGCAGCAGCAGGGTGCAGAACTGCACAATGCCCATGGGCTGAGCAGCTGCATGCTGTGAGGGAGGGGGCTCTGTGGGGGCTGGCTCAGAGGGCACTGCAGGAGGCTGAGCAGGGGGAGCTGAACTCGGAAGGACTGGGACGAATAAGGGTGCTTGTGGCTGAGGGGGCTCGAGGCCACACCCTGCCCGTCAACTTCCATCGCGTCCCCCCCTTCTACCGTGATGGCCTCTCCCGGTTCAGCTGGCCCCTCGCCTTCAGGGTTGGGCCTTTTGCGGCCACGGGCACGAGCGACTGCTTGGCTGCTGCTCCTGGGGCTGGGGCTGGGGCTGGGGCTCCTCTGCTTTCCTCCCTCCTCCCCCTCCCCCTTCCCTGAGTCAGCGCCCCGCGGCTGCCATGTCCACTTTTGCCTCTACCCATACCTAAATTTTGCCCTAAGCTAAATTTAAAATAATGCGGTCTGCCCGAAACCATTTTGGGCTGGCCCGAAGGGCCAGCCCAAAAATAACTTAAAATATGCGGGCGCCGCGCAGGGTGAACTACAATGTTGCACAGACTTTTTATCCTGTTCTTCCTAGAACCTCTTCATTAAGCTCGTGCCTTCCCTGAAACTGAGATCGAAATCTCCGATACACGCCCAACTCAACTCAAGTAGCTAAAAATTGTGTGTGCCAAGCCATTTCTTGAAAAAGTTGCCACGGTGTGCGTTTCTACAAAAAGACCATGATCTCCTTCTCCTATAGGAGGCACACCTGTCGGATGAGAGTGTTGACGGCACCGATGGAGGCTGCCACAGGGTCCACCTCCTGGGCCACCTGCATTGCTGTTTCCTGTAGGTAACATAGCAAAAGTGGGATCATTTCATTACAACTTAAGGTTAAGGTTAAGGTTAAGGTTAAGGTTACATCACTATATACGCCTATTACAACTTCAGGCGCAAGGTAGAGAGCAAGCAATCCTGCATGGAGTCGACTGAGCATGGCTACCTCCTGGACCACCGGCAGTGCTGGCTTATGTAAGCAACAAGGCAAGCACGGAATAGCATTTGCCCTTTTCACTTTCAGTGCATGTGATTGCAAAATCTGTGGCTGAGCCAAGACCACCACCCTTGAAACTATTCACACGATTTGCTTGCCTTGTGGGGAATGGTGACACTGAAGCCTTGGAAGTCTGTATGGCCTTGGAAGGCAGCCAGAAATCGGTCCATATCATCTACCAGCAGGGGCACGTAAACGCCATCAAAGCCAATGTGCTGGAATGCCGAGTTGTGGAGGAGAGGGGAGCGGGAGTGGGAAACGGGGTTGCCAATGATGCCAAAGACTTTGGTAGCAGCGGTTTGTCCCTGTGTGTGCGCATGTGGCTTGTTTCTGTACGTGTATGTGCGCACATATGTGTGTACGTGTTACCCTTGGTAGCCACACGTTGCTGTAACAAGCACACAAAACACTCACGTGGAAGTTGAACAGCGTCTTGAGCAGCTGGATGTCTGGCTGTCCAGGAGCAGACGCTTTTTCAGGACTCATGGCTGCAAACGTGAGGTGGCCCCCATACTTGGCTGCCAGGAGGCGCGTGATCACGCCCTTTTCTCCCATTGCCAGTGCGATGGTCGGAGCTGCAAGGAGGCAGGGGTGGTGATTTTTTGGTCTGATTGCTAGTGGCTGTCATCCTTGGAGCATGCTGATTTCATAACTTCCTCCCTTTAGGCTGAACCCCCTAAGGATGGAAGGAGGAGTTTGAAACACGTCGGTCTGTTTGTTGATAGCTCACCAGCACGGGTCTTGAAGCATTAACACCCGTATGCTGGTCACTCCTTGCCCCTACAATTTCTGCTGACACAAGCGTAAGGGAGGAGCTGTACAGTGTAATGATCTGCCTACCTGCAGGGTTTTCCAGCAAGGACAGGACAGCCGCACTGTCGGTGATGTCGTTGGCCATGGTTGCAATCTTGATGATGTCTGCGCCAGCGGCTTGCATGTTCTGGGCCAGCTTGTGCAGCTCAGCAGCTGGCGGTGTCATTTGGAAGTTGTGCGAGGACAGGATGACTCTGCACGAGGTGGGGACCTCTCCTTTACCTGTTCAAAGGAGAGAACAAAGTAGGTAGGCTGGTCTGTAGCAAGGGAACGTACTTTGCAACAAGATGTTTTTGTAAGGAGATGGTGACCTCTTTTGTGGAGGTCAGGCATGCCATGCAGGCTCATAAAGTAAGGGAAAGCTGATTTTGTAGCAGACAAATCGTGATAGTTGTGAAGTCAGACAGAATGCTCTGCGCCGTTTATGAAACAATTCAAACAAGCAGAGTTAGTAGTTTCTGGGAAAACTGCATTCTCGTAACCATTTCAAGGGACGATTATATACGAGACGCTTTGAGCTGGTCTTATGCTATTTCCCTGTGAAGCAGAAACGCACAATGAAGCACAAGGCACAAACAAGGGGGGTTCAAGTCCAAAACTTTGTGGATCGTTGCCATTGCATGCGCTGATCAGAAGCACACCTGCAAAGAAGACAGCCGCCGCTTTGAACTCCACATCCACGTAAGTAGCACCCTTCATGGCAGCATACTTCAGGGTGGCTAGGCGCTCTGCCTCCGATCCTTCAAAGTTTCCCCTGTGTCACGCATCGGGTGCATATCTGAGAGAGCGCAAGATGGGCCATGTAAAAGTCATCAACCCCCCCTTTCTTCCTGTTCTCCCTGGGGAAAAAGCTGTGTTTTCTTAGGAACGGATCATGGCACATGCAACATACAAAATACATTCAGAATTATTGAGGGTTGGCCAGGGCTGTATAACACCTTACAAATGACGGTACCAGTAGATGTTTTACCACGCACACTGTATGTATGCACGGTACTGGCCATCTCTATTATGCTTAGAAGTCAAAGTGGCGCTGCCTTGACAGCTATGCAAGGATGAGTGCCCATGCATGTCTGCGTGCCAGTACATTGTGCACATTCTTGCACTCGTCCTGCTTGATTATGTGTACACGACAAGCACAGGTTGTACTGAACACACACCAATAACCTTGCCCACAATGGCAACCACAACCGGACCCAGTTAATTACAGGCACAGGGAGGGTACAGGCACAGGGAGGTGGATAAGTGTTCCAAATGACCCTCCACAGTAAGGTATATAATTGTGCAACTTACCCTTCCCATTTAGGGCGATAGGTCACAATGTAAGGCAGCGGACATGAGCCCATTATCCTCTCCAGGTCGCGCATTGCATCAAAGTCCTGCGGATCTTATGTAAAAGAGGTGGCATTTGAAACCTGGCAAACTTTACATTGGCATACTCATGCAAAGAAACAATGCGGCGTACTTGAAGAAAGTCTAGCCGCAACTCAATGATGTCCACCCCCCTGCTGGCAGCCTCCTGCACCTCAGCTATGAAAGCCTCCACTGTGCTTGCAGTCACACTGCAAAGTGTGTGTGTATGTTTTGTGTGTGTTTGTTTGTGTGTGTGTGTGTGTGTGTGTGTGTGTGTGTGTGTGTGTGCACGTGCGTGAGCGCGACTGCGTGCATGGTTTGTGTGTACATATGTGTTCTGCAGGCGTGCTTGCTTTTGCGCGGGTGCGTGCGCACCTACCTAGTGCAGATGTGACTGCGCTTTGCTTCTTGCCGAAGACCTTCCCCTTGCTGCGACACAGAGGTTGAGGCCTGCTGAGCTGAAGAAGAAAGTGGAGGCAAAACTGGTAGAGGGGGGAGTTGCATAGCCGTGAGCCGCGCTCCTTGATATCCTTGCCCTGTCCTGTGAGAGGACTGGGTAGAGACGGGTGGCAAGTGCTTCCTGCTCCTGCTCCTTTGGTTGCTGGGTATTTGCTTTTCCGAATGCACTGGATTTGCTGGCGATTGTGCAGCGTAGCGCATCTTGTGTCAATTGCAAACGAATTGAATATATGAATCAATTTTTGAGGATAAGTTGAAGATCAATCTCTGGGAATGCACTGGATGGGTGGTTAGGTGTGCAGAGGAGTTCACAAGAGGTGAGGGAGAGGTCTTATCTCCTGGTTGATTGTGTAGCAGCTTTGTCAGCATTTCATGCGCGCCTCAGACTCTGTCATCCCTTGAATGTGCGATGAGACACCCTTCTTGCGCTTCACAGAACACGCAATGCACTTCACAAGTGCTGTGCTACACACATCCACACACACGCACGCGCGCGCACACACACGCACACACACGCACACACACACACACACACACACACACACACGCACACACACACACACACACACACACACACACACACAAACACACACACACACACACACACACACACACACACAAACAGACACACACACAGACACACACAGACATACACAACCACACATGCACACCACATACACACGCACGCACGTACACACACACGCATACACACATGCGCATACACACATACACTCGCACACACACACGCACACACACACACACATTACACACACATACATACACACACACAAGCACGCACGCTTGCACGCACACACACATAAACACACATTCACACACGCACACGCACACGCATGCACACACTCACGCACACGTGCACACACACACACACACAAACACACACACACAACGCACACTTTATCAGGGTGCAATGCAGCAACCCAACTGGGGCGAAGGGCAACAAGGGCAAGGGCAAGGTCAACAAGAAGGAAACCCTGCACAGTCCGACCTCCTGAGCTCGATTTTGGGCCCATACTTCACGAATCCCGGGGCTGGGCTGCCTCTGAATTTTGCAAACCTTGCTGCCACACCGCCACAACTGCAAGCTGGAGCGGCGCCTGCTGCATTCATACCACCAGGCCTAGCACTGCCCAGCACAGCGGGCTTCAACCCCTTCCCTGTACAGCACCCTTCCTGGGCAGCCCCTAACCCTGGGCTTCAGGGGTCGTATGGTGTTGGGTCCTTCCTCCCCGTGAGTAGTGCCAGTACAGGGGTACCATGTAACCCCTCTCCAGGGCCACCCCATCAGGCCTTTACTCCAGCGCTAGCCCCCCCTCCTGCCAGCATGAGTAGTGCCACTGCAGGGGTGCCCTACAACCCCGCGCCACAGACTGCGTTAGCTGCTTCCTTACCCAGCGGCACTGCCTTCCCTGCCAGCGTGTCTCCGTCCAAGCAGGAGCGCTCAGCACCTCCATCATCTGGGGGTGGTCCATCTGGGGGCGGTCCACAGGAGAAGAGCAGGTATGAAGGGACAGCTCTGAAGTGCACGTTGCGAATAGAGGTGCAAGGGAGCAGGAAGAGGTGCCGGAAATTGTCTTGATGTCACTAGGCGGGGATTGTGAAGGACATGAATTGAACGAGCTGGAGAATGAGTACAAGGAGGCGCACAAACTGGGAGCAAGTCTTTGGTGATAAATGTGGGAGGAATAGGGACTTGTGGGCAAACAGGTATGGAGAGCTGTCATGGGGTGCAGCAAGTTTGTCGCAGAGGGAAGGAGGATTTAATTAGATTGATCATGTGAAGGTGTTTCCTGTACTAGAATTTCACGAAGTAAACTTCTTAGCAGCAGGAGAAAGGGTTTGGAGTGCAAGCTAAAGCATTTTCGGCATTGCTGCTTTTCAAGGGCCTTTACAGTCAATATTGGGGGCAATGATTTAATCAAGCCTTGGGTATGGCAAATGTGTCTATCTTTTCGCTACAAGTGAATTTGTAGCACGAGGCAGTCGACAGTGCTCTAAGCATTAAGTCTTGATATTCTTCACACCTGCTCTGCTGTTCCATATTAATTGCAGGCAAGCACGCAGTTTGCATAATAACGTAATGCGCGCACACAAACATGCCCATGCACACGTGTGCACACATGCACATGCCCTTGGCAATGACCTCTTGCTTATAACATGCACATGCACTTGGCCATGACCTCTTGCTTATAGCGCCATAACTAACAGCGCCATAAAGGGCACACCTGCACCATCAGGGCCTTGCTTCCAGCATCAAAGCACACTGCCCCGTGCATGCGGCTACATACAGGGCGTCTGTCCGCAACGAAGCTTATGAGCAGGAGCTCCACACCAAGCTGTACGAGTTTGTCAGGGAGCTTGGAGGAGAGCTAGAACCTGGGTACGTGCTGTTGTGGTTTGGCTATGGAGAGCAACTGCTGTTTACTTTGTGGGCTGTGCGTACATACATACGCCGTGCATGACCAGTTCCTCTTTCAGTTAAAACATGTCCCCAACAAAATGCACCGCACGTAAACAGTGCGTTTTTGGAGAGAGTTTTGGGCAGCTTTGTTCATGTCGTGCCACAGCCCATTAAGATGGAAAAAGCTTGGGGTGTCATGTATGGTTTAAGCCAACCCTTTTGAACGACTTGTAATTTTAGCGCGCTGCTGCACAACTCCCTGTGACTTGTGAATATTGTTTAATGTGCAAGGAGCCAGCTTTCTGACTGCGTCGTTTCACGTGCTGCTGACGTGCAATGTTCCAGCTCGTCTGTTGCAAGCTCCTACCATGTATGCCAAACACAAGTCAAGTGTTCCAGTGACTGCAAATCTAGGGCGTCACAGACATGAGCCTTCCTTGAATGCCTGGTGAACATGCTGGTGACGCTCCTGCTCCTGAGGAGTCCATGTCGGGCCCCAGGGATATAAGCCCTCCTTTGATTGCCTGGTGAACGTGCTGGTGACGTCCTGCTCCTGGTGAATCCACGGTCCTTTGTGTCCTGCGTGAGAGCCACAGTAAGGGCTATATGCGGAATTAGCAGGTTACCAAAATGTAGCTTGGTCGTCAATTTCACAATTTTTCAAATGACACGGTGTGTGGTAGAGCAGGTGTCCCTTGAGTGGCACGCCCAATCCATCCAGCTCTCTGCCTATTCAACGAGCCCCGTTGCCTCTCCCAAGCAGTTGAAACATAAATTTAGTCTTATAGCGTGGAAATTGGCAGTTGGGACGGCAATCCTACGCTTATTTTGCACCCATTTTGCTGCAATGTGGCTGAGGGGGCTGACGGAGGCCCAAATGTTGGCATGCTTATCAAATGTTCCTAGGGTATGTTCCTAGGGTATGCACTCCCTAGTTGCCACTTAGAGGCTCAGTACTGGTATGTATTAATCAACAGTAGCTGAGCTCAAAAACTGCAAGTCAGGGGGCACGTATATAAGCGATCGCTACATACACCTTACTTCCAAGCACTCATATATGCTGCATCTGACCGGCCAGAGCACCATGTTGAGTAATTTTTATGTCTTGGTAGACGATAATGCAAAGTTGAAGAAATTTCTCAGGGTTTGCTCAGATCACATGTCTAAAATAACATGTTGCAAGCCACCCCCAGATCACTCTTCTCGCAACCAATTTGATTATTTTGGCCAAAGTAAGCACGGTTCCTCTGCTGAAAATAAACACGCTGCTGTCTTGCTCTCATGGCTGACCATCTCAGAAAGCTTCTACGCCTTTACACCATCTTGCTCCTTTGAAGGCTGGCTGCAGCCAGATGTCCGCATCGTGCAGTACTGCCCAGAGCAGATCGTGCAGAAACCGAAGCACATGAGACTTGTTCGTTCACTGAACATTAAGATGAGCAAGGCCTAACTGCTCGCTGGGTGAGAGCCAGGACCGTGAGACGCAGCTGCTTGAGGTGCAGCAGGCACTGCAACAGCTCCTGCTGTGGGACCCCTGACATTTCCCACGCCATGTCAGTGCGCCCCGAGATCTCAAGCAAAAGGGCGGTGTCGTGGTGACCGCGCTCGCGCAATTTTTCTCTGCAAGACTTTTTGCAAGAAACGCGTAAGGAATGAGAGATGTGTGGTTGCCGGAGCTTTTGGCAGGGAATAGTCCATGTTTGAGTGTGCCAGCTGTGTAAGCAACCAGCACGCACCGTTTTGTAATGGATACAGTGCACGATAGTCATCTTGATGCCTTAGCGCCTGTACAAGATGAATGAAGGATACTAATTAAAGAAGGCCCCTTTGGTAGATGGTCGCGCCAGAATTTTAGCCATGGTGCCTCAAGCCTTCTCCGTGTATGGCGTGTTGCGACTGCGTGCAGGTACACCGTGGAGCTAAAAGCAAGAGATGTGGGCGACCTTGCGGGCAAGGACTTGTCGCGCCTAAGTCGCCAGCACCTGGACCCTCAGTATTGGAGCCCACAGGGCAAGAGGTGGGTGTGTGTGCCTCTTTTTGTTGAGCTGTGTGCGTCTCTTTTGCTGAGCTGCGTATGAATGTGCATGTGTTTTCCCCACTAGCGTATCTCCTGTAGGTATGCCTAATTCGATTGAGCTTTGTTCCTGCCTCTATAGATTTCACGTTATCACGAGATCAAATTTCATAGACCAAGGCTTCACAACACATGTAATTAACGCTTGAATGCCAAAAACTTGCACTATAGAAAAACACGTACTCTCTTTTTTTGTGCCAATCCAGGCTTCATTCTGAACTAGAGGTAGCCAATGTTGTTGTTTCACCATTCTTTGTCTAACTCCCTACACCACCACATGCTCTGCCCCAAAACCAGTCCCCACTAATACAGGAAGCAAAGCGACACCAAGGCTTCGACCCGCTCAGCCCAAGCCCACTCATTATTTCATACTCCTACACCACCACATTTCACCTACCCCCACCAGGTTCCGCTCCAAGCAGGAGGTCGCCAAGGCCTTGGGGCTCAACGTGCCCCATTGGTATGGAGGCGCAAAGAGCGCCAAAGGAGGGGGAGGAGGATCCAACTCTCGAGTGCCACGTGAGCAGGCAGCCACTGCCGCCCGGGAGCTGGCTGCTAGCTTTGCTGTGCAGTTGCCGCTGTGCCTTGAATGCGGTGAGTGTGTGGTGGTGGTGGTGGTGGTGGTGGTGGTGGTGGTGGAGGAGGAGGTAGCAGTAGCAATCCGGTGGCTAGCCGTGTGGAATTGTGTATGTGTGCATGCCTTTGCATTACAAAGCAACAAGTCCTTTGACCTCTCGAGCGTGTTTGCTCACGCACAGGTTAATGTGCCGTCAGTTTTATTATTGGCGAAGCTCCCTATTTGTGCACTTGCCCTCCAAGAGCGTCCAGCATCAGACCACATTCATGGGCTTAATTTTAAGACTGCGTGATTGGGTCTCCAACATCAGACCACAAACCATCCATAGCACACAAGCAACAGACAGACACCAACACCTGCATTGCCGCCACACGTTGCTGGGACCGCAATGCCACTCATGAACGAGTGTCTTATATGGATCTCATGACATACCGTATACGTATATATATGCGGTTCTGGCCATCCAACATATATGTGTATTTGTTATACATGCATGCATATATTGGCAATTCCACCTTGTCCAATTTTCGTCATTCCTATCTTTGCCTGGCTGCTTACAACTTAAAAGACGCAGCACAAACATCATCTGATTAGGTTATTAGGAACCTATGCTGTCATAACGTAACACCTGCCCCACAAAGACACCTCAAAAGCACTCTTTAATCTGCTCCACACCACTTGCCTTCTTCAAACACAAAAGGTGCCAGTGGATGAGCGATGTTGCTTGCACCTATTCTGCAGCTTCTATGATTTACTGCACACGCCACCCACCCATACTTCTGTACACACCCACCCACTTAGTTTTATTGAGTTGCCTGACACAGCACATACATACAGACACTGTGTACACACAGGCAAAGTGAATCATACACACGCACACACAAAGTGAATCATACATAATACACACGCACACACGCACACACACACACACACACCGGCACTGTCTCACCCCCTTAACTCACAGGTGTGTCAGTGGACGACGTAGGCCGCTTAGACCCTGCCAAGCCAGGCCACCACAACCGCACGTCTCTGTTCCCCGAGGGCTACACCGTTTCACGTCAAGCGCCAATGGGCACTCAGCCTGACCCGGCTGAAGCCAGCTGCCACGGCGTGCTTATTTCCTCCGTTGTGCGCGGGGCGGATGGCCCCAGCTTTGTTGTGCACCTGGTTCCTCCTGGTGTGTGTGCGTGTGTGTGCATGTGTGTGCGCGCGTGTTTGCGTGTGTGTGTGCATGTATGCGTGTGTTTGTGTGTGCATGTGCATTGAGTCCACAGCTTTGACTGCTCGTTGTCGAACATCAAAGTAAGCACAATTTATTAACATCCCAATGCTCATAAACCCCTGCAGAACTAACATGATGCAATCGTCATTGGATACACGTCCTTGCATGTCTCCCCTGCCCCTGCGCACACGCATACAGCCCACACACGCATACATGCACACATGCACACACATGTGTCTGCACTCACCCACACACAGGTCGCAGCAGGGACCACAGAGTGGAACTCGTCACCGGCAGCGACCCTAACGCCGTCTGGCAAAAAGTATGGGACGAGCAGCAGACCGCCCTCCTTGCCGTGCGTGCCACCGCTGCTGCTGCAAAGGTGCAAGAGGAGCAGGGGCTACAGCAGGGGCTGCAGCAGCAGAGGCAGGCATCAGAGCTGAGTGTGTCCCAGGGGGCCACCTCCCCTCCTCTAAGCGTCCAGCAGCAAGCAGGGAGTGGTGGTGGCGGTGGTGTGGATGGTACAAGCAGCTGGTCCGTGGGCTCCATTCCTAGTAGCATGGCCGCCGCCATTTCTGGTGCTCTTGCGCGGTTACCCACGCAGCAGCAGTGGCTGTCAAAGGTGGTGCCCATGCAGGAGCCGCCGTGGGGGGTGGCGGAGTTTGGGTTTGCGGACGCGAAGCTGCTGCAGCTGCTGGAGGGCCTCGAGGGTGTGTGCGTTTGATGTGCGCGTCGTGCTGTGTGTGTAATTGATTGTGTGTTTGTCTGTGTACATGTGTGTGTGTGTTTGTGTGTGTTTGTGCTTGCATGTAAGTGAAACTGGACAAGAAAGGTGCACAAGCAGGTACCCAACGCAAGGGCTGTTGCGTTAAGATTACATAATGGTTACACACGCACACACATACACACACACACAAATAAAACGTTGCATGCACCACACGCTGACAAGTGTTAAGCAGTTTGAGGAAACTACATTTTTATATGCTGCGTGTGTGTAGTTGTGAAGTGAGCAGGTGGCTGTTGAGTGCACGTCAACCGTGCTCACAAACAAATTTTTTGTGCACAATGTACACACAGGTGTGGAGCAGTGTTAGGGGTACCATCCATCTGCTGCGCATTTCTCTGTCTGCTTAAGATGGGCAGGGGCTGTCAAGTGCACGCAAATTGTGTACACAGATAAACCTTACATGCGTCAAACCTTCAGGTGTGGAGCAGTGCGAGGAGTACCAGTTTGTGAGCGCCCGGCCAGGGGGTTGGGATGCAGAGATGAGGAATCTCAGCAGGCTAGCTGAGAAGCACAGCAAAGACGCCGCAAAGGCTGCAAACAAGGCAGGGGTGACGACGGAGCGTGGAGTCAATAAAGTGCAGGCTTTTGCCGCAAAGCACACCAAGCGCACTTTGGCAGGTGTGTGCTCCTGTGTGTGTACGCGTATGTGTGTGTGCGTGTTTGTATATGTATTTGTGTATTTGTGCATTATTTCGTGCTTATACTGTCACGTATGCTTTACATACCGTGTTGATATGTCTCTCTGGTAAGATTTATCAGTGCTGAAGTACTCATTAATGACCCCGTCCCTCCCCAGAACTCTCGTCACCCCTTGCATAAATACAGGCACATGCACACACATACTGACACACACATCCAAAGCATTTTTGACGATACTTGTTTTACCTACAGTTGCAGCTGCCGCTGGGAAGAAGCGCCAGCCGCCGGCTGGTTTGACAGCTGTGGAGGAGCAGCAGCTCCATGTTGCCCTTGTGGTTGCTGCTCAAGCAGTGGGTATGATGCCAGGGGGTTTGCAAGACTCCCCCGTCAAACAGCAGCAGCAGCTGCAGCAGCAGGGACAGGGGCAGGGGCAGGGTACAGAGGGGGG
>Ga0307948_1002670_pt1:5000-13037 | contig 13037 bp, 9 predicted proteins | sample OrgLakmetagen280_FD_201824 | JGI IMG/M metagenome (GOLD analysis project Ga0307948, IMG submission 201824) | Saline water microbial communities from Organic Lake, Antarctica - #280 | ecosystem: Environmental > Aquatic > Non-marine Saline and Alkaline > Saline | place: Antarctica...
CTGAAGAGTAGAAGATATTGTGAGTATTTCACATAGCAAATCACAATTTTTACCCTCAATAATCTGCAAGTTTTTTTGTACATCCAAATTTCCTCATACAATTGAGGTCAATTTTTCAAATCAAGCAGTCCAGAAATATCTTAAATCAAGATCTTGAAGGAAAGTGTCGCACCTTGAGGTCCCTGTCGTTCCTGGTGCAGCGTCAGTCCTACCCTCTTGGCCTCCTACAAGCAAACGAGAGGCAAGCGTAACAACTAAATTTAAGCAGATGGGGGGGCAAAGATCTCTAGCTAAATCACAGAGTTAAGGGGCAAAGGTCTCTCATCCACTTCAACCGTGCAGATGGAACTTTTAAGACCTCTATTAAAATAGGCAAACAGAAGCAAATGGCGCTTCCAGCTGTTTGCTTGGTTTGGGAACCTTGGTTTTGGTGGAGGCAATGCCCAGATTACACTCGCATGCATTAATGTACTCAGTTAATTCTTCAAATCGCATGCATTAATGTACTCAGTTAATTCTAATTAAATTACACTCGCATGCATTAATGCCCTCACTGTTAGAGTGCCTTGAGATGCAAGGTCGACAAAGCAACACAAAGGGTGCAGCCCTTGACCCACTGGTGTATTAAGGATTGGGGTGAGGCATGCTAAGATATGGGCGGGGAGGGGAGTATGTGGTGCTTAGTTTTGTAGTGGGCGAGCTGAGATGGGGAAAAAGCAGGTTAATCATTTGCAATCAGAGTCCAACGAGACAACCAGACCCGAACTAGAAACAAACCAGTCTAGACCAGAAGCGTACACACCATGCTAGGAAGGCGTACCTGGTGCTGTGGACTGAGGAAGGGTGGTAGATGTGGGCCGTGCCAGTTGTTGAGAGTGCCTCATTCCAGTGAAGCTGCCACTGGGAGGCAGCAGTAAACGGACGCGCTCTAAAAGTTGGTCTACCTGAGGAGCAGGTGAAGGGCATGTTGGTTGGGAAAGGCGTGCGAGAGTGTGAGCGCATGCTTGTGTGAGAGGATGGAGCTGTGCCTCTTTTGGTGGGCAGGAACAAGCGTAGCAAGACTGAGACAACTTTTGTAAGCGCTTTCAATTAATATTTTTTCCTTAAATTACCTATAGATTTAGTATGCAGCGCTTTCAATTAACATGTTCCTACAGTTACCTATGGATTAGGTATGCACTCATGTTCTCCCACCAAATGCAGACCTTGCTCTTCATGCATCTCCAAAACAACTTTCCTTCTGCACCTATGCACCACAAACGCCTTTTCATCCAAGGACTATCGAATCAATGACATATTTGTGCACACAACTGAGAATGGGACCCTAGAAACGTAGTGCACCACACACATGTGCAAGCATGCAGGTGCGCACACATATATACACATGCAAATCACGTCCGATACCCTCAGGCGTTAGGAGCGATCACAGACTCCTGTCATCCCCGCAAGGATTTGGTGATCGCTGATGAATGCCAAGAGGCTGTGCACTCCCACCTGGTCTTTTTCGCGCTTTTGGCCTGCCTTGAGCAGCTTCTCTTGGTGTTCATCTTTGGCCTCATCCCCTTTGCGGTGGTCTGTGTGGCCTAAGGAAAAGCCTCCAGGATGGCCATCGTACCAGGCCTCAAAGGTTGAGTACAGGCACCTCACTGTGTATGAAACGGGGCAGCAATCATGAGTTGCCAACAGATTGGAACACTGATGATTGACTGGGGGGTTGTTGCACCAAACCTGATGCGCTGAACACAAGCACCTGCCCGTGGACAATATTAGGCAAGCAGGGGATAGGGGGTGCTGCAAGGTTGGGTCCAAGTATACCCACAGGGCGTTGCCTGTATGTCGCACGCACTGTAAGCATTGGAATGAGGACCCGATGACCCACCAAAACTGGCTTCTCCAATCCAGACACACACATGCACATAGGAAACACAGACAGACACACACTCACTGACACACAGGCACACGTACACACGTACACACGTACACACGTACACACAGAGCAAGAAATGTACCTGCCACGCTTCCATGGATGTAGGGTGCTCCGCACACAGGACCTTGCGTTTGAGAAGCAGCCGCAGCCCCAGGTGCTGAGGGGTCATACGCCACCTCCCCCATTGCGCAATCCAATATGTGATCTGCAGGCGCGCAGGGCAGCGCACGTTTAAATTCTCTTCTTTAGTGCACTTACGGATAACGATACCAAGTTGCTTGAACTAGAAAAACATAAAATCACAGGTTTTGCTGTATAGATCTGGTGTGACGTGATGTGATTGTGAGATACAGGCAGGTGGAGGTGAGAGGAGATACACCAAAGGCAGCGCTCAAGTAGTGCTCTCAACTTGTTACCAGCGAGAGAAAGAGTTCCAGTCTTTTGACGGGCTTGTTGCTCATCAAGGTTGCCAGAACAAAAGCGTGTAAGCTCTGCGCAACTTGATACTCAAGGTAAGAAAGAGCGCACACGAGGGAGCTGCCGGTCTCACCTGCCAGGTTGGTCCCATACGGCAACCCAAAGCCGAGGTGTGCAAACCAATCTGTGAGTGAATGTTGCAGTGTGGGCGTGAGTGGGAAGACGGGTCTGGCTCTGGTCCACTTCAGTACCTTGCAACAATAGGGTAGGTAAAAACACACTTACACGCTCTTCTGCAGCCCCGACCACACTACACTACTGTTGACTGCACCTATACGCGTCACAAGACGCTTTGCACCATCACTGGATCATTGCTGTTCACGTGTGTACGACCTAGACGATTCGCCTGACAAAACACCAGCACTTCTTCACGTCTGTCTTTACAGCAGCTTGTTAGCACAGCTATTTTCCATGCAAAATGTTAATTCCAGCCAGCTCAAGGCTCTTATATGATACCTGCAGCTCTAAGCGCGTCTCCGTAGTACATTGCATGGCCTTCAGCCAGCAGCATGACTTGGTCCAATTGCCTGTGCAATTCCAAGAAGAGGGTGTGATCTGAGATCTGAGTGTAAGCACATAGCATGAAGGCAGGGCACATAATATGTCTGCAGGTTAGTAAAGGCACAATGGGGGGGGCGAAAGTGAGACAAAATGGTGGGGCACACCTTACGTGCCTGTTATGAAATGGCAAGGCTCACGGAAGAGACTTGAAACTCAGCGCAAACTTCTAAAGAAATAGTAACATTGGAAGGTTAAGGTGTTCCCCCCTGCCTTTGCAGGAACCTAAATATCCAAGTGCTCATAATCTTCAAATTCTAGCTGATCATGTACTGCTGTCATTCAATAGTTGGTAATCTGAACAGAGGCGATGCACAGCATAGTTGTGTGCTAGCCAACGAAAGTAACTCATACTGCCCTCGTGTGTCTACACAGAATAAAGCCAACGGAGGGTACCTCATACTGCCCTCGTGTGTCTACACAGAATAAAGCCAACGGAGGGTACCTCGTACTGCCCTCGTGTGTCTACACAGAATAAAGCCAACCGAGGGTACCTCATACTGCCCTCGTGTGTCTACACAGAATTAAAGCCAACGGAGGGTACCTCATACTGCCCTCGTGTGTCTACACAGAATAAAGTAAGGCCATCAGGCGGCAAAGCAAACGGACGCCAAACACTGCTTAATGACTCTCGTCACGCCTGAAGGTTGGCCAGATATTCCTTTTGTCGCGCACATCATCATCCAGGCACGTGCGGAAGGCTTAGCACTGAGATTACACACATGCCTCTACCTGTATGCCAGCAAACAATTTCAGACAATTGCGCCTACCAATACGTCTGTATTTCCTTATAAATCTGTGCCTGCAAAACATTCATGAGGCACCTTAAAAGCTGTATTTAGGTATGTATTTGCAGATGTATTGGTGCGTTTCCACACATTGTACCTGTATGCATATTAGACACACATTTGTACTGCCTGCATATTATGTGTGCCTGCCTGCAAATTAGACACATATTTGTATCTGCCTGCATAATAGAGCCTACCTACACAAATGTACCTGCCTGCATATTAGAGCCTACCTACACATTTGTGCCAGCCTGCATGTCAGCCACACATTTGCATCTGCCTGCATATCAGAGCCTACCTACACATTTGCACCTGCATATATTAGAGCCTACCTAAACATTCACTCTCACCTATGTATTCGGGCCTACCTACACAATTGTGCCGATCAGGTTAACATTGCCCTGCATTTGTGCCTACCTATACAAACGTGAGGACGGCTGGTGGATGGTGGTCAAGATGGAGCGCCCAGCGCTTGCTAGGTCACGCAGCAGGTTGACAAGGTGCAGGGCAGTTGTGGAATCCAGACCAGAGGTTGGCTCATCCTGTTTTCAGGAAACACATCTACTTTTAGAAAATGCATCAACCGCTTTGTGCTCAAGTGCTCGAATGATGTACTGGTGTACTTCAGGAGCCCTGAGGAGCTACTCACAAACATACGCATCGTACTCACCAATAGGAGCACAGCGGGGTTAATGAGCAGCTCGTGACCCACTGACACCCGCTTCCTCTCACCACCTGCGTGCGATACCATAACGTGTGAGCGTTGGCTGCAACTTCTGCGGCATACACATGGTGGATGCTGGTGAGCAAGTTTGTGCCCCACTGACACACCCTTCCTCTCACCACCTGTGTGCGGCACTAAGACGTGTGGGTGTGGGCTGCACCTCTGACAGAAAACACATGCATGCACAGCGTGTTCCCAGCATGCGCAAGCCGGAGCCTCCTCAGAATCAACCGCAAGAAAGAGCTGTGCCGTTGTACCACACAATCACATACAGGTCTGTGAGTGAGCATACCTGAGACACCACGCCTGAAGAAACCTCCTATGATAGTGTCCTTGCTGCGCGTGAGCCCCAGCACACTCAGCACGGCGTCCACACGTGCGGACTGCAGACGATGTCCAAGGTAAAAAGAAATTCAGCGCTAGGCGCTTGAGTTGCATAGTCCACATTAAAAGGACAATGAATTTTGTCACGTAAAAAGATCACGTGTGCAGCGCGCAGGCAAAGGTCAACATAAAATGGGCCCATTGAAAATGAATTATTAGTGGCAGATTGTAATGAACAAAAAAATGTTTCGTATATATACAGATGCAAATTGCATAAAAGCTTTGAAACACTTCTGGTAGATGTGAGCAAGAAACACTCATCACAGCACCTACACATGCAGACAAATGTCCTTTTGTGTATGTAGCACAAAAAGTGTAGGCATAAACTCCTCTCACACGTCACAATGGTCTAAATTGCAAGTCTGTGGATCAAATCCGCAGGTGTGCAATTTGTGACCAACACATTTGAGTTCCAATGCTGGGTAGTAACTGTCAGTATACCTTTTCTGCGTTGGTCATAGTACGGGGAAGACGCAGCATCCCGGCATACATGAGGGTTTCATAAACGGTCAGTGTCTCATACAGCACGTCATCCTGTAAAGCAGCAGAGCATGCACGCAGTGGTATGTTGCTTTGTGCTGATGTCTCGTGTATTTCTTGGGGGTTGAGGGGGAGGAGAGGGGTCTACGAAACAGCTCAAGGGTGGGGTCACACGTTCTGCGAGTTCTTGTTTGACTGTTTGACCACCAAGTGATCATGCATTGCACACGTAAGTGGACCTGTGTACATATGTTGTCTGTGCAAAGGTCTTGAAATGTTGCTCGTAAAGGCAAAGCAGTGCAGTTTGTATGTGCGTGTGTATGTGTGCGTTCATGTACTCAAGACACACTGCTCAAATTTAAAGAGTGAGAGAGAGAGAGAGTGAGAGAGAGAGAGAGAGAGAGAGTAAGAGAAAGTAGGGAGGAAGCCATGTTGATCTGACACACAAAAGTCATGAAGTAATGTTGACATGCAAGCACAGAGACTTGCTACCTTGCTACGTACCTTGCATGCTACCTTACTACATGCTCATACCTGCAAAACAAATCCAATTCGCTTGCGGTTGGCTTTGTTCGACTTCTCTCCGTTCACCAAGATCTGCGTACATGCAGGGAAAGCAAGAGTGAGTAAGGAGGCATGCAGTGCGTCAGCTTGGGGCGATCATGGTGTTCCAGGAGGTGCAGGGAAAGTGAAGCAGAGCGTCTTTGTGGCCCCACAAATTTACCTTTGAGCTTAAAAGGAGGAAAGAGGACAGGAGTGTAAAATTTTCGAAAATGTTTTCCAGCAGTCACACGCAATTTGAACAATATTTTTCACATTTTTTAACGTTCACCCTGTGTGAGAGGCCCGCTTCCTGTCAGCAGCATCCAGCACAAGCATCACACGAGACACGTGAATGAATTCACATGAATTCTCTTGTCCCCTCCTTCCTCCTGAAAGGGGAGCCAGTCCTGTGAGCCTTACATTTGTGCAGCTTTTGCATTTGCTCTGTCACCCTCTGTATTAAATCGCTAAGAGATTGTGAATCCAAGTTGTGCAGCTTCTGCATTTGCTCTGTCACCCTCTATAATGAAGTGCTATGAGACTGTGAATCCAAATTGGGAGCAGTTCAATTTTAATTGTGCAATATTTCGTACGAGGGGTGTGGTGCAGTGCTCCTTTGGGAGATTCAACAAGCGGTCTCCAATTGTGAAGAAAAGCAGGCTCCCGGATCCCATAATTGCAGGGAGGTTGCCATGGTCTTGTGTACTCTTCACACTTTCATTAAGGGTACGGGGGATGTCATCAGCACAAGTGAGCTTGCAGCTAGTGATTTTGTTGCGTCCCATGTGCTAGGTAGGCACTGTTGATCATGTTCGTAGTGGGCCTGATGATGCATATTTTGCGAATTATAAGCGACCAGAGTTGCTTCTTCTGCCAACTGTCCTCTAATCCTTCATCAACGCACAGACTCGTGCAATCATTGCAACCAAGAGGTTTGCCACCTCCTCATGGTGCACATGCTGCCGTTCTCATTAAATCCGCACAGGTCCTTCTGACCCTTGGTCGAATCCTTAACTTGTCCCCAGGATCCCGTCAGGATCCCTCCCGTCGCTGGCGTGATTCCTGGTCATCTCTCTAATATTTTTTGTTGGGTATCAGGAGGCTTCATTTGTTGTAAACCCACCTCCCCATGCACAAGTGCTTGCAAAGAGCCAGCCTGGCTCTCCCCAGCCTGGCTGCCCACTACCACAGTATCAGAGAGCCCCAGCCCTCTACAGGACACAGGTGCCTCTGTGCATTGAGCACCACCTGCTTGCTCCTGTGACAAAGTCTCCTCTCTGCATGCATTTAGACTTGGCAGGAGCCTTTGGAGGGCGCCCCCCTAAAACCCCTATAAAACATCACCACCCGGACTACTACTGCACAAAATTTACAATTTCAAAATAGTTTGTACATTTCAGGACGCACATAGGAACATGTGGGAACAGTTTCCAACTTTGGGGGGGCAGGCCCCAAACGAGAAATACTGGAAGCCGGTCCCACCCTACTTCTGCCATGTGGAGAAAATATTTTCCCGACGTTTTGTGGTGCAGCATGTGACCGCAAAATTTTTTGTCATAAGTCAGGAGGGTGTAGGAAGCATACCTTTTGGACGGCACATGTCAATCGACTAAAAATTATACATTGGAGGTCCAAAGTTTTTGGACCCCCCCCCAAAAATTCACTGGGTCACTCCTACAAAATTTTAGATATATCATCGGAATCCTCAGCTCAAACCCAGTCGATTGGCACCCTTTTTGAGCAAATTGGATTTAGGGGGGGGGTCTGTGGACATGTCCAAAAGTCAGAGGCACACGCGCTCGGGTGCAGGCCGCGGGGTGAGTCAAGCCAATGAAGCAGCAATTTACCCCAAACTTACAGGATTGTGCCAGCATGAAATACTCAGTGGAATTCTAAAGAAATGAAAGTATTGTGGGACTGTGCAAGCCAGTTATGGGTGCCTGGTCACGTGTTCGTTCAAGGGCGTCCGTATCTCAGTTTTTGCCCCATAACTCTGCAATACTTCAGCTTAAGGTCTTGATGAGTATGCAGATGGATGCCTATTTGAAAAAGGAGCAGATTGGTACCATTTTTATTTGGGTGAGGGCACTGGAAGGGGGGTTTGGGGGGGGGGCGTCCCTCAGGGGTGTCCACCCCAAAAAGGAAACGTGCCATCC
>Ga0307948_1002671_pt1 | contig 13036 bp, 12 predicted proteins | sample OrgLakmetagen280_FD_201824 | JGI IMG/M metagenome (GOLD analysis project Ga0307948, IMG submission 201824) | Saline water microbial communities from Organic Lake, Antarctica - #280 | ecosystem: Environmental > Aquatic > Non-marine Saline and Alkaline > Saline | place: Antarctica: Organic Lake...
AGTGCCAGCTTGGCACCGTACCGTACACCGTACCGTATTTTACCGTAATTACGGTAAAGTACGGTGTGATAATTACGGTAGTACGCCGTAATTTAACAAGTACGGTGCGTACCGTACAGACCGTCATTGTACCGTACCGTACAACTCAACAAGCCTGATACAGACACACACAAAAAAGTTTGCATTGCACAAAAACACATACACACAGGTACGCCTGCACTCAAATTCTTTACCTGAAACGCGTGCAAGAGTCGAGCGATCTACATTGACAATACCAAAGCTCTTGGTCACGGTCTTGTCATTCTTGATGGCATCCTGTATGTATGTTAAGAGTGTGTGTGTCAGTGTGTGTCAGTGTGTATGTGTGTGTTTGTGTTAGTGTGTGCATGCAGTGTGCATGCAAGTGTGCGCGTGCATGTTAACACACTAAAACTGGTTCAGCATTATCAATTCCAGTAATGCTGCATAAGTGAGGCTTGCTTTTTATAGTGTCGTCTCGACACCATCAAAAGCAAGTCTAATCGAGCATGGAGCCCAAGACCCTGCTTATTCACTGCATAACGGCCCTAAACCGTCCATGTGCAGTATACGTGCAGTTTATATTTGAGAAGGTAACCTTGAGTTTTATGGTCATTCAAGTCTGATGTATACGGTTATGGCCATCTCCAGGCACATGCCTCAGCTGATAAGAGAACAGAAAAGAGAAAGTAGCAGTGAAAACCACTCCCCACATTGGAATAAGGAAGAGAAAACTGCTTTGATACACCGTAAAAAATTTTCACCACCAGAGAGGGTTTAGCGTCAGATCTCACCAGATTTGGCATCTCTACAGGTCAGGTCAGCTCGAGTCAAAACAATACAGCGCCCTCTCCAGCTTTGCCGCGAAATAGCACGCACCATGATCTCTGGGTCGGCCAGCAAGTCGTCGTCCAGAACAGAGCCGTTGGTGTGTGCCGCCTGCTTAATGCGCTCGCTGGACAAGCCACAGGGGCCTGTGCGTGTATTTGAGTGTGTGTGCATGTGTTAGTGTACGGGACTGTGTCCGTTTGTTATTATGTGCCGCCTGCTTGATGCCCTTGCTGGACAAGCCACAGGGACTTGTGTGTGTGTGTGTTTGGGTTCAGGCTACAGGCTTTAGAGTCCTGTGTTTTTGCGCATGCATGTGTGTTTGTGCGTATGTGTTTGCGATTGTGTGTTCGTGTGCATGTCTTTGTGACTGTGTGTGTGTGTGTGTGTGTGTGCGCGTGCGTGTCCTTCAGCGTGCAGGCATAGATCATGCGGTTTGAAATAAGTTAAGCGCTGCTGTCAATCAAACAAGAGCAACCAAGAAGCACGTAATGCGAGTGAATACGTGTGATAAGTGGAAAAGCATGCAGAAACGATAGGATGGAAGTGGATAGGTGCCACCAGAAAAAAGGTCTTACCGGCAAAAGTGGTGAGGTAGGATAGGTCTAGGCCAGAGGTCTTGGACAGCTTGAGGTCGGGGCGCTGCATGTGTGCGTACGTGTGCGTGTGTGTGCATATGTGTGTGTGCATGCGTGTGTGTGTGCATGTTTGTGTGCGTGTGTGCGTGTGTGCGTGTGTTTGAGAGGGCACACATGGTGGGTGTGAGTTAAGCCTACACATGCACACGAGCACATCATTACCAATTTACTCTCAGCCCACACCCTTGTTTGTGTGTGTGTGTGTGTGCGTGCACATCATCTCACAGGTTCATAGAAATAGGGCTGGTTCGCTCTGTGTTTTTAGCTACGTGTTGGCTGTGTTGTTAGCTATGTGTTGTTAGCTATGAGCTATGTGTTTCACACTCACCTGTCGCATGAGGTCAGCCCGTCCAATGATCTCGTCCATTGACCGATAGCCCAGCTTGGCCAGGTCAGCGCGCACCTGCAAATGTATCAACGTTTAAGAGTTTGTATGTAAGCAGAATGTTGGATTAATGTGGCTCAGTGAATAGTGTGTTTTATACACAAAAAACTCCTCGGCCACATATTAGCAGTATTTGGTAAGGTCCAAAATTATATTATGATATCACACACACATGCAAACACAATCTTAACACGCCCACACAAATGCATGTCCAAAGCCACAAAACGACACACACGCACACGCACACACGCGCACACACACACACGCACCTCCTCCGCCACAAAATGGAAGTAGTTGACCAGGTCCTCAGGGGCACCAGGGAATCGTGCACGCAGCTCCTCCCGCTGTGATGCCACGCCCACAGGGCAGTTGTTGGTGTGGCACACGCGCGCCATGATGCACCCAGTGGCAATCATGGCAGCCGTGCCAAAGCCTGTTGGGGCGTTTTTAGTGTTTTTGTATTTATGAGCGCAGGTGTGCGTGTGTGTATGCACATGCCATGATGCACCCAGTGGCAATCATGGCAGCCATGCCAAAGCCTGTTTGGGTTTTTCATAGAGATTGTGAGTGCGTGCGCATCAGGGAACTTCAGGGGGTTTGTTGTAATTTTAAACCCTAACCGGGCAAACCCAAAATTTGCCTAATAAGTGCGGCGCTCGCACGGGATGAAGTTCCCTGGTGTGCATGTGTGAGCGCGCGTGCATATATGCCGCAGTGCACTTAAACGAATCTGTTAGAGGGTTTTTAACAGTGTTTGTGTGCGTGTGTGCATGTGTGCGCGTGTGTGCATGTGTGCGCGTGTGTGCGCCTTCAAGAAAGTCATGTGAGGGAAGACGAAAATTAAGTGAGCTGGCGCCCTACTCTCAAATGACAGATGCCAAGTTCTTTTCTCAGGAGACCACAGCAAGCAAATCGCTGCTCGTCTGCACAGCACCTCATGCACGGCATCTTATGCAGGGGCCGGCACCTTATGCAGGGGCCGAGCCCACTACAACTCTTGTGGATGCTCTCACGCAGAGGCAAACACACACATGCACACACTCACATACACACACTCACCATACTCATCAGCACCCAGCAGAGCACCCATCATGATGTCCCTGCCGCTGCGAATGCCACCGTCTGTGCGGATGAGGATGCGCTCACGCAGCTCGTTGCGCACCAGCGTCTGGTGGGTCTGCACGTGTGAATGTTTTGCGTGTGTGCATATGTACGTGTTTGTTTGAGCGTGTGCATGCGTGCAAGTGTGTGTTTGTGTGTGCTTGCAAGTAAGCAGACGCATAGATGACCACACTGCCCAGCCAAAAGGAAAATACGACAAAGCCAGTTTTGCTGAGTCAATAAGGCCTAAATTCCAACTTGGCAACAAAGACCCCCACAGGTAGGTTTCATCTGCACTAGGTCCGATAAAGATTGAGAGCCAATTGCTTGACTTACAATCTACCAGACACTGTGCATTTTGGCCGGTCCTCTGTACATTGCACATACAATCTCCATAGATGCAGGCACCTCCAGCGACAACCTTTCCCACCACAAAAACACGTGCTCACACACAGGCATGCAAACACGCATGCAAGCGCGCTCACGCACAGGCATGCAAACACGCATGCAAGCGCGCTCACGCACACATGCACACATTCACAGCTCACTTTTATTCAAAGCTCACAAACGCATGCAAGCACACAAGCACGAGCGCACATGCATGCACACTACACTTTCTCACGCTCACATACATCAACACCATCTCAACCAAATCTCACCTCTGCTAGACCCATTTCCATGGGTCCACCTGCGTGCTTGATGGAGCTGATGGGGGAAGCACCAGTGCCTCCGTCGTGACCAGACACCTGTGTGTTTGTTTGTTTGTGTGTTTGTGTGTGTGAGTTTGTGTCAGGTGTGTGTGTGTGTGTGTGTGTGTGTGTGTGGGGGGGGGGGGTGACCAGAATCCTATAGAGTGTGTGTGTGGTGGGGTCTGGTGGTGGGGGGTGACCTGACACCTATGTTTCTTTATTGTGTGTGTGTGTGTGTGTGTGTGTGTGTGTGTGTGTGTGTGTGTGTGTGTGTGTGTGTGTGTGTGTCACATGCGTACTTGCACTTGCTCCCTAGCGCACGGCAATGGCGCTTGCTGCATAAGAGCGCCTCATTGCAAGTACACAAAGCAAGTACGCGGTTTAAATCTACAACGTTCAGCACCACAAACGCACACTCACCTGCACCACATCTGCGTTGGCCTTGGCCACACCACTGGCTACGACTCCGATGCCGGCCTCTGCCACAAGCTTGACTGAAACCTTGGCGTAGGGGTTCACCTGAAATTGCGTGTGTATGTTTTTTTTTGTATGTGTGTGTGTATGTGTGTGTGTGTTTGTGAGAGTGCGTGCATGTGCTTGCATTTTAAGCGCCTAACCACCATTCTTATCCTCATGGGGGAGGCAAACATCTCCTAAAGCTGTGTACGCTTCAACAGTGAAAAGCGCACGCACCCTGCCATAAAAAGGAGACTGAAGTAAATACTCATAACCAAAATCAAGACACACTTGCACTGTGGAGTTTTACAACACACTCGTTTAGCAGTACAAGAAAGACAATAGGGGGGACACTTGAGCAGAAGGCGTGCACCTCCTTGCTATGGCAAGTTCACATCCGTCGTGCACCCTTTGCTTCGATTGGCATGCAGCCAATTCACGACTTTCAGATGGCCATTATATGCTACGTAATTTATCACCTGCGTCGTACACCCTTTGCTTCGCTTGATGCTTTGGTCGAGTTTAAATTAATTATTTGGGTACCTTGCAATGTACAGCACACACAAAAAATTTAGAAAATGGGGCCTCGCAATACTGACTTCAGATTGCCGATTTCTGGCAGCAGCCTGCAGGTCCTGGGTTCAATTCCCTGCCAAATTGCCCTTTTTGCTTTTCGCCTGAGGCTTTATGCCGTCTCAAATGAGGTGACCCAAGGAATTGCAAATCCCCTCACAGATGAAGGTTACAACAGAGAGCACGGAAAATGCTCAAAAATTCGCAAACAATCGTCAATTATGAATTAATTCGGCTGGCCTCGCAATGCCCAATTAATCGCAATGCCCAAATACTCGCAAATAAATTATGCTGATTATTTGGGCACCTCGCAAAAAGTAGGAGTCACAATAATTTAGTAGCCCTACGGTAGTCTTCACGTCCTAGGGTGCGGTAGTCTTCACGTCCTAGGGTGCAAGTGTGCCTTCTATGTCCATAAGCGTCACCAAGCATCATGAGGATGCGTACATGGTTCAAACAAAAAGTCGGACCACAATTATCTTCGTCATTTGTTTCATTTCATTTTTTCATCTGTCGGGCTGGTCGTTGCACCCTGTGGGCTTGGAAAGACATGTCATCCCTTATTACGATCATGCAAATATTATTAAAAATTTGGCGCTGAATTTCGCAAATTAGGTATGTGATTATAAATTTCACAAATAATGGACACCCTTGCTGGCTACGAGTGTCTTCCACGACGAGAAAGAGGCTCACCGATCCTCGGCGAATCTCGGCGAGCTCATGACCTATCCTTATATCGTTGGGTGAAAGTGCACCAGCACACTGAACCTCTGCTGGTGAGGCACTCTTCTCGTGAATTATACACGACCAGTTACTAGGTAGTGTTTACCCCCTTTCTCACACACACACACACGCACACACACTGACGTACACACACACCTGGTGCAAGTCGTGGATGAGCTGCGCCAAGTCCTCAATGGAGTAGATGTCGTGGTGGGGGGGAGGGGAAATGAGCGGCACTCCAGGCTTGGAGCGTCGCAAGTCCGCAATGTAAGGAGAGACTTTGCCACCAGGGAGCTGGCCACCCTCTCCTGTGTGTGTGTGTGTGTTTTTTTTGAGCACCTGCACTTGCACAAACACCTAGCCACTCGACCGGGCAGCTTACCCTTCACTTCGTGCCATGATCATCAGGCAAAGATGCGCGGTTCCGTTCATGTTTACATGCGTACCTGGCTTGGCGCCCTGCGCGATTTTGATCTCCAGCTGGTCTGCGTTCACTGCAAACTCGGGGGTCACACCAAAGCGCCCACTTGCCACCTGTGACAGACAAAGACGGCACGCACACAAAAAGTGGGGCTTGCGCAACACGAGCATACGAGGAACAATTGCACCACATCAGAGCTAATTGGGGGTCACACCAAAGCACCCACTTTCCAGCTGTGATTGACAAAGACGGCACACACACACAAAAAGTCATCTGGCTTGAATGCGAAAGCAAAGTTTATTCAACTTTGCTTTCGCATTCAAGCCAGATGACTTGACGAAATGAGTTGAATAAGCATTGGTTATAGAAGTGCCAAAATGCTGAAAGTAGCCGATGGTAGGTCTGTACAAAGAGTTGTAGCACAACCCCCCTTGCTAGGCAAGAGCCTAAGCAAAGTAAATGACAGCCGACAACGATACCAGGCATATGACAAGCTTCTATAATGAAACTTTGCTTTCGCATTCAAGCCATCCGATCTGGCCAAGCAAACAGTTGAATCATTCCGCCACTTCAGAGCGATTAGGGAGGCCCTCCAAAGCACCCACTTGTTACCATCACTAGACACAGAGGACACATACAGGATGGTGACAACATGCACGCAACAGTCCATGATTTGTTGCTGCTCCCTCAATTCCAGGTTTCCTTGACGCAGGCCACACACAAGAAAGCTAAGAGAGGAAGTTTGGAAGAAAAGAGATCACCTTCCAGTTGTACACAGACAAACAAGTCTGTTGCTAGTGGCCACGCATGTAAAATGCAAATATGCACTCACACCCACACTCACCCACGCGCGCACACAAACACAAGCACACACACGTACACAAACATGAGCATGCACACATACCTGCTTGATGCGTGAGGTAGCAATATCTCCGTTGCGTAGGCCCTTTAGGTACGGCACACTGGGGGAGAGGCCGTTCTTGTCCACATCAGCCAACTGCATACACATGCATTGCAAACAAACATAAAGGCATGGCACACAGGGTGAGAAGCCCTTATGATTCAACTCAGCCAACTGCACACGCACACACACACACACGCACACACACACACACGCACACACACACGCACACACACACGCACACGCACACACACACACGCACACACGCACACACACGCACACACACACACACACACACACACACACACACACACACACGCGCGCTGCGCACAAACATTGAGGTACGGCACACTGGGGGGAGAGGCTGTTTAGGTCCGACAGTAAATCAGCCAATTGCTTACAAATACAGAGCGTACATATACATGCATCTGTTTGTACAAAGACGTAACTCAAGTGTACAACCATAATCTGCCGCCACGCATTCACTAGTATTGACACAGATTAAATCACGTGTGCAAGCTTAGACATTACGCAGCAACACTTTGTGCCGGCCACATCTGTCACTGTGTTGTAGGCTGATGCTGGGGAAGACAAAATGCACAGCTTATTGTTAGTGTGTCTATGTCACGCGCACACACACACGCGCGCACACACGCACGCATGCACACCCCATTATGTCTGCAGTCTACAAACAGAATCCTGTTTTGACTCCTCCTGGCGAGGCACTGGAACAAATTGATCCTTATAAAAACTTTTGCTCAAGGCTACGCGGCTGTCGAACATCGTGGTGTGAGCACGTACAGTCAGCAAGCAGGATCCTTCCCTCCCTCTCCACAACTGTTTTTGCTACACACCTATGCCACTTCACGCGTAGCGAACAACGCACAGACATATGAGACACAAAACACACACCACATACCTGCAGCCAGCGTGAGGGGTCCTCGCCTCCCTCTCCACTGTTGCTCTTGCCACCCACACGGTTCATGGCGATGGCGATGGTCTCGTGCGTCTCCCGCGAAATGGCACCTAGGGACATACCGCCCGTGCAGAAGCGCGCCATGATCTTGTCGGCAGACTCCACCTGTGTGAGTGTGTGCGTGTGTGTGTGTATGTGTGTGTGTGTGTCTGAGTGCGCGTGTATGTCTATGTGCGTGTGTGTGCATGTATGTTTGTGTGCATGTGTGCGTGCATATCATGTATGCACGCACACGTGTATGTATCTCAAGCCAAATCTATTTCACACAAGGACCTCTCTGACATCACGACTCACGTCTCCCAGGATCTAGCGCCTCATGAAAACTGAGAGGAGTCGTTATGATGAGGGCCACTGGCCAAGATGATGAAAGCTTTCTAGCATTTCAAGGCGTTTGATTCTGGGACACGGCCAAGCTTTAATTATATTGCAAAGAGAACACATATACACACACAAGCAAACACATACCTCAGAGATGTCAATGGGGGGGCGGTCAGAGTTAAACTCCAGGCAGTCGCGAAGGGTGGCAATGGGGGACTGCTCAAAGTGCTCCTGTGTGCGCGCGTTGTGCATTAAGTGTGTGCATCTTTTCATGTGTGTGTCTGTGTGTGTGTGTGTGTGTGTGCACTTGCGTGCTGTGTGTCATTCCTGGCCTGCGCATAAGGCGTTGAAGTATGCATTGTCTATAGCATCTGTGACGGTGGACAGAGTGCATACTCCAACGACTTGATGCGCAGGCCAGGAAAAACACACAGCATGCAGCACACACACACAAAACAACAGGTGGGGGTGCCGAGCAGAAATGCGTATAGAGCCTGCTAATGCTGGCCCTGCCTTTCAGGCAAGCGCGTATCCATTCAACAGCTCTGACCTTGAACCGCATCTACAAGAGGCTGAGGTAGGTGTGTATTGTGTGAGCGTGTGTGTACCGTAAATGAATAGGGTTTCTGTCAAAGTGAGACAGCGTTTGTTGTTTTGACACGCTACAGCCATCATGTTTACACACAATAAACGCACTGGGAAAGCCTTATCGACGCAGAAATTGTGTGCTTGCGCTTGTGTGCGGACGTGTATGAGTAAGTGTGTACCTTAGTTGTATGTATGCATGTGTGTATACAGGTGCCTGTGTGTGAGCAAACCTACTCTCACAGTGCACCCACCCCGCTCCCCCCCTTGCCTCTCATTTTGTCAGAGCCAGAGACACTCAGAGACGTAGGTAAAATTGGCCTGAACCATACACATAAGACACAAAACACATGCAACACAGAAACACACACTACGGCACACACGTATACACACAAAGCTCAAGCGCACCTGGTACGCAGCGTATGATGCTGGGTTGGCCTCAGAGCCTTTGCCTAGACCAATGGCCTTGTGCAGTAGCTTGGCCATGGTCTGGTTGTTGGCGTGGTACTCACCCTGCACGTGTGAGTCCATTTGCGTGTACCGTACTGTACCGTAACCAATCCGAGATGAAAAACCCCAATTTATAAACCCCAAAGCGATCAATGCGAGGCTGGCACACATAATTAATAAATACAATGCGAGCCTATGCGAGGTCCTTCTGGCCCTATGAGCTGCACTCACATGCGTATGCACGCGCGTGTGCGTGCGCATGTGTGCGTGCATGTACTTGTGAGCGTGCGTTGCGTACAGGCGTGTGTGTACGATTGTGTACATACATGCGTGCATGCATTGTGTACTTGTGCATGCGTGCGTACGTGTGTGCGTGTGTGTGCGCATACGTGTGTACATACGTGTGTGTATACATATTTATACATACATGTGTGTGTACATGCTGGTACGTGTGTGTGCGCGCGTACGTGTGCGTGCGTGCGCATGTGTGCGTGCGTGCGCTTACGTGCGTGTTTGTTTGTGTGCGTGCGTGTATGTGTGTGTGCATGCGCGTACGTGTGTGCGTGCGTTGTGTGCGTGCGCGTACGTGTGTATATGGTTGTGTACGTGCGTGTGTGTATATAATTGTGTACGTACGTGTGTGCGTGCGATGTGTACTTGTGTGTGTGCGCACGCGTACGTGTGTGCATGCGTGTTCGTGTGTGTGCGTGCGGGTACGTCTGCGTGCATGCGCATGAGAAGGGATTGAAGACGCCCTTCCTCTTGGTGTCCTTTCTCCCCAAGAAAGGGCCAGCCTCCCAAGCTGCTTGTCCATTTTGGGGGCCTTGAGGCGGCTGGGAGGCTTTCCCGTCCTGTCCCAGTTCATGCTTAATAAATTACAGCGAGCTTCGCGAGGCCCTTGTAACTAAGTTATTTTAATCGCTCCCGACACACCGCGAGGGGGTCAAAAAAGTTTGTGTGGCGCGGTGATATAAGTACAGTACGGTATGTGTGTGTTTGTATGTGCATGTGTTCATGTGTGTGTACGTGTGTGTGTGTAATTGTGTGCGCGTGTGCATGTGTACGTGTGTGTGAGTGTGTATGTGTGTGTGCATGTAAATGCAAGCGTGTGCGTCATGGCCTGTGGATGCGACGGTGATGACGGTGATGATGTTGCTACCGCACAAGCAAACATGTCATCACATCAGTACACCAACAGAACAACCATGTTCTCCACAACCAGACCCACACCCTCTCACACAGGGAAAAACAGCAACGCACCCTTGACTTGGACTGGATGAAGCCTCAGTCCATGAACTGGGTGAGGGGGCACCCACACGCACCCAACCCCACCCACACACCCACAGGGAGACACAGCAACGCACCCTTGGCTTGGACTGGATGAAGCCGTAGTCCTCCAGCTTGGTGAGGGGCTTGTCAGGGAAGCCCTTGACCCAGAAGGACTCAGCCTCTCGCTGCAGGTCTGACAGGGACATACCCCCAATGCGGCTGACAGAGCCTCGGAAGCAGGTGTCCACCACGTCACGGCCGAGGCCGTACGCCTCAAAGATCTGTGTGTGCATGCGTATGTGTGTGCATGTGTGTGCGTGTGTGTGTGTTTGTGTGCGCGTGTGTGAATGTGCATACGACAGGGCCTCGTTTCATTGAACATGCAAACAAATTAGTTTCAATCACACTTTCATAAATTAGGATAACTTGGAAGAGATAATGGATGGAATGTTTTTTCCTTCTAAACCACACGCAAGATAAGACACACACACACAGTTTCACCATTTAAGGTTGATGGCAGCCTTTAGAGAGAGGAAGCCTCCTCCTTTTTCACCCCGCTGCCGCCAAACTCCAGCTACCCCCCTGACTCTTTCACACCCGCACAATTGCACCGACACAAGAGGGGGAGCCTTCTCCCTTTCACCCTGCTTCCCCCTGACTCTCTTACACCCACACGATTGCACCGACACAAAAGGGGGGGCCTTCTCTGTTATACCCTGCTGCTGCCAAACTCCTGATCCCCCCTGACTTCTTCACACCCACACAATCGCACCCACACGATTGCGCCCACAACATGGCAGCGGCCAATTTTGGGAATCTAAGCCCCTTGACGTCCTGACATCGGCAGCACCTTATCTGTGCTCCATAAGCTACGATCTGCAGCAGCCTGCTACTCACCTCAATCTCACAATCCTAACCTGAGCTTCATAACCTCCCCTCAGACAACGAACAAGCTAGAATTGAATGCGCACTCTAACCAATACGCCATGTCACTTTTGAGTCAGGGCTCCCACCTGTGCTTCGTGCTCGCACTGCAGCAGAGGCGGAATAAAGACCAGTGGTACACGTTCTAGCATCACGCACACATCGCGAGATATCTTGTCACTCATTAAGAAAGATGTTATTACCACAGATCAGGACACTCACTTGTGCCCCGTGGTAGCACTGCAGCAGGCTGATGCCCATCTTGGACAGGATCTTCATGATGCCTTTCTCCAAGCTCTTCTCCAAGTTCTTCTGCGCATCCACCACGCTGATGTTGGGCACCTACGACAAAAAGCGTGGGGCGCGCACGCGTGTGTGCGTGTGTGTGTGTGTGTGTTTATGTGTATGTGTGTGTATCAGTGGCATGGACGCCCATGCGCATGTCTGCATGTGTGTGTGATCATATCTAAGCTTGGTAGGTCTTTCTGCGCGCGTCGAAGCGGTCAGGGCTGGTAACTAAAGTTAGAAACCATGGTGCGCACACTTATGATGGTGTGTCAGCTGCATACAATCGTCCATGTGTGCGTGTGTGACTGCCTGAGCTTGTTAAGCCTTCCCGCATGTCATTGCATTGTTACACAATATGGTTGAGCACCTCAAGAAGCACGACGTGGGCAATGCCAGCAACGCACAATTGCCTGCGCGCGTGTGTACACGTGCAATCGCAGCTGAGCTTTCCAGGTTCTTGTGTATCATTCTGCCACGCCGGGCACATTAAGGCACACAGCGTGTGCCTGTTGCTTTAGAAGAGTGATTCGTCCATACCCCAGTATGCAGGAAGCACCTATCAATATTCACGCAAATCATGCTAGAGAAGTGAAACGTCTGCACCACATGCTCCACGCAAAAATCATCACATACACACCTTGCCGGCCTTGACCAGGGACTGGGTGCGAGAGCTCAAGCGCCACTGGCGCGCTGTCTCGTACGCAAGGTGGGGACAGATGGCGTGTGCTCCGTAGCCGATGAGGGTGGCAGCGTGGTGGGTGGTGTAGCAGGACAGGGTGTCGACCACAATGGATGTGTCAGAGCGTAGGCCTGTGTGTGTGTGTGTGTGTCCAAATGAGGGTGTTTACACGTCTAGGCCTGTGTGTGTGCGTGTGTGTGTATGTGTGTGTGTGTCCAAATGAGGGTTTATACACGTCACACCCACAAGCTATGCTCTGAAGCGTAAAAGGACAAAATTACACGCAAATGCGGACACACACCAACATACACACACCTGCGCGAATGAGGTGGTGGTGCACAGAGCCCACGGCAAGCAGGGCAGGCAGGGGTGGTCTGCTCGGGTCCATGGATTGTGTGTCTGCGCGGTCAGACAGCACCACGCACTGCAGCATACAAAAGCACACGCAAGGACTCGTTTGTGCTGTGTTTGTGTGTGTGCGTGTGTGTATGTGTGTGTGTGTGTGTGTGCGGTCACACAACATCATACACTGTGGCGTTGTGCAGTAAAGCATAAGGGTGCAGTTGTCATTGTGGGTTTGCATGACTCTGTTGTAGTAGAACTGCACAGCCTACAAAGGAGCACATGGCACTGAATCAAAAGCGTGACGAAGGCTGTTTGCTGTGGCCTATCAGTCGTGCAGAGTGCACACACCTGCTGTGCACTTCACAGGGAAAGCGTGGAGGGAGTGTCACGTGCGCATACACATACATATGCACACGCGCACGCACATGCACACGCACCCACACCCACCCATTCACCAATACACATGTAC
>Ga0307948_1002675_pt1 | contig 13031 bp, 11 predicted proteins | sample OrgLakmetagen280_FD_201824 | JGI IMG/M metagenome (GOLD analysis project Ga0307948, IMG submission 201824) | Saline water microbial communities from Organic Lake, Antarctica - #280 | ecosystem: Environmental > Aquatic > Non-marine Saline and Alkaline > Saline | place: Antarctica: Organic Lake...
GCCACCTGGTGTTGTCGACACTGCACACCAACGACTCGATCAGCAGCGCCATGCGCCTGATCGACATGGGGGTCGAACCATTCCTGGTGGCCACCTCACTTTTGGGTGTGGTGGCCCAGCGCCTGGTCCGCAAGGTCTGCGACAACTGCGTTGAAGCCTACGAGCCGACGGATCAGGAAAAGGTCTGGCTTGAAGGGTTTGACCTGGACCCACTCGATCTGGAAGCGGGTTTTGTTCACGGTCGCGGCTGTTACCAGTGCAGCAACAGTGGTTATCGCGGGCGCCTTGGCGTTTATGAAATGCTGGAAATGAACGAGCCGATGCTGGACGCTCTTCGGCGGGAGGATATCGCGCGGTTCACCCGTGAGGCCCGTAAAAGCAACCTTTACCGCCCATTGGGTCTGTGTGCCATGGACTATGCGCTGCAGGGTGTGACAACGCTGGAAGAGGTCTCGAAAGTCGCGGCCACATCGGAAGGCGACGTATCGCTGGAAGAGGTGCCCGAGCTGGTGGATAAAGTATCTGATGATACTCAACCCGATGGTGCTCAACCTGATGATGGAAAAGGCTGATGCAGTTTAATTATCGGGGAAAAGACAGTCAGGGCGGAGTGCAGCAGGGTGTGCTGGCAGCATCCAGCGCGGATGCGGCGGCTTCGGATCTGATGCGCCGGGGCATTACACCGCTTTCTATCCGGGAAGTGCAGCAAAGCAATTCGCTGGGTGATCGCATTGCAAAGTCGCCACTGTTCAAAAAGAAAATCTCCCTCGACGAACTGATCGTGTTCTGTCGTCAGATGTATGCGCTGACCAAGGCCGGTATTCCGCTGATCCGGACCATGCGCGGCCTGGCAGACACAACCCGTTCGCCGGAGCTCGGTGAAGTGTTGGATGATGTCACCACTCGCCTTGAAGGTGGCGCTACCATGGCGACGGCGATGCAGGCTCACCCCAAAGTCTTCTCGGATTTGTTCATCGCCATGATCCACGTTGGCGAAAACACCGGCCAGCTGGACGATGCGTTCAAGCGGCTTTCGGACATTCTGGAGCTGGAACGGGACACCAAGCGCCGATTATCACAGGCCATGCGCTATCCTACCTTTGTGTTGATTGCTTTGTTTGGCGCCCTGATGGTGGTCAATTTCTTCGTTATTCCCAAGTTCTCAGCCGTTTTCAGCAAGCTGGGCGCTGATTTGCCATTTCTGACTCAGGTGTTGGTGGCAACGTCCAATTTCTTGCTGGCTTATTGGTACGTCATGCTCGCCCTCATCATTATTGGCGTGACCCTGGTCAAACAGTGGAAGGCAACCAATCAGGGCAGGGTGACGTGGGACCGATACAAACTCAAAATGCCCATTATTGGGCCGCTTCTGGAGCTGATCACGCTCGCCCGGTTTGCGCGGAACTTCGCCAGCATGCTGGCGGCAGGCATGCCCGTGACCAATGCGCTCACCGTGGTGGCGGACGCAACTGATAATGCGTGGATCGCCAAACACATCAAAGAAATGCGTTATGGAATAGAGCGGGGCGAGAGCCTGCTGCGTACGGCGCGCCAGAGCGATATGTTTACGCCATTGATCCTGCAGATGATTGCGGTGGGTGAAGAAACCGGTTCGGTAGACGACATGTTGGTCAGTGTCGCTGATTTTTATGATGAGGATGTGGATTATGGCCTGAAACGACTGGCGGAATCCATTGAGCCCATTCTCATTGTTTCCATGGGTGTCCTTGTTCTGATTCTGGCGTTGGGCGTGTTTCTGCCGATATGGGACCTGGGCGCTGCGGCCATGGGGCGCTGATGAATGGGCGCTATCCGCAGGATGTCGCTACCGGCGCTGCAAATTCCCGGCGGCTGCGCCTGGCGGTTGGCATCAGTATCCTGCTGGTACTGGCCTGGATGCTGCTAGACTCACTGGAGAGACAGGCGGTTGAAGCTGAAAAGCAGGGCGCAAGGCTGGTTCTGAATCAGATACGCAGCATGCTTGTGGTGAAAGGAGCGGAAGTCCGGTTGAGCGGGCAGAGCGATTTTAGTGCTCAGGCGCGAGCCAATCCGTTTGAGTGGTTTGAAATCCCTCCGGGCGGCTATGAAGGAATCTGTTCCAGCGGAACACCGGCAAGTGGTCAGTGGTGTTTCAAACTGTTACCTGCGGGTAACAACGGATACAAAAAGAATGAGCAGGCCGGCCAGGGGCGGGTTATATTTCGCCCTAACCAGCCGATAACCTTGGAAGACCGGCCAGGAAGCCGCGAAGCACCCCTTGCATGGGTTGTGGGTATTGAGTTTCGGGACAGAAACGGCAATGGACGCCTGGATAGCGATGAACCCCAGTCGGGGTTAAAACTGGAACCGGATTAAGCCTCAAGGGGGCCATAACCATGACAAAAGCCAAGCATCGTTCTGCAGGTTTTACCCTGATCGAACTGGTGGTCGTCATCTCCATTCTTGCCATCCTGGCGGCGTTCGCCTTGCCGCGATTTGCTGAGTTGTCGGATGAGGCGCACCGGGCCAGTATTCAGGGCACCTCCGGCGCCTACGCCGCAGCTGTGGCCCTGGTTCGCGCCCAATGGACGGCCCGCGGTGCCGCCGGCGCGCAAACGGACCTGCCCGGATTTGGCGAGGAAAACGTCGACGTGAGCGCGGACGGCTTGCCTACGGGCGTGGGTGGCAATACCGACCCGGCCACCATTAGTGATGAAGACTGCCGGGCGCTCTGGCTGGCTCTGATGCAGTCAAATGCGCCCACGGTTGCAACAACCGGCACGGCGACGGATTACACAGCGACTTCAAGTGGATCTGTGTGCACCTACGACTACAACCTCAACGGTGGCACTGACAACATTCAATACAACGCCAGCAATGGCAATGTGATTAAAGTTATTAACTAAACGCTTTAAAAGCAGTAAAGGCAGGAGAAAACCATGAACATGATGACTCAGATGGCAGCACGAAAAGAAAAAGGCTTCACCCTTATTGAACTAGTAATGGTGATTGTGATTTTGGGTATTCTGGCGGCGTTTGCGTTGCCGCGGTTTGCGGATTTGGGGGGTGAGGCCCGGGCAGCAACCGTGGGGGGCGCGTTGGGCTCCGTGAAATCGGCATCTGCTATCGCGCACTCTAAGTGTCTGGCGAGCACGGCTTGCAGTGCTAGTGGGGCTACGTCTTCAGCAGCTCTTGAAGGTGGGTCTGTTGATATGGTGTTTGGGTACCCCGCAGCTACGGCAGCCGGTATTCAGGCGGCAGCACAAATTGATGCCAGCGACTTCACTATTGATACCAGTACAGCAGGTACCGTCTTGATTCAGGCCACCGGGGCGACAACCCTCGCAAGCTGCCAAGCGTCGTACGAGGCAGCAGCTGATGCAAGCACGCCGCCAGTAATCGGCTCGACTACTTCAGGCTGCTAAAGTGTAGGTCGGATTAGCGAAGCGTAATCCGACAAAACTGATACCCTTGGCACCCCATGTCGGATTACGCTGCCGCTAATCCGACCTACGTTTTGCGTTTGGGGTGGTCGGGAATAGGGGAGAGGGGCATGACAATAAAAATCGCCCCGATGTCGTCGGGGTTCACCCTTGTCGAACTGGTCATGGTCATCATCCTGATCGGCGTGTTGTCTGCGCTTGGGGTTGGCCTGTTCGCTGGCCGCTCCGCGTTCTCCCCCCTTCTTGTTACTCAACAATTATCCTCAGCCACTTTGCTTGCTCAGCAGGCAGCCCTGGCGGGGAACACAGCAAATTCCGTTCTCATCCAACAGAGTTCAGACAGCCTGATCTTTGAAGCGGCCCAGAGTCAGTTTCAGCTCGATCGCGCGGGTTCCACACTTTCCTACCAGATTTCAGGTGGCGGATTCACTCCGGTGAGCGCCGCAGGTCTTACCGTTGGTTTTGATCGGCTCGGGCGTGTCGCATCACCTTCAGCAAGAACCAACATTGATTTCCGGATCACCGGCGACAGCACGTTTAACCTTTGCCTCAGTTCCCTCGGGGCGGTGTTTGATGGAGCCTGTCCATGACCACTTCACCGACATGCAGGCGCTGTCACCAGGGCGCTACTTTGGTGGAGCTGGTCATCACCATTGTGATCATCAGTGTGGCCATTGCTGGTGTGGTCGGAGCCTTTGCGCTGATTTCCGGGCGGAGTGCCGATCCGTTGAATCAGACCAGAGCGGTGGCGCTCGCGCAGATTTATATGGATGAAATTCTCAGCCGACGCTACGACGAGGATACCCCGGTTGGGGGTGCACCCCGGGAGCCGGGTTGCACGATTAATACCGAGGAAACCGACCGTGCAGATTATGACGACGTTGATGATTACAACGCCATTTCCGGCGCGGCGCCGGAAAATGCTGAAGGCACTGAGCTGGTGTCGGATTACGCCAGTTTTCAGGTAACGGTGACGGTGCAGTGCGCCGGTGATGAAGTAGGACTGGCAGTGGATGACGCCAAGCGCATCGACCTGACGGTGACCGACCCCAGCGGCCAGGACTATGACTTTTCGGTTTACAGGGCGAATTACTAATGGCTGGCCGGCGCGGATACACGCTGATTGAGCTAGTGATGGTGATTGTGTTGCTCGGCATCGTGGCCACCGTGTCGGTACGGTTCGTCGCCCTTTCTACCCGTGGGGCGCTGGATGCCAGCGCCCGTCAGTTGCGCGCCCTGCAATCAGTAGTGATCAGCGAGCAACTCACACGCGAGCTGCGGGAGGCGTTTCCCCTGTCGGTTCGAAGCACTGGCTCCTGCATCGAATGGTTGCCCCTGGAGGCAGGCACCAACTACCTCAGCAGAACAAAAGGTCCGGGCTTTGATCAGATCGACATTGCTGCGTTTGCTCAGGTTCCGGCTACCGGCAGTACAAGAGCTGTCGTGTACGGTTACGGAACGAGCACCGGTGATCTCTATACCGCAGCTGACCCCGGCCCTGTGTCGGAGACCATTTCAAGTATCGACAATACGTCGTCACCGGCGACACCGGCGACGATCACGCTGTCCGGCAGCCATCGGTTCAATACCAACTCACCAGCACGGCGGCTGTTTGTGGTGGGCGAACCGGTGAGCGTTTGCCAGAGCGGCCGTTTTATTTACCGCTACAGCGGGTATACGCCGGCCGCTACCCAACCCGATCCGCCGGGTGTCACTCCCGAAGTATTATCGGCCAGTGTGACCGGAACCGTGGATTTCCGGTTCCTGCCTGCGACCTTGCAAAGGGCGGCGGTGGTTCAGTTCACGTTTGATCTTGAGAGCGCCGATGGCAATGAAACCACCACCGTCAGCCAGGAGGTACAGATCCGCAATGTGCCCTGACCGCTACTGGAATCGACAGCGTGGTGCCGGTTTGCCCATCGCGATTTTCGTCATTACTGCGCTGGCACTGATTGTGACCAGCATGGCCCAGCAGCAGGAAAGCGCCGGTGCTGCCATCAGCCAGCAGATTTTGTCGCAGCGCGCTTTTTATGCGGCCGAAAGCGGGGCTCAGGCAGCGGTTACAGAGGCGCTTTATGGCAGTGGCTGTGGGTCGGTGCCAAGCTCGCTGAGCTTCACGCAGGCCGGGCTGAATACCTGCAGCGCCAACCTCAGCTGTTCCGAGGTGCAGGCCGATATCAACGGAAGTCCAGCCCTGGAAAGTGTTTATACATTGGTCAGCGTTGGCCAGTGTGGGGCCGGGGCTGAGGCCAGTCAGCGGGTTGTGGAGGTAAGGGTAAGATGAAAACAGTATTCAATTGTCTGTTCAGAGTGGTGTTCAGCGCGCTTGTTCTGTTTGCGACCGCTGCGCATGGCGCCGAATGTACTGAGGTTTTCTCCGACACCTCAGGTGTGAACGAAAACCTGCCGGGTGGCACCCGCCTGACCTTTGATACCGATGACTGGAAGAACGACCCAGTCGCTCCAGACGTCCGAACAGAATGGCCGGCTTCGGGAACGGAGCTATCAACAAGTGGTGACTACTATTTTAAGGAAGATAAGCTGGAAGGGAGCTATAGCCTTACGGTGGCCCCTGACGCGACCGTAAGAATATTTGTGGATGGGGACATGAAGTTTGAGGATACCGCAGCGCTTAATTCCTCTGGCACGCCCGATCAATTACAGTTGTTCGTCGATGGCAAAATTGATGTTAAAGACAACGCTTTGATTCGCGGCCGTGTTTATGCAACAAACAAACTTAAAGTAGAAAACAATGCGCGGATCGAAGGTTTAGTGCTCGCCGACGATAAACTTGATGTTAAAGACAACGCCGTTATTCGCGGTGTTGTGTATGCGACAAAAGACCTTAAAGTAGAAGACGATGCGCTGATCGAAGGTGTGACCGGTTCTGAAAAAAAGACTGAGATCAAAGACAACGGCACGGTCAGTGTCGATAATTCTGCGGTCAATCAGAGGCTTTTATCGGGGCTTTGCGAACCCCCCGGCGCCGTCACTCTGCCGGTTGTCGACACCTTCGAATCCTACAGCCCCGGCTCCATCGACGGCCTGTCCGGAGGCACCGGCTGGGGCGGGCCCTGGTCGGGCCTGGCGGGTCAGGCTCTGGTGGATACCAGTGCCGATCCTCTGCTGTTTCAGGCAGATAACGGGTTGAGCATTCGCTCTCTGACCACGCTTGAAATCAGTGACAACGACAATCGGATCGCGACACGCCCTTTGGATGGCACCTTTACTGGCGACAGCCTGTACATGAGCATGCTGGTCAGGTTCGAGGGTACGCCGGGGAATAATGACTTTCTGGCTTTCTGGGTACAGTCTCCCGGCTTCGGCGACTCGCCCCAGTTCGGGGTCAAGGTCAATGAGGGTGGCGGTGGCACCGATGATTTCTTCGTTCGGCTGGATACCAATGCGGATTACTCTACGGACCTGGTGCCCGGGCAGACCTACCTGCTGGTGGCGCAGTTCGAGAAAGACGGTACCGGCTACTTTAACCGGGGACGTCTTTGGGTTGATCCTCAGTGTACGGATGCTCCTCCTGCAACCTCAGCTTCAGTGGCAAGAAACCCTTCCAGCGAGGTAACCGAAATTTCCGAGATCGGACTCCGTAGCGCCAATCTGGGCGGAGGGGAGCTGATACAAGTGGGACAGATTGCCGCCGGTGAACAGTGGACGGACGTGGTTCAGTGTCAATGTCTGGATAACGGGCTGGAGGCCACCTTCTACAACGATTATAACAGCGATGATCCTTTCCCCTCAGACCCGGACCTGACCCGGCTCGACCCGCAGGTGGACTTTAACTGGATCAATGGTTCCCCGGACCCGGCCATTGATAATAACAACTTTGCGGTTCAGTGGCAGGGCTCGATCGAAGTGCCGGAAACCGGCAACTACCGTTTCCGTACCCGCACAGATGACGGTGTCCGGCTCTGGGTGGATGACACTCAGGTCATTGATGACTGGCAGGATCACGCTGCCCAGAACCGTGATACCGGAGATATTTTTCTGGAGGCAGGCGTTCGTTACAGCATTCGCATGCAATTCTATGAAAATGGTGGCCAGGCCTCCGCCGTTCTGTCCTGGCTGCGACCGGGGTCTGGTAGTTATGAAGTGATCCCGGAGGAATACCTGTTTGCCTGTCTGCCGGTGACGCCGCCGCAACTATTGTCCGGTGTGGCTGAATGCGGCGCCGCGTCCCTGGTCACTCTTGAGTTTTCCCAGACAGAGAGAACCCGTGAGCTGGCCAGCGCTCTGGCCAATAACCCGGCCAACTATAAGGTGGAGAGCCTCGCTACCGGAACCGGGATTGCCGTTCAGGCGGCGACCCTTGGCGCGAGTGGTTACACGGTGCAGTTGGACCTGGCTGCCGCTCTGGAGGAGGGGGAGACCTACGAGGTCACCGCCAGCAATCTGAAGGATGCGAGCGGGCTGGCAATGGATCCTAGCCCAAGCAGTGTTGAGGTCTCGGCCCAGTCGACAGGGCTTACTGCCACCTACTGGAACAACCGCTTTCTGAACGGCGAACCGGTGGTCTCGCGAAATGAGGCCAATATTAACAACAGCTGGGGCCGTGGCAGTCCCATCCCCGGAACCATTAATAACGACCTCTTCTCGGTCCGATGGACCGGCTATATCCTGGCACCGGAAAGTGGCACCTACCGGTTCCGGACCCGGACTGACGACGGTGTCCGGCTCTGGGTCAATGATATGGGCAGCCCCATTATCAACGAGTGGGTCAACCAGTCACCCACCAACCATACGTCGGGAACAGTGACTCTGGAGGAAGGCGAGTTCTACGAGATTCGTATGGAAATGTATGAAAATCGCGGGGGCGCTGTCGCCCAACTACGTTGGGAGACCCCGGACGCCGGGGGCTTCGTGATTGTGCCTGGCTCGGCACTATTCAACTGCCCGGAAAATGTTACCAACCTGGATCACTTTCGCATCAGCCATGGCGGTAGTGCGGTTACTTGCCAGCCAAGCCCTGTCACGATCGAGGCTATGAATGCGGACGGCGTTCCGGTGGCGGACTATGAAGGCACCGTCACCATCTCCACCAGTACTGGTAATGGAGACTGGCTGGATGCCGGCGCCTCAGCCGGCACGCTCAGCCCGGGCTCGGGCAACAGCGGCGCGGCCAGCTACAGTTTTGTGCCTGCTGATGGGGGGGTGATCACCCTCGACCTGAGCCACACGGTCGCTCAAACGGTGAACGTGGACCTGGACGACGAAGGTACCGGGGAATTGCCGGAGTTTGATCCGGATATCCTGTTTGATGAAACCGGCTTTATTTTCCATGAAGGAGCGGATCTGGTCAGCCTGATTCCTGGCCAGGTTGCGGGGCGCCCCTCCACCACAAGTCCCGGCGCCCAGGATCTGCGCCTTACGGCCGTGCGTACCAATGACGATACCGGCGCCTGTGAGGCCTTCCTGACCGGGCCCCAGGACATTGATCTGGGCTATGTCTGCGACAATCCCGGAAGCTGTGCCCTGAGTAATGCGGTCACAGTGAATGGTTCAACCGTGGCTTCCAATGATTCTGGTGGCCTGGCCAATTCGTCTCTGGTGACCTTTGACTTTGGTGATGACACGGAAACCTCTGCGTCCCTGACACTGACCCATGCCGATGCTGGCCGGATCTCGCTGTTTGCGCAACTGGCTCTGGAAGATGCGGAGGGCAACCCCACCGGCGAAGTGCTGACCGGCAGCAGCAATCTTTTCGTTGCCGTGCCCGCCGGGTTCTGTATCGAAGCCATTGACCCTGCCAGCGAGTGCGCCGGGGACCCTGCGCAGTGTTCGGTATTCACCACCGCAGGCTCCGACTTCGATGTGCGCTATCGTGCCAAGGCCTGGCAGGCGGACGGTGAAAGCGGCACCGATTTCTGTACCGGCAACAGCACGACACCGGGGTTCGAAAGAAGCGCTCTGGAACTGGGCCACGAATTGCTGGCTCCGGCGGTCGGTGAAGAGGGCGCTATGGGGCTGGCGCAGGTGAACTTCGGAACACCACAGCAGGGGGACACCACCATGCCCCAGAGCCTGACCGAAGTCGGCGTTTTCGAGCTGCAAGTGGTGCCGGGCCAGACCTGGCTGGGAACGACACTGCCCGGGGGGGAAAGCGCCCCTATTGGCCGTTTGACCCCCGCCTCGTTCAGTGTCGCGGTAACAGATGCGGGCACGTTGGCCCCGGCCTGCGAGGTTAGCAATGGCTTCCTCTACTCTGGCCAGCAAACGGGCTGGGAGATAGAGCCTGAGTTGCTGGTGATTGCGCTCAATACCCTGGGGGACATCACGACCAACTACACCAGGGGTGATTTTCTGAAGCTGGCGGCAGGGGATGTGACCCGGGTCATGCCGGATGAAGACAGCGTGCAGATGGATGCGGCAACCCCACCCGCATTGATGAACCTGGTTTTTGCAGAACAGACTGGAACCCTTGCACCTTTCCCTGATCCCGATGACCAGGGGCAGATGACTTATCGGTTCTCGGCGGCTGATGCTTTGTCTTATCCCAAGTCTGACCTCTCGATAGTCGCGCCTTTTGATCCGGATCTGAGCTTTGGTGTCACTCAGGTCCAGGACAGCGATGGCATTGCAGCCAGCACTGCTCTGCCCCTTGATTTTACTCCTGTCGCTGACTTTGAACTACGCTACGGTCGCCTGGCCTTGGCCAACGTCTATGGCCCCGAAACCATCGCGGAACTGCAAATGCCCTTCCAGGCAGAATACTGGAACGGCGACCGTTTCGTACCAAACGCGGATGACGGCTGTTGGGCCTGGACCACTACCGACATCAGCAACTCCGATAGCCACAGCAGCCTGCAGGCAGACAGCGGTATCCTGGTCAATGGCGAGGGTACATTGCGGCTGGTTCCGGACGGGTCCCAGGGTACGGATACACTGAACTGGACGGTACCCGACTGGCTGAAGGATTTCTGGACTGAAGGCGGCGGCCTGGAAAACCCGTCTGCATTTGCAACCTTCGGCGTTTACCGTGGTAACGACCGGGTCATCTATTGGCAGGAACGCTAGTCTTCCTCGCCCTCAGGATGATCCATGTCCAGTTCATTGATCTTCCGGGTCAGCGTGTTTCTGCCCCATCCTAATAAGATGGACGCATCCCGTCGGCGCCCGCCGGTCTGTTTGAGCGCGGTTTCTATCATGATGCGCTCGAATTCCGGCACAGCCGCATCCAGAATGCTTTTGTGGCCTCGCTTGAGCTCCTGCTCTGCCCAGTTGCGCAGGCCGTCCTGCCAGGTCTGGCCGGTGGCTGGTGCTTCGGCCTGCTGCATCAGCTCCGGCGGCAGGTCGTCAATGTGAACCTCACGGCCACTGGCCATCACCGTCAGCCAGCGACAGGTGTTTTCCAGCTGGCGGACGTTGCCCGGCCAGGGCAGGGTGGTCAGATATTCTTCGGCTTCCGGGCGCAGCAGCTTGGTTTCGACGGCCAGTTCCTTGGCGGCTCGCTTCAGGAAGTGCTGCATAAGGCAGGGTATGTCTTCCCGGCGCTCTGCCAGTTTTGGCAGGTGCACCCGAATCACGTTCAGTCGGTGAAACAGGTCTTCCCGGAAAGTGCCTGCCTGCACCAGTTTTTCCAGATCCTGGTGTGTGGCGGCGATGATCCGGACGTCCACCTTGATTGCTGTTGTACCGCCGACCCGGTAAAACTCGCCATCTGCCAGCACCCGCAGCAGGCGGGTCTGGGTGTCTGCGGGCATGTCGCCGATCTCGTCCAGGAACAGGGTGCCACTGTTCGCCTGTTCGAACCGTCCCGTTCGGGCGGCTGCGGCACCGGTAAACGCACCTTTCTCATGGCCGAATAACTCCGATTCAATCAGATCTTTCGGAATGGCGGCCATGTTAAGGGCAATAAAGGGGTGGCTGGATCTCGGGCTGTGGTTGTGCAACGCCTGGGCAACCAACTCTTTGCCGGTGCCACTGTCGCCGTTAATCAGAACCGTGATATTGGAATGGGAAAGGCGGCCAATAGCCCGGAAAACTTCCTGCATGGCCGGGGCTTCGCCGATGATTTCGGCATTGCGCTGATTGCTATCGATCGGCGGTTCGCTGGTTGCGCGTTGCTCGTGGCTGTGGGTAACCGCTCGTTTGACCAGTGCAACCGCGTCATCCACGTCGAATGGCTTCGGAAGGTATTCGAATGCCCCGGTCTGGTAACTGGTAACGGCGCTTTCAAGGTCGGAATGCGCTGTCATGATGATCACAGGCACGCCCGGGTAACTTTCCACGATGCTGGCCAGCAGGGTAATCCCATCCACGCCCGGCATGCGGATGTCGCTGATAATCGCATCCGGCTGCTCGTGGCCCAGCCGCGCCATGATGCTTTCGCCACTGTCAAAAACCCGGGGTTGCATACCGGCCTGGTTCAGGGCGCGCTCCAGCACCCAGCGAATACTGCGGTCGTCGTCAATGATCCAGACGTTTGCCGGTTGGCTCATTAGTTGTCCTCCAGGGGCAGGAAGATGATGAAATCGGTTCGGCCGGGCTCGCTTTCACATTCCACAAGCCCGTGATGTTGTCCGATGATGCTCTGGGTGATCGATAGGCCCAGCCCGGTGCCGTTCGCTCTGCCACTGATCATCGGGTAGAAAACGTTCTGTAAGAGTTCAGCGGGAATGCCCGGGCCGTTGTCGATTACATCGACGCGGCCGACCAGGCGGTGACGTCGGTGGCCGATGGTGAACTGGCGCAATGCCCGGGTCCGGAAGCTGATGGTGGGCGGTTCTGCTGACCCGCCTTCCGGTCGGTTCTCGAAAGCCGCTTCCATGGCATTGCGGGCAATATTCAGAAACGCTTGAATGAGCTGCTCCTTGTCGCCCTGAAATTCGGGCAGGCTGGGGTCATAATCCCGGTGAAAACTCAATCGCCCGCGGCTTTCTGCTTCCAGCAGGGTTCTGACCCGCTCGAGCACCTCATGAATATTGGTGGCTGCCATTTTTAGTGCTTTGTTGGGACCAAGCATGCGGTCCACCAGCGAGCGCAGCCGGTCTGCCTCGGCGATGATGACTTGCGTGTATTCGCGTTGATCGTCGTCATTGAGTTCCCGGTCAAGAAGCTGGGCCGCGCCGCGAATACCCCCCAGTGGGTTTTTTATTTCATGGGCCATGCCCCGCACCAGAATACGGGTCGTTTCCTGCTGGGCGATAATGTCCTCTTCGCGGCTGATTCGCAGCAGGCGGTCCCGGGGCTGGATTTCAACGATCAGTTCGGACGGTTCAAGGCTGACCGATGTGACGGAGTAATCGACGGTGAGCCTTGAGCCACTGGCGAGCACAAACTCTGCTTCGCGGCGGGTGTAGCTCTGGCCGGTGTCAGCGGCGGCGTAGAGCGTCCTCAGTGCCTCTTCTGAATCGACCAGTATGTCGCTGATCGGCAATCCCTTGCTGCGGGTGATACTGGTTTCAAAAAGGCTTTCGGCGGCCGGGTTCAGATATTCCACCCGCAAACCGTCTTTCAGCACCAATATGGCAGCTGTCAGACTGTCCAGTATGTTTTTGTACTCGGCCAATTCCGCCATGCTTTTTCCTTTTCAGATTGGCACCCCATATTATTTGTGATGGAGTGCAAAAAGCGAACCACATTAGGCAAATAGCGATC
>Ga0307948_1002681_pt1 | contig 13020 bp, 15 predicted proteins | sample OrgLakmetagen280_FD_201824 | JGI IMG/M metagenome (GOLD analysis project Ga0307948, IMG submission 201824) | Saline water microbial communities from Organic Lake, Antarctica - #280 | ecosystem: Environmental > Aquatic > Non-marine Saline and Alkaline > Saline | place: Antarctica: Organic Lake...
GCTCATTGGTAGTTGTGATGACTGCTGCTCATTGGTAGTTAGTTGTGATGACTGTTGCTCATTGGTAGTTGTGATGACTGTTGCTCATTGGTAGTTGTGATGAGTGTTGCTCATTAGTAGTTGTGTTGACTGTTGCTCATTGGTAGTTATGATGGTTGTTGTGATGACTGTAGGCAGTAACTGTCAGCCAGCATATTTGGCACACAGGCTGCCACCAAACAGCAGCTGCCGCAGCAGCAGCATCCCAGGCGCCAAGAGAGTGGTGACCGATCTCTTACTTCTTCCCCGTACACACAGGCTGCCACCAAACAGCAGCTGCTGCAGCAACAGCATCCCAAGCGCCAACAGAGTGGTGACCGATCTCTTACTTCTTCCCCGTACACACAGGCTGCCACCAAACAGCAGCTGCTGCAGCAGCAGCATCCCAGGCGCCAACAGAGTGGTTACCAATCTCTTACTTCTTCCCCGTACACACAGGCTGCCACCAAACAGCAGCTGCTGCAGCAGCAGCATCCCAAGCGCCAACAGAGTGGTTACCAATCTCTTACTTCTTCCCCGTACACACAGACTGCCACCAAACAGCAGCTGCTGCAGCAGCAGCATCCCAGGCGCCAACAGAGTGGTGACCAATCTCTTACTTCTTCCCCGTGCACACAGGCTGCCACCAAACAGCAGCTGTTGCAGCAGCAGCATCCCAGGTGCCACCAGAGTGGCGACCGATCTCGCAGCACGTCAACAATCCCATGGAGGCATCGACAGCCGCCGCAATCTGACAGGGAGAAGCTCATGACGCAGTGCTCACAGGCCACTTTCCGGTACATGTGAGTGTGTTGTCCCTGTGTGTAACGCGTACGCATTGAGTGCGTGCACGTGTCGGCAGGGACACGTTCAAGTTGAGCTGTGAATGCCGCGTTGGTTCAACGCAAGTGAGTGCGCATGTGTGCCGTTCCTCTAATGCATGTGAGCATGGGTGGGCTACTTTGCCCCTGTGGCTGTATGGCTGTATGCCTGTGTGTGGGCTGCTTTGCCCCTGTGGCTGTGTGTCTGTGTGCCTGTGTGTGGGCTACATTGCCCCTGTGGCTGTGTGTCTGTGTGCCTGTGTGTGGGCTACATTGCCCCTGTGGCTGTGTGTTTGTGTGTCTGTGTGTGGGCTGCTTTGTTCCTGTGTCTGTGTGTCTGTGTGTGGGCTGCTTTGTCCCTGTGGCTGTGTGTCTGTGTGTCTGTGTGCCTGTGTGTGGGATGCTTTGCCCCTGGGGCTGTGGCTGTGTGTCCGCGTGCCTGTGTGTGGGCTACTTTGCCCCTGTGGCTGTGTGGCTGTGTGCCTATATGCCTGTGTGTGAGCTGCTTTGCCCCTGTGGCTGTGTGACTATTTGCCTGTGTGTGGGCTGCTTTGCCCCTGTGGCTGTGTGGCTGTGTGTCTGCGTGCCTGTGTGTGAGCTGCTTTGTCCCTGTGGCTGTGTGGCTGTGTGGCTGTATGACTGAGTGTGAGCTGCTTTGCCCCTGTGGCTGTGTGGCTGTGTGTCCGTGTGCCTGTGTGGCTGTGTGCCTGTGTGTGGGCTGCTTTGCCCCTGTGGCTGTGTGGCTGTTTGTCTGTATGCCTGTGTGTGGGCTGCTTTGCCCCTGTGGCTGTGTGGCTGTGTCTGTGTGTCCGTGTGCCTGTGTGTGGGCTGCTTTGTCCCTGTGGCTGTGTGGCTGTGTGTCTCCAGCTGCAGCTATAGATGCCAAGCAGGGAGAAGCTCATGACTAGGGTTGGACAGAACCGTATATATGCACCGTACAGGACCGTATATTCGGTGATTTCCCTGCCAAAAATACTGTATATACACCGTATATATATGGTTCTGGCCAACCCTACTCATGACGCAGTGTTTGCCACGTTCTGTGATACGAGTGAGAAGCGAGTGTTTTGCCCTCCGTCTGGTGTTTGCGTTTGGTGTGTGCAAAAGGTAGCAATCAGGTTGAGCTGAGCTCTTTGAGCGCTGCTAGTATCAAGGCCTATGTGCCACCCACCTGTGCATGCAAGCATGCAACGTTTGGGTCGCGGTGAGAGCTTACCTGACTTGGTCATTCGTCCTTACCTTTTGAACACTGAATCTGCTAGGTTCTCGTCCCTACCTTTGGAACGCTGAATCTGCTAGGTTCTCTGCCAGGACCACTGTGATATTGCATAGCATGGGCGGTGCTACCATTTGAATCATTTAATGCTACCATTTGAATCAGTCAATGCTACCATTAGAATCAGTCAATGCTACAGTCAAGTCAGAAAACTATTTAGTACGTCTGACGAGGCCGATAAAGTAGCACGTGTTGTCGGCAATCAATTAACTACGTCTGATGTCGACACACACACACACACACACACACACACACACAGATGTCAAGGCCGTTAAAACAAAATGTGTTGTCGGCAAACAATCAAATACGTGTTTGTAAAGGAACACATGTTGTCGGCAAACAATTCAATACGTCTGATGACGAGGCCATTAAAACAAAATGTGTTGTCGGCAAACGATCAAATACGTGTTTGTAAAAGGAACACATGTTGTCGGCAAACAATTCAATACGTCTGATGACGAGGCCGTTAAAACAAAATGCGTTGTTGGCAAATAATTCAACATGCACGCACGCACGCACGAACACGTGCTCTCGGCAAACAACTCAATACGTCTGACAAGGCTGTTTCCAAAAGTGCATGTAACCCTATCTGCAAGAAGAGTGCAGCACTTGAGCTCGAAGCTCAAGCATTGTTTGAGAAAAGGGGTTGTTTTTGCTACCCAGAAGTGTTGCAGCAACCCCCTACCAACGAGTTTGAACCCACACCTCACCCACACCTCCTGGGAGCCTGGTCTGACCAAGGTCCTTAAACCCCAGGGCAGTCGCCTCAGTACGTGCATGTAGTGCGCGCTTGCCCAGGTACTGTGGATCAAGTGAACCCACACCTCCTGGGAGCCTGGTCTGACCAAGGTCCTTAAACCCCTTGGCAGTCGCCTCAGTACGTGCATTTAGTGCGCACTTGCCCAGATACTGTGGATCACGTAGCAACCCTGTTACCTGTACGAACAAAGTGTGCATCTTCCAGTGGATTTGGAATGAAGTTGGGGTAATATAAGGACATAAGGACATCACCACCCCATGAATTCTTTTTCAAACATCACCACCCCTGAAATCTGTGAGGCACACACAGGCTCCGGTGGGAGCCTCTGAGCCCCTTGTCATGAAATCACGTGTATGGATGATGCGCAATACAGAGTGAGCAATGCACGGACAGCACTAGAGCTAGGATGTGTCTCAACAACACACATGTGCTCAGCACTAGTAGTGTCATGGTCGGTCACACACACACACACACACACACACATACACACACAAACACACACACAAACACACACACACAAACTCACACACAAACACACACGCACACATACACACACAAACACACACGCACACATACACACACATACACACGCAGCCAACTATGTGACCCAGCAAGCTACGACGCACTTTGTACCTACACAACACGCAAACGTGCCGCCTCTTGTTCAGGGTGCAAGTGCTCGGCACTAGCACAGGTGAACACACGCACACAGTGGTGGCTTGTGTCAAAGAAGGCTGCCCTCTGTCCGCAGGTTCAGAGATGCTGAGCAGCAATCCTGGCACTAGCACAGGTGAACACACGCACACAGTGGTGGCTTGTGTCAAAGAAGGCTGCCCTCTGTTCGCAGGTTCAGAGATGCTGAGCAGCAATCTTACAAGGAGGAAGTGCACAGCAGCTGTCGGTGTCCCTTCTGCGACCTGGCATGCGGAAATGGCTTGGTGAGTTTTGTTTTGCGAGCCATAGTGTGTGTGGAAAGCTTGTGAATGTAAGGGAAGAAGAAGCGGCTGTCGGTGCCCCTTCTGCGTGCTGGCAAGTGCGTTTGTGTGGCATGCTTGTGTTGGAACGCATGTGTAGCTGACCCCTTTTGTTCCGTGTTCTGCAATATTGGTTTCGTTGTTCAAGTGTCAAACTCACAGCACGGAAATATACAACACAGCACGTTGCACGCAACCCATCATGTACCAACAATGCCTGCAGCAGCTCTGTGTGGCACATTATCATAATGTGATGCACCACAAACAAACACACACATACATACACACACAAGCACACGAACGCAAGCACACAAGTTTGATGTGCGCACCCACCTGTTTACCCACAGGGCCTGCAGCAGCTCCTCGTGGCCACATTTTCATATTGCAACGCACCACAAACAAACAAACACACACACGTGCACATGCATACACATATACACATACGCACAAGCACACGCAAGCACATTGTGTGCACTCACTCGTTCACCCACAGGGCCTGCAGCAGCTCCTTGCGGCCACATTCTCATACTGCAACGCACCACAAACGCACACACAAGTTCGTTGTGCGCACCCACTCGTGTACCCACAAGGCCTACAGCAGCTCCTTGCGGCCACATTCTCATACTGCAACGCACCTCAAACGCACACACACATACACACACGCACGCGCACACACAAGTTCGTTGTGCGCACCCACTCGTGTACCCACAGGGCCTGCAGCAACACCTCGTGGCCACACACGAGCATTTTTACTACGAATTCATCCTGCCCCCCACCTTCCAGCCACAGCAGCCCATCGCCCCCTCCCAGCACACACACCCTCCTCCTCCCACTCCCGGCCCTGTCCCTCTCTATTCATCGAGCCAACAGCATCTATCACCAAAAGAGCAGCAGCAGCAACAGCAGCAGCAACAGCATCTGTCCCTGCAACTGCAGCAGCAGCAACAGCAGCTGTCCCTGCAACAGCAGCAGCAGCAACAGCAGCAACAGCAGCAGCAGCACCAGCAGCTGGTGGTCGAGACGGGACAGAGTTTAGAAGCGGGGTTTGTTACACCACATGCCCACCTTGAACGGAATGGCCGCATGCTGGTGTTGGTGAGTACTGTGGTTTATTAGGGTGTGTCTATGTCTATGTCTGTGTCTGTGTCTGTGTCTGTGTCTGTGTCGGTGTGTCGGTGTGTCGGTGTCTGTGTCTGTGTCTGCATCTGTGTCGGTGTGTCGGTGTCGGTGTGTCGGTATGTCGGTGTCTGTGTCTGTGTTTGTGTGTCCGTGTCGGTGTGTCTGTGTCTGTGTCTGTGTCGGTGTGTCGGTGTGTCTGTGTCTGTGTCTGTGTTTGTGTGTCCGTGTCGGTGTGTCTGTGTCTGTGTCGGTGTCGGTGTGTCGGTGTGTCTGTGTCTGTGTCGGTGTGTCTGTGTCTGTGTCGGTGTGTCGGTGTGTCGGTGTCTGTGCTTGTGTGTCCGTGTCGGTGTGTCTGTGTCTGTGTCTGTGTCAGTGTGTCGGTGTGTCTGTGTCGGTGTCGGTGTGTCTGTGTCTGTGTCGGTATGTCGGTGTCTGTGTTTGTGTGTCCGTGTCGGTGTGTCTGTGTCTGTGTCTGTGTCTGTGTCGGTGTGTCGGTGTGTATGTGTCTGTGTCGGTGTGTCTGTGTCTGTGTCGGTGTGTCGTGTCTGTGTTTGTGTGTCTGAGTCGGTGTGTCTGTGTCTGTGTCTGTGTCGGTGTCGGTGTGTCTGTGTGTCTGTGTCTGTGTCGGTGTGTCTGTGTCTGTGTCGGTGTGTCTGTGTCTGTGTCTGTGTCTGTGTCTGTATCTGTGTCGGTGTGTCGGTGTCGGTGTGTTGGTGTCTGTGTTTGTGTGTCTGTGTCGGTGTGTCTGTGTCGGTGTCTGTGTCGGTGTGTCGGCGTGTCTGTGTCTGTGTCTGTGTCTGTGTCTGTGTCTGTGTCTGTGTCTGTGTCTGTGTCTGTGTCTGTGTCTGTGTCTGTGTCTGTGTCTGTGTCTGTGTCTGTGTCTGTGTCTGTGTCTTTGTCTGTGTCTGTGTCTGTGTCTGTGTCTGTTTCTGTGTCTGTGTCTGTGTCTGTGTCTGTGTCTGTGTCTGTCTATGGGTGTTGAAGTGGTTGGGGGTGGGGGGGACTGTTGCCTGTCGTGCCGTGATGCTCTTTTGCTGCAGCGTCAACCACTCACACAGGCACACACACATACACACACAAATGCATGCACACATATACTACAACATGAGCAAAATGCACACCCGCTCGCATGCTCACAGCTGCTCTTTTCAACTCAGAAGGCCGGATGCTGAATGAGAAAGAGATGCAGTGTACTTGTACTCTCACACACGCGCACACACACATACACGCACAGACACACACACACACACACACGCACACACACACATACACACACGCACACACACGCACACACACACACATACACACACATGCACAAGCACACACAAACACACGCACACACTTACACACACACACTTACACATGCTCACAAACGTCCCCACTGCACGCACAGGTGCACGTTCCTGCTGCTATGTACAGCTCAGAGGGGCACACACACACACATATACGCACACATACACACAAACTTCCCCACTGCACGCACAGGTGCACGTTCCTGCTGCTATGTACAGCTCAGAGGGGCACACACACACATATACACACACATACACATGCACACAAATTTCCCCACTGCACGCACAGGTGCACGTTCCTGCTGCTATGTACAGCTCAGAGGGGCACATGCTAGTGGCCGATGGCGACGTTGTCATGGACCAGGATCGCCAGGATGCACGTCTGGTGTGTGTGTGTGTCTGTGTGTGTGTCTGTGTGTGTGTGTGTGCGTGTGCATGTGTGTGTGTGAGTGTTGAAGTGGCACACCCCCTCTCTCTTACGTAAACAAGCCTCAGCAAAGTACACGCATGCATGCACATACGTGCATACGCACATACACACATACACACACGTGCACACACACACAAATACACACACACATAAACTCACACACGCATACACACACACATGTCCACACACCCTGCAGCTGTGGTTCTACCACCGCCGCACGCACCCCACTCACATCATCACCCATAATGTGACTCCTGGCAGCACCCTGGATATAGAGGTCAATTACCCCCCCAGTAAACTGTCTTCCGCTGCTGCCGCTGTTGCTGCCCCTGCTCTATGCAATAGAGTGGCTGGGGGGGGGGGTTGGAAGGGCAAGGGAAGCAAGGCGCAGGGGCGTGGGGGTAACGAGCAGCAGAGCATAAACAGGTGTGTGCTGTGTGCTGTGTGTGAGTGAATGTGTGTGTGTGCATGCATGCATGCAATGTGCGTACGTGCATGTGTGTGTGTTGTTGTGTGTGTATGCTTTGTTTGTGCGTGAGCACGTGCATGTATTGGTGTGTGTGTGTGTGTGTTTGTGTGTGTGTGAGTGTGTGTGTGTGTGCGTGCGTGAATACTAGAATTCAACAATATCACCTGCATTTACAAAGGAACTGATTTCTTACTCACTCGTCACGCGCATTCCAAAGAGTTTTACTCTTTCCTTCATAATAATGGTAGTGTGACCTCGCATCAGGAGCGGTTTCAGGCCTAAAGCCTTCAACCCTCCATCTATGCATTGGAGCACACACGTGCTATGCATCACAAAACTTGAGTATCACGCACACACACATACACACGTGTTCTACATCACAAAACTGAAGTACTGCACACACGCACACAAACACACATACACACACGTGTGCATGTGCGCATGCACACATGCGCACATGCACGCACACACACACACACACATACACACACGTGTGCATGTGCACACGCACACACGCGCACACGCAAACACACACACATAACATACACGCGTGTGTAGGCACGCTTTGTTACGTCGACCGCCCCATTATGAGCTCGACCAGCCCTATCATTGGGAGGGACGAGTGGAGGGATTCAAGAGTATGATGGAGCAGAGGGGGGGAGGTCGCACAGGTGTGTCTGCGTGTGTTTACGTGTGTGTATGGGTGTGTGCGTGTGTGGTGGGGTAACAGGTGTGTGTACACTGTGTGTGTTTAAGTGTGTGTAATGAGGAAGGGGGTTGTGGGGCACCAATGTGCGCGTTTATGTATATATATATATATAAATTTCAATGTGTATGGTTGTCTGATACTGCTGCACCTTTCACGGAAGAGCAGGAAAGCACAGGGAGAGATATGCAGCCATCCATTCAACAGATTGTGTGAAAGGCATATGCGATGTCCCTTCTCTCTCCTTCATTCTCACCCCCCCCCTTACTCACACATACGCGCATGCACACACGCACACAAAACATTTGTATACACAAACGTGCGCAAGCCCACACGCAGACCCACACAGACACATAAACACATGTATGCACACACATAGGGTTGGCCAGAACCGTATATAAACATATAAACACCGTATATTTGGTTATTTCCCTGCCAAAAACACCATGTATATAAACCGTTATTTTACGATTCTGGCCAACCCTACACGTACACATCCGCACACATGTAAACGTACACCACACCGTATATATGGTGATATCCCTGCCAAAAACACCGTGAATATAAACTCTTATCATATGGTTCTGGCCTCCCTACACAGGCACATACATGTACGCGCATGCACACGTGCACGTACACAACATTGGTATTGTTCACTGTGCAGGAGAAGCATCTGTGGTTCCGCTCACCCTGCGTCAAGCTGACGTTGCAGACGGAAGCGCACGGTGAGGCTCACTTCGCATGGCACACTAGCAGCAGGTGTAAGGATCCCTGGTTCAAATCTTGGCGCACGCATTTTTCAGGTCATAATCGTCCTGAAGTGCTGTTCTTGCAAGCAATCACATAAAACCTTCGGGTTATGGTGGTTGTGATAAAGCTTTTGAGGACGCAAGCACATGAGGTTGGGACAAATGTAACATATATAAGGAATACAATTCCTTATTTTTACATCTCGAGTAAGCCTTTTACAACGCGCTGCTACAGCAGGTACTGACTTTGCATGGTACGCTAGCAGCAGTTACTGACTTTGCCTGGCACACGAGCAGCGGGTACTGACTTTGCATGGCACACTAGCAGCAGGTGCTGACTTTGCATGGCACACGAGCAGCAGGTGCTGACTTTGCCTGGCACACTAGCAGCAGGTACTGACTTTGCATGGCACACTAGCAGCAGGTACTGACTTTGCATGGTACGCTAGCAGCAGGTGCTGACTTTGCATGTTACGCTAGCAGCAGGTACTGGTTTTGCTTGGCACACGAGCAGCAGGTACTGACTTTGCATGGTACGCTAGCAGCAGGTACTGACTTTGCATGGTACGCTAGCAGCAGGTACTGGCTTTGCTTGGCACACGAGCAGCAAGTACTGACTTTGCATGGTACGCTAGCAGCAGGTGCTGACTTCCTTGGCACACGAGCAGCAGGTGCTGACTTTGCATGGTATGCTAGCAGCAAGTGCTGACTTTTCATGGTACGCTAGCAGCAGGTACTGACTTTGCATGGCACACTAGCAGCAGGTACTGACTTTGCATGGCACACGAGTAGCAGGTACTGACTTTGCATGGTACGCTAGCAGCAGGTGCTGACTTTGCATGGTACGCTAGCAGCAGGTGCTGACTTTGCATGGTACGCTAGCAGCAGGTACTGGCTTTGCATGGCACTAGCAGCAGGTACTGACTTTGCTTGGCACACGAGCAGGTGGTCACGCAGGTATTTAAGACGAAAATGAAAATGAGTGGAAAACTACGCTGGCAATGAATGCCACTCCCCACAATAATAAAGCAAGAGGGACGTGCTTGCAGCTGATCACATACGTGTAGGTTTGGCCAGCACCGCATGAATACGGTGTATATACACGGTATTTTTAGGGTTGGCCATAACCGTATATATACACCGTATATGACCGTATATTTGATGATTTCCCTGCCAAAAATACCGTATATACACCGTATATATATGGTTCTGGCCAACCCTAGGTATTTTTGGAGGAAAGTCACCAAATAAACGGTCATATACGGTGTATTTATTCGATTAAAGGTTCTGGCCAACCCTTCAGATTTGAGTACCGCACGCGCAGTCTCTAACAGAAGTACAATGCTGGGTGTTGTGTGGTGTACTTGCAGCTGTGATAAAAGGGTGCTGAGTGGTGCGTTCCTAGTTGCTGCAGAGGGTTCTGAACCCTAAGGATGTGTGCTGCCCTTCCACCTGTGCTTAAGGGAATGACTGTTTGCAAGCGGTGAAACCCCCTAAGCATGGGTTAATGAAACAGGACTGTTGGGTTGGGCTGGGTTGGGGAATGGGTTGGGCTGGGTTGGGTTGGGTTGGGTTGGATTGGGTTGAGTTGGGTTGGGTTGGGTTGGGTTATTTTGGAGCACTCTGCAGTGTGATCTATGATCTATGAGTGTCCTGGTTATTTGCTTCCTTACACCTTGTTGTGCGCTTTGTCTCTGTGGGTATGTTCTGAGTGTTGCTTGAGTCTCAGGCTCGTGTGCATGTTTTGTGCTGCAAACTCTGGAGTTGTGTGCATGTTCTGCGTTGTTGTAGCTCTCTTGTTGTATTTTTGGAACCTGTGCGCATGTTTCAATCTGAATGAATTGTGTTGATAGCTTGGCTAGTTTAAAGAACATTGGGGTCTAAGCCATTGCCTGCTCCCTGAGCAACTTTGATCACGTGGCTTTGATCTGAGTAGTCTCACGAGAGCCCTTCCCATTACGATGGGAGATTGCTTCATCAGTGAATCATCACTCTGCCCACCTTTTCAAACACGGCCACGACCACTGCTTGGTGCGTGTGAGATTAAACAAGATGCTCACGAGATAGACTGACAACAGCTTTACATCGAACCAAGCGCTGGACCTTGGATGCTTAACTGTGCTGTTTAACGTGTTTATAACGCAGCATCAGCCATTGCACGTGTCGGGGAGTGCAGGAAGTATGGTGAAAGCGTACAGTAATGTACATGCACATGCTCACACGCACGCAAACTCAAACATACACACACATATGCACACATGCGTACAGTAATGCACATGCTCACACGCACGCAAACTCAAACATACACACACATATGCACACATGCGTACAGTAATGCACATGCTCACACGCACGCAAACTCAAACATACACACACATATGCACACATGCGTACATACAGGTGGCGTGCGCGAGGGGGCGGGGAAGGTGCCATGAGCACAGCTGCTGCGGCTCTGGCTTTGACAGGAAACAACGTATACGGGTGCGTTGCGTGCATAAGTACATATGTTTGCGTATGTTTGCTTGCCACCTCCTGGGGCGCATGCCCTTTTTGTAAATGTGTGTCCCCTCTTTGGGGCGTGCTTCCTGTGCATGCTCTCGGCAGGTTTGGTGGTAGGTATGATGGCAGCATGTTCCAGGCTTTGCAGGTGCACAGAGGTCAGTGAGGTCAGTGCTTGTGTAAAATTTGCAATTATATGTGTGTGTGCGTGTGCGTGTGTGTGTGCGTGTGCGTGTGTGTGCGTGTGCGCATGGCAGGTATGGTGATGGCAGCATGTTCAGGCTTTGTAGGTGCAGGGAGGTCAGTGAGGTCAGTGCTTGTGTTACGATCTGCTGAAAAATGTGCAATTATATATGTGTGTGTGTACATGCGTGTGTGGTGTGTGTGTGCGTGTGCGTGTGCGTGTGCGTGTGTGTGTGCGCATGGCAGGTATGGTGATGGCAGCATGTTCAGGCTTTGCAGGTGCAGGGAGGCCAGTGTGTTACAATCTGTCGAAAAATTTGCATTACTTGTTGTGTGTGCGTGTGCGCGTGGCAGGTACGGTGATGGCACCATGTCCCAGATCCTGTAGCTGCAGGGGTATCAGAGAGGCCAGTGCTTGTGTTACGATCCATAGAGAAATTTGCAATTACTTGTTGTGTGTGCGCGTGGCAGGTACGGTGATGGCAGCATGTCCCAGTTCCTGTACGGAGAAAGGTTCAGAGGGCCCCGCTTCTTTTTCCATACTCATTCTACGATGCTAATGACGTGTGACGATTTACAGGTGTGTGTGCGTGTGCGTGTGCGTGTGCGTGTGCGTGTGCGTGTGCGTGTGCGTGTGCGTGTGCGTGTGCTTGTGCGTGTGCGTGTGCGTGTGCGTGTGTGTGTGCGTGTGTTTGTTTGTACGTGTGTATGCGTGTCTGTGTATGTGTGTGCAAGGGGGGCAGCAGGTCTGTCAGCTTTGTACACCACATAAGGGTCAGGATGGGTGAAATTTAAGAATATCACGAACCCGAGCTGATATACGTTTTTCCACGCCACTTTTAATGGATGTTCATGGTCTAGGCAGCAAGCAAAAGCTAGAATCGATTGCCACCTCGTGCTGCAGGCTGCGCTTTCAGCACACAAGTAATCCCTGTGGCTGCGCTGCGCTGTGAAAGCAAAATCACAAACACTTTGCTGTGATTGTGTCGATGGCTGTGGTCCCTGTGGCTGCGCTGCGCTGTGAATGCAAATTTGCAGACGCTTTGCTGTGATTGTGTCAATGGCTGTTTTAAAGAAGGGGGGGGGGCGCCTGGTGTGGGCGGTGCCCTTTAGGATTGCCTCCTCCTTTTTTTACTATGCTGCCTTACAATTGTTGCCACTGGATTTCTGCCTTGTGCTTTGAGGTCCCAACTCCCTTTGTCACACTGTGTGTGTGAAGCTCCACTGTAAATGTGTGTGTGTGTGTGGGTGGGTGGGTGGGTGTGTTTGATGCTCCACTGTAAGTGCGCAGTCCCTCACACTATGAACGCATATGCATGCATGTGCTATCACACCTGTGTATGCATGTGCTATCACACCTGTGTATGCATGTGCTATCAAACCTGTGTATGCATGTGCTATCAAACCTGTTTATGCATGTGCTATCAAATCTGTGTATGCATGTGCTATCAAACCTGTGTTTGCATGTGCTATCACACCTGAGGCCTGCCAAGATGTTGCCTTCACATTCACAGGCTCCAGACAGCGATGATGAGTCAGACAGCGAGCAGTGGGAGGTGAGTTGAGGAGCTGAGAAGGCAGAGGGTGCTCTGCACAATTCCATAAGCTCAGAAAGAAAAAGAAAAAGTCTACTGTTCTGCTGAGAAAGGAAATCATGAACAAGTTGGTTGTTGACCTGTTGCAGCAAAAAGGGTTGGGTTGCTGAAAAGTCCTCAAAAAAAGGC
>Ga0307948_1002684_pt1 | contig 13013 bp, 11 predicted proteins | sample OrgLakmetagen280_FD_201824 | JGI IMG/M metagenome (GOLD analysis project Ga0307948, IMG submission 201824) | Saline water microbial communities from Organic Lake, Antarctica - #280 | ecosystem: Environmental > Aquatic > Non-marine Saline and Alkaline > Saline | place: Antarctica: Organic Lake...
CCCATAGAAAGGCACCAAATTAGGGTTTGGGCAGTCAAGGTGGGCTTTGACCCCCGTCAATTTGCGCACACTGTGACTTACATGGATATAAGCACATCCTCGTGCAGCTTACAATATCAGCTTTCATTTAAAGCCAGAATGGTGTCAGTTGGCTGAGTGGGCAGCAAATGGCTGGATTCAGAGTGCAAAAAGGGCACATATTTGGACATTTCCCCAGTCAGCCCCCTCTGCCAAGCCAATCACTAAGTCTTTCACTCCAAGCCAATCACTAAGTTTTTAACTCCAAGCCAATCACTAAGTTTTTAACTCCAAGCCAATCACTAAGTCTTTAACTCCAAGCCAATCACTAAGTCTTTCACTCCAAGCCAATCACTAATTCTTTAACTCCAAGCCAATCACTAAGTCTTTAACTCCAAGCCAATCACTAAGTCTTTAACTCCAAGCCAATCACTAAGTCTTTATTTCTGAAGTCCCTTGGTGAATCCTAATCCTACAATCGCTCATCTGGAGTGTGTTACACACAGTGAAGGATCGTACTAAACCGTAGTAAATAGACGACTGAATCAAGCACACAAACACACACATACACGCACCCAAACACACATGCTCACCCACAAGCATACCCACCCTCACCACACCCACAAGCACGAGCCCACACTCACAATAACAAGCACCCACACCCACAAGTACAAAAGCACTCATACACAAACCTGCTGGGAATCTAGGATCGCTGCTGCTCCCTCGACAAAGATCAGGGCACAGGTCAGGGGGCGCAGCAAGGAAGTGAAGCAGCACCGTTACGGCCTGCCTGCAGCTCCACAAACTGCCACTGCCCGTGCTGCTGCTGCTGCTGCTGCTGCTGTAGGAACTGACTCCGTCACTGCTGCCTCCGGCAGTGGTTGCAAAATTGACGTCAGCGCTGCCTCTTTGTAAGAGGGCATCCATGCAGCGCTGCAGCAGAGCTTGACGAGACTCAAGGACCCTGAGCCAGGGTAGTGAGGTACACAAAAAGTTGTCAATGTCACGACGTGGCTGGCTGCATGATGTGCAGGTGCAGCAACTGCAGCAATTGCGTGCTGGGAAGTTGAGGTTTCATTGCTTGTGCTGTGAAGGGACGCACACCGCCAGGCATTTTTTGCACTGTAAAATGCGCGAGCAGGTGATGGTGGACAATTTACATGACTGCCTAGCTAGAAGTCTGGTAGAACCGGGGTTCTTGATTGTACGATTGTTGCGACAAGAAATACATACGCCTTTCCAAGGCACTTGGATTAGTTGACCATATTTTGCAATGAGGAGCGGCATGCAATAGTTTACCATATATTTTCTACAATGAGCAGCAGCATGCAATTGTTTACCATATATTCTACAACGAGCAGCAGCATGCAATAATTTACCACATATTCTGCAATGAGCAGCAGCATGCAATAATTTATCATATATTCTCATATTCTGCAATGAGCAGCAGCATGCAATAGTTTACCATATATTCTGCAATGAGCAGCAGCAAGCAATTGTTTACCATATATTCTACAATGAGCAGCAGCATACAATGGTCAACCATATTCGACAATGAGCAGCATGCACAAACCGTCCCAGGCCAACTCTCGCATACACCACAACACCACTTGAGCACGTACTTTGAAGAGAAGCGGGCACGCCCTAAAACCGAGCGCCCCTGAGACAGCTCATCCCACACAGGAGGCAGGCAGTGCCCATTGCCTTGGACAGGAGGAGGAGAGGGTCCTACACTGCTGCTCGGCGGAGCGTGGCTGCTTCCTTGTTGATGCCTTGGGGATGGGATGGGAGACAGGCAGTGCACAGCGCCTAGGACAGGAGGGGGTTGAGGTCTCACACTGCTGCTCGGCAGAGCGCGGCTGCTTCCTTGCTGATGCCTTGGGGATGGGATGGGAGACAGGCAGTGCACAGCGCCTAGGACAGGAGGGGGTTGAGGTCCCACACTGCTGCTAGGCAGAGGGTGACTGCTGCTTCCTTGTTGATCGTAGCTGCTGCTTGGCTGAGAGCGGTTGCTGCTCTGTTGCAAAGTACTACCACGTTGGTTAGGGGCTCCAGTAGCTTGCTGTGGGGATGGAGGAGAGGAAGGGGCTTGAGCCAGCTTGAGCAGCAGCCGCTTCAGCTGCACAAAGTCGCTGAAGCGCCGCACCACCTTATGTGTTGTGTGTGTTGTGTGTGTGTGTGTGTGTGTGTGTGTGTGTGTGTGTGTTGTGTGAGGGGGGGTCCTGTCTGTGTGAGTGTGTGTGTTGTATAAGGTGGGATCATGGAGGTGTTTGCGGGTAGTACACACACACACACAAAATACACACACACATGTTTATGTGAAGATTCGTTAAACAACAAGAATAAGCAAACGAGTAAGAAAAGAGGGGCAAAGAAGTAGGAGTTTTGCTGCTCCAACCAACAATGATAGATACCATATAGACAGCATAGGTAGGTGGAGAAAAAAGCATGCATAGCCATCCCGCCTTGCCACAAAAGAGGATCAGAGTCCTCTTTTCAAATAACTAACATGTTGAACTTTACAATCACCTTCCATGTGAGTCCTTGCTTTGAAGCAACTTCCATGCTGTACGCTGTGTAACTTTCTCCATGGCTGTCCTTCAGCTGCAGGTGGCCTGTGCGTGCAGGCACACAATCACGTGTGTGTGCGTGTGTGTGTGTAGGGGGGGGGGGATGGGTGGTGTCATTAAGGTAAGAAACGAGGCCAGGAGCACATTTCCGGCACAAGCGCACCAAAGGAATACGGGCAAAAATGCAAAATAAAGAATAGGCTAAATGCAAATAAAATGCGGATTTTTGCTGATCTGATTCAGTTGCAGACACAGACACACACACATGATTTCACCCATTCATGCCAAAATTGGCACTTTCAATTTTTGCAGGCAGTACAAGAAGATACGAAAAAAATAATATGCATATGGTATAAGGGTACATACAGTAAACACTGGAACACTTTATCGGTAAGGCAAAGTGCCAGCCCCTACGCATGTGAATCTGACAAAATATCCTTTTAAGGCATCCTAGCTACTACAGCATCTTGAGAGGGCAGCCAGCATTTCTTATTTTCTTATTCCCTTAATTCTTCCCCTTGCCTGCCACGCCCCTGCCTTCCTTTTTTTCTATCTCTCTTCCTTTGTCTGTCCTCTCTTACCTTCCTCCTCAGCTGTCACGCCCACTACTTAATTTATTTTTCTGTTCCTTCCAATCCTCCCTTTCCATTCCCCTCACCTATCACGCCCACTACCTGCTTTCCTTTCCTTTTTTTTATCCTCCCTCACCTGTCACGCTCACTGCTTGGATGGGCAGCAACGCAAGCGGCTCCTGCTGATGTCGCTGCTGCTGCTGCTGCTCCTTCTGCTGCTCCTGCTCCTCCTCCTGCTGCTGCTGACTTATATCACGCATCTGGAGGAGATGAGCCCCTGCCCCTGCTTGACATCCAACCCCATTAGTGCTGACGCCACTTCCAGCCTCGTTGCACCGTCTTCCTGCTGCTGCTGGCGCTGCTGGCGCTGCTGGCGCTGCGGCTGCTGCTGCTGCTGTTGATGATGATGATGATGATGATGATGATGATGATGATGATGAAAAGTAGGGACCTTTAGCGCTGCTACCTTTCAGGCTGTGGTACCCGCTGCTATCCCTAAAGTTAAGCGGGGTACAGTCGTACATGAAGGAGGGTGTCAGCACCTGCCTCAGATCTTCCAGCACCTCCTCTTCCTCCTCCTCTTCTATCACCCCCTGTGCCTCCATGTCCTTCTCGCTGCTCTCCCTTTCCCCTGCCATACTGTCCCTCTGGTCTTGCTGCTGCTGCTGCTGCTGCTGCTGCTGCACCTCCCCCCTTCCTGCTCTCGCAATACCCCCAGCAACCGAGCCAGTGTGTGCCCTTGCGCTTGCATTCTCAGCAACAGAGCTCCCTCGGGCTGCAGCAGCTCTCTCCCCTTTTGTGCTAGTGGTAGCTAGGTAGCTCAAGTAGGTGGAGGCGTACTGGCCCCATTGATCTGGGAGCCTATCAAGGTACGTGGAGGGACCAAAAAGGAATAGGGGATCAATGGCTAGTTGAAGTCAATGAAGGGTGTGTAGGCCCAAGAGACGCGTCATTGATCGATGACAGTTGACAGTCAAAATCCAAAAATGAGGTTTGAGGCCTGAGTGTAAAACACCTAAATATCCCTTGTACGAATTTGTGTTCTGTACTGTACGTTCCATTATGCTGGCACACCACCATGAATGGCGGTGTGTCATTTGCGTATGCATGCAGGAAGATGCCTTCAGAGTATGCAGAAATTGCTCACACACTATCATCAAACTAACTTGATTGACATCGTCATGAGAAAGCGTCCGAAAAATACTAAAACAGACGCATATGCCTTTTTGCCGACATGATATATATATACACACACACACACAAAACACACCTGCTAGCCGCAGCCTGAGCAGCAGCACTGGCAGCAGATGCAGCTGTTCCAAACAGTGCTGCACCATACCCCTGATATAGTGCTGCACCATCCTGCTGCCGCTGCCGCTGCTCCTGCTGCTGGGCCGCACTACTGCCTTGCTGCTGCGCGGCGGCCACGCTGTCATACTCCTGCACACAATGAAGGGACAGCTGCACCAGCTGGTGTCGATGGGCCATGCTTCCAGCTGCTGGCTGGTAGCCAACAGCAGGCAGCACCCAAATGCGAGCCCTGACAGCCTGTGCTGTATTGGCAGCATTGCAGATGCAGTGATCGGGCCTGCTGCTGTCGTCACCCTCTTTGCTGTGAGCACAAGTGTCTAATCCAGGCGCAGCAGCACATTTGGAAAGCTCCGTGGGTTCCAGACGCAGCAGCAGCAGGGGGTGGGGGAAATGAGAAGTCAATGCCAGTCCCTCCTGAGGAGGGAGTGAGACGATAGGCGGTGGAGCAGGGGTAGATGTGCTGATAGGCAAAGTAGGTTCCCCCAAACTGCGTCCCCCATTTGACTCCTGAATTTGTGCTCCTACGCCTGCGCATGCCCCTTCTTTACCACCACCACACGCACGCTCCCAGCTAATTACGTGGATCACCACTCGCAGCAAGGGGGCAGTAGGGCTGCAGACCATGCCGCATGTTGTACGCGCGGGGGGTGATGGTTTTGCTGCTGGAGATGCTGAAGCTGGTGAGGATCGAGGGCCAGACGAGGGGTGATCCTGCAGTTTTGCTGCTGCTGCTGCAAGTTGTGATGTTGTGTGCTGCGCCGTTGGCGGGTGCTGTGGTGGTGCTGCTGCTGACGGTGTTGCAGATGGTGTCAGTGTGTGACGAGAGCCTGCGGAATCTGACCCTGCCACAGTGCTGGCCTGCGAGTGTGTGTGTATTGTGAGTCTTTGTATTTGCAAGTGTGTAACTGTAATTGTGTGTATTTGTGTGTGCGTGTGTGTAATTACGCGTGTGTGTATTGTGTGTGCTTGTTGCCCTTTTATGCACTTATGCGTGATGTCAAGTTCCTCCTTTCTGCATAAAGCACAGTCAAGTGCGTGCATGGTGTAAGGTGTTGTCAAAATAATTCTTCTAACAGGGTGGGTTGCACACATCGGCATAGCATAGCATGCTGCATAGTGCATATACTCTAATACAGTTAAAGGCTATCGAAACCCGTGTTGCATCTTTGTTTGAGGAGCAACTCGAAACTAGCAGGCCCTTATTGTGAGAAAACCTTCAAAATAATGTCGAACTATTGGATTGAGGAATTCTTGTTTGCCAGCAGCGACTTGAAAACAAATCATTGCCCAGAGGAAGGGGAGAGCAGCTTTAACATCAGTGCACACTTTGTTTTGCTGCACCAACACTCAACGGTGGCTGCCAGACATGCATCATGCATCTGTGCAGACAGTATAAGAGTAGCTTTGAATTGTTGCACTTTCCAGCACACAACCTTGGCAGCACACAACTATGCCACGCACTAGTACATTAAACATGCAGAGCACTAAGCACAGAAGAAAATGAAACTGAAACTATCAGTAACGACAATGTGAAGAATAAGGCTGGGGAATTTCTTTAGCATTATATCACGCATGTAAATCAAATATATCCTGATACTGTATAATATTACAGACGGTATATTCCGCATAATTTTAATTAGGAGGTGACAATGGTTTTTAAAAAGGTCATGGACTGGATGTATGATGAGCTGGAATTGCTGGGTACCTCCATTTCGATTTAGTGTCATTGTCACAGTAATCTAGCTTATAGATCTCATCATTGTATTGTTATATTTTCACAGTATTATAGTTTCTCAATGTATTTAATCACAGTATTAAACCTTAAATCACAGCATTATATCTTATAGATCTCATCATTGCAACACTCACAAAGCTCTCACTCACCCTAAACCAAACACAGGACAAGTGCCTCAGTGCTTCACCCACCGTATGGGGCCCTCCCCCTCCCCTCTGCCACCTGCCAGGCACCATTGATGACACGGCAGACACACCCTGCCAAGCATACCCCAGCGAGAAGCGAGCAGCAGAAGGGGCTGCTGGCACTGTCGAGGCTGTTTCTGGTGGTGTTCCATAGAGCAAACCAGGTTTGTCGTACTGAGTTGCTCCTGCCTCAGCATCCCTACCCTCAGGTGCTTCCCTTGTGGGCTGCTGGGGGTTGCTCTGCTGGTGGTGGGGGTGCTGATGCTGTTGAGTAGATGGTTGCTGCTGCTGCTGCTGCTGCTGCTGCTGCGCAGGCTCTTGAGACAAGCCTGCTCTGTTGAAGCGGCTTTTTCGAGCTGCTTGTGCTGCGGCTGCCACCTTGAGCAAGCGTAAGAGGTGATTATGTGTGTGTATTTGTGTGTGCGTGTGATGAGCCACAACATGCCAATGGGTGATTACGTAGTTCTGAGCTCAAGAATTCGCAGTGAAAGCAACGTAACTGCGCACGCAAGCCTCATCATGCCATCAAAAAAAGGGTCATGACTAAAAAAGACGAGTGGAGCAGCAGGCTGTTAATGCTGGCATGATCTCAGTCCAGATCTTCAAATCCTCTTTTACGGCCTGTCATTGAGCACAAGCTCTGCAACCAAGCAACCCTAAACCCTAAAACCCTCAACCCCAACCCCAACCTAACCCCAACCCTAACCCTAACCCTAAACACTTTAATTTAAAACCTAGAATGGAGGCCTCCTTTCTTTTGGTCACACCTGTGAGAACGCGTTCCACAGTCGCTGCTGGGGCCTAGCATCCCATGCCTCTTGCTTACGCGCCAACGCATCCTCCTCTGTTTCTATCAACACGGGAGGGTATAGCTCCTTTCCCTCTGTCGTGTCTGTCACGTCTGCTGCTCCTGTGGCAGAGGGAGCTGAGGTGCCTGCCGTGCCCGTGACAGCTGGTGTGCTACCTGCTGCACCCGTGACAGCTGGCGTAATACCTGCTGCTGCACCTGTGACAGCTAGCTTGTTGCCTGCTGCGTTTCCGCCAGCCGGCGCGCCATCTGCGGCATCTGCATCCGCCGCCTCTGAAGAGGGCACACGTGCAGCAGCTGCTAGGGTAGCACCACCACTCGTTCCCCTGCCTGCAGCTGCAGTCATAAAGCTACCTGCAGCATCGGCCGCTGTTGCTGTAGCTGTAGCTGGTGCAGGGTCATCTTGGGAGGCGCGTGGGTGGTTGCTGCCAGCTGCCGAAGCATGAGATACCGTTGCACTGCTGCCCTGCATATGTTTGTGTTCCAGCAAGGGGATGTGAGGAGAGCGTGATTGCTCGTTGTGAGGAGAGCGTGGTTGCTTTGTGTTTACGTTTGTATTGCAGCAATAGACAATGTGTCCGTGCGTAAAGAGTGTCACGAGCGTCTGATGATTGAGCAGAGAGGAGAGAGCCGTTGGTGATCAGCGATCAATGCCATCATATGATTTCTCTACCTCAACACTTTGACACGTTTCCTTGCGTTGCTGCTTGTACCTTTAATGCACGTACCTGCTGGAGATGTATGACATGCAAGAAAGTCACAGGTCTAGTGTACATTCCTGCAAAGGCTTTTGAGGCTCCTATTCTGATCAAAGGACTCAGTTGCATAACAGAACGGCAGCTGCATCGGCTGTGTGAAGCATTTACCTGCAAAGGCTTGAGGATTTCTGCCGGTGCGAGGGCTTTGTCCTTTTCTCTAAGCTGGCTGTGCTCCATCAGTCCATTCCATGTTTCATCTCATTTGCTAATTTGCCCAAACCAGAGGGTTAACGACCTGGATCAAAATCAAGGTACAAATCTATCTTGGAACACAGTGATCAGCTCCTTTAAGTTATGTTTCTCTTGAGCCGATTAATTGTTCTCGTACGCTTTGTGTGTGCGCGTGAATGCGTGTGTGTATGTTTGTGCATGCGTGTGCGTGTGCGTGCGCATATGTGCGTGTGTTTATGCGCGTGTGTGTGTACGTGTGTGTCTATGCGTGTATGTATGTGTGTGTCCGTACGCGTGTATGCGTGTGTATGCGTGTATGTGTGTGCGTGTGTGTGTTTGCGCGCGTGTACGTGCATGGCTGTGTGTGTGCGTGTTTGTGTGAGTATGTGTGCGTGTATGCATGTGTGCGTGTATGCGTGTGTGTGCGTGTACGTGTGTGTGTCTGTGCGTGTGCGTGTGTGTACGTGTACGCATGTGTGCGTGTATGTGTGTGTGTGCGCGTATGTGTGTGTGCGCGTATGTGTGTCTGCGCATGTGTGCGTGTGTCTGCATGTGTGGGTGCGTATGTGCGTGGATGCATTAAATCCTACCTGTGGCCATGGTTATGTTTTTATTAATTTTATTATTTCTTTGTTCATTCTAACTTTGTGAATTTCCATGCCCAGCATCACAAACAGAGTTTTTGCCAGAGTGGGGTTGCTAGGAAATCCCTCTGATGGATATTTTGGGAAGGCCATTGCTTTCAGGTGTGTTTGCTGAACACCTGTGCAAGTGTAGTGATTTCCTGTGGAGGACAGTTGAAGGACAGTTAATGAAGGACAGTTAATTAAGGCCGGGAGGTGCCCGGCCTTCATTTAAAACATGTACAATGTTGGCCTTTAAATTGTACAATGTGCATATGTCAGTACAGCTATGCAATGGGAAACCGATTAGGCTTGTTGCACTAAAGGCTGTGTTTCATAGAAGTTCTATGCTGCTGAAACATTGCGCTTGAGACATCGTGCCTGAGACATTGTGCCAGAGCGTGTTTGCATGGCGCATGTGCGCATGTGCATGCAAACTCTGACACAAAATTGCTCCTCGTGGGAGGCACCTGAAGTTGTAGGCCCTTCCGTGCCAGCATAGCTCTGTCACCACCTCTTTCACTCTTTGCTTGTAAATTCCAGCCTTGCCAACTTTTGTGCGGAGGTCTGTCTGACCCCAAACTCCTCGGGCATCGCTTTTGAAAGGCACCCTATCTGTGACAAAGAAGATTTCAGTGACCTAAAGGACCTTGCTTACACCTGTGGCCGTGACGGATACACCGGAGGGATACATCTCCTAAAAGTGAGTATACGGAGTGCACATCATTGCCATTTGGAATACTAGGCAGAAACTGCTCAATGCCCACAACAGGAAACACTTCAACTTTGCTGCAGAGTGGTACTTAATTTTACTCAACTTTGCGTAAACATTACAAATGCGATGGCAATATAGAAGAGCCCCCTCTAAACATCCAAACGCGCGTGTTATCTGATAACATTGGGGTGAAGCAAAGAAAAGGGTTGGCCAAAACCCTGGCCAGGATGGTAATGTTGACAGGGAATAAGAACAATGCAATGTCGGTTCCGGCCCAACCCTATGAACAAATCGTAAACACATGAAATACAAGGAGCTTAGCTTTGGCCACCATTTCAGCAGACCCCTCCTTCTGCACTGGCAACTACATTTGCACTGTGCTGCCCTCTGCCGCACAGGCCACCTGCAAGAAGTTTTACGACTATTGCAGTACGCACAACCTCGAAATTGACATTAACAAGAAAGTTAGCCTGGCATATGACACCACCATCCCTAGGTGGGTCCGTGAAAGGGTCTGTGGGACGTTTCATATTTTCCTTGCCGCCGTCCACATTCCAGCCAGCCTGAGCTGGCACCATGTGTGTTTTTGTGTGTGTGTGTGTGTGTATGCGCGTTATTGTGTGTGTGCTGCACACTGCACGCATTTTTACTGCACCGGCACAAAATCACACACCTGAAAACATCAATGTGTGTGTATGTGTGTGTGTGTGTGTGTGTGTGTGTGTGTGTGTGTAATACATACAGGCAGCTCGGATTGTCGGGGTCCTCTGCGCTGATTTGTGCTACCCTGAAATGCCTCATTGAGTACTACAATGTGGAAATTTCCAAGGAAGCACGGCCTGCTCTGGTATTAGCTGTGGAGAGCGAAGAGCTAGGTCGGTAGAGGGCCAGATGCAGTATGTAGGAGACGACAGTATAAGAGTAAAACGGGGGTATTTATATACCTACATGTACATAGCACGAGCATGGTATGGGTTAGTAAAATTTTGGATTACAATCAGTGCTGTGCCACTACGGTGTACGGTACGATGTACGGTTATACGGTACGGTACGGAAATACGGCGTACAGCCGTATTTATACGGTTTTAGACCGTATATACGGTAAATTACGGTACGGCATACGGTTTGGTCCAAACTTTGAAAGCCTCAGTCAAAATTTTAAAATTGAGCTTTGTTTCAGCTCTGCAAATGGCAAAGTAAGCCCACACTGTTTCAAAGGCTCTAAAAAAGACCAAAAAGGTCCATAATAGGCATCAAAATTCAAAACTGTCTCCTTTCCCCCGGCTGCTGCTAATCTGCTAATTCTGCTAATAGCTCCACTGTCTCCTTTCCCCCGGCTGCTGCTATGCTGTACACTGCGCTGCTATTCTGTTCTGTGCGGGAATGTCTCAGTCATCAAACCCAATCATAGCCTCTCTCTCCTCGTGATCTTCTGCTGCAAGCTGTGCATTTCCTGCTGCAAGCTGTGCATTTCCTGCTGCAAGCCGTGCATTTTCTGCTGCTGCCTGTGCTGCCAATGCTTGCTCCTCTTCCTCAACTCCGCAAACAGTGTTCAGCCAGTTGATGAAGTCCTTCTTCTGCTCCAGCTCAAACTGCTCCCACACCCAGGCATTCTTCCTAACCCTTGCCTGCTTCTGAATTTGGCCCACTTGAAGGCCTGCTGCAGGGGGGTATGCAGGGGCCCTCAGCAGGCTTTGGGGGTCAGGCAGGCTGGCCTCCCCCAAAGCCTGCCTTTGCCTCTTTTGTGTTGGGCCTCTATTCATCTTTATTTCATTCTTTATTTATAAGTATAATTTAATGATAGTTGTTGGGACGGAAATTTCGAGTGGCGGGCGGGCACGCGCCTCAAAACGGCTGGCCATGCAAGCTTGAACGGTCGACCGGTTTCCCGTACCGTACCGGAACCGTACCGTATTTTCATTTTGACCATTATAAACAGTTTTAAACCGTACCGTACCGTATATACGGTCTGAAAATGGAGATACGGCGTATAAACACAGCACTGATTACAATGGATACAGTGCCTAGTAGACGGCAGTGTAAGAGTGTGACAGGGATATACGCATATATGCATACAGCATGGGGGAAAGCATGAATGATGAAGAGCATTTGCTAAATTACGGTTGCAAGGAGGGATGGAACACCAAGGAATGTAGCGGTTTTCTGGTATCGTACACAACTACTGTCGACTGCATGTTGGTACCCTCGTGCCTTGCAGGGATCACGGCAGGTTGGATGGATAGAGTCATTCAGGTACGATTGACCGTGCAAACAAAGGGGCGACAAACAAGAATCCGAGCTGATGCATGTTTATAACCCCATGTTTATAACCCCAATGCCCTCATTGTAACGTGCCTGCCCAATGACACCTTACGCCACTTGTGCGCTGTGTCGCATTAAGCGTTGTGCAAATCAGATTGTGCTGGCATATTGGACAAGCATTTCTACCTGGCCCGAATTCAAGCCTTGGCTTCTGCTCTAGCAAAACTGAATTCGCGATGAGCGATGAGTAACCTGAATCACGATATTCCTTTAATTGCTTCTCGGCATGACCAATGTTTGAGCCGCTGCACAACAATGCTTTGTGTGGCCCCCAGTTTTGAGCTCAAGCTACGACAATAATTAGCTACAGCAGCAACACACAGGTGTGGGGAGGCCTTTGCTTCATGGACTTCGAGAACCTGCAAGGAGGAGGGCAGTTGGAGTGTGTGCCTTTGGACATAAGCCTGCTACCGCCCCTTTACCTTCTATGGGCCAATTCCCCCAGTGAGAGTGGCAAGGTGTGCGTATGTGTGTGTTGCATCTGTACTGTGTGCGATTGCGTGAGCAAGGCTCTGTTTGGATGTTTATTGCCGTCTAACTGGGCTGGCAGGCAGCTAAGCTGTACACTTACACAATTGCATCACAGAGTTGTATAGAGCCAATATACAATCACACAAATCTTAGGACAGTATACAGCATCCTTGTACCACCAGGTTTAAGATCGCTTAATATCTAATAAAGTGCGACAAGAAAAGCGATAGGCATCCTGGCGATTCTTACTGATTGCTGTGAGAAAACAAATGCTTGCAGAACATGTATTTGTATTACAAAATTGAGGTGGCATCATGTCATGGATGTCATGGATACAGAAGTACTGCCCACATTACAATTTTATTTATGTGCCGTTACGTAGCGCACAGCTTGTGTCATGAGGGAAAGCAGTTGGCACACACACACACACGCACATACACACACACACACACACACATGAAACCCTGCAGGTCCATAGCAAAGTCAAGCAGCGATGGACAGAGGGCGACGTGGACATCATTCAAGGCATGAAGGATGCAGCTAAGTGTGCAGAAGATGGCAGGTGAATGAACACAGAGGGGGGGGGGTAGGGGGTAGATCCTATACAGAAATCACAACGCGATGTAGGTAGGTAGGTAGGTAGGTAGGTGCGAGAAAGGGCTTTTTATGTATTTTGTATATAACATGATGGTCTGTTACAGTACGCCAAGCACCCGGTTCAAAATTATTGTAGGGTAACGATGTAGCGATGCAC
>Ga0307948_1002695_pt1 | contig 12994 bp, 10 predicted proteins | sample OrgLakmetagen280_FD_201824 | JGI IMG/M metagenome (GOLD analysis project Ga0307948, IMG submission 201824) | Saline water microbial communities from Organic Lake, Antarctica - #280 | ecosystem: Environmental > Aquatic > Non-marine Saline and Alkaline > Saline | place: Antarctica: Organic Lake...
GACTCATGAAATGGGTGGCATGAAAGAACCATACGCATCCAATGTGCATTGCAGGACAGCGATGAGTGAATTCCTGCGATGGGTGGGTAGAGGAGTGAAACGCAGAAATGATTAATCTATGAATGATTTATTTACTGATTAATCCTGCAGGGTCCTGCCACCTCCTTCACGTATAATCTTTCATTCACTCCACAGAATTAATTGCTTGCTACTGTGCTCTCACACAATACCTGTCAAAGATCTTGTTATGTCCTTGACTGACAATTTATTTGCCGCTTGACCCTGTGATGTAAAAGAACAGTGATAACGGAATGATGCAACATAGGGATGCATGATTGTCCACAAGCCTTAGGGCCTTATATATAAGCTCATGAAAAACCAAACAAGTGTTTGTTACCTTATGCATTGAGCTATAAAAGATGCACGAAGAATATGGAAACCAGCAGGCAACGGCTTGCAACAATTACATAGACCAGAAACTGCAAGACAGACAAGATAAGCATATAAGTAAAGGAAAGCAAGAATGCAACTCAAAACGGCCAAGCCTTACCTAGTACATGCAATTGCAGTGTAAACAACTCAGAGTCTCCAAAACACCATGCCTAGTACTTGCCGCTACAAAATGCACGTGCAATAAATAATAATCTGTTTTTGCGCCCACGCTGTCCCTAATTACCTTGTAAACCTCTGTGGCTTTTTTCTGCCCCAATGTTTTTCTTGGCTTGCGATGCGACCGCCTGGGCTTCTGAGAGCAACAATGTATGAAAATTAAAGCTTTTGCATGGAATTAGTTTGTAACACACTTCATAGCCCTCACCCTGGATTTACTCAACAGCAAGTTTGCTCTAGCGTTGAATCAACCCACGATCAACTTCCAGCCTCTCATCCTTCTTTCTATCCTTAAGCACAAGACAAACTAATAAAGTTTCTCACCTGCCTCCTCCTTTGCGTGCTTCTCCACCACCTGCAGGAACACGCAAGGGGTTTTTCTTAAGTTCTTGAAAATCAAATCAAGCATTGGCAATGCCTCTCTTAGTGTAAATGAGGAACATTCAAGAAAATTTCTTAAACTGCTTGTCCTTTCTTCACTTTGCCCTTGCACTTGCACGCAAAGGAGAAGCCCAGCATCTCAGTATTGGCTAGTTGTTGCTTCCCCAAAGCAAGGTTGCATCGACTTAAAAAGGGCAAATACAAGGGAAAGGAACAACGAGTCAGCTTATGCAGAAGAATCTTGAACCTGTGCAGACAACAAAGAGCACGCAAACAAAAGCTCACCGTCCTGAAACTGCACATCTTTAGCACTCCACTAGCACTTCACAGAGTGTTCCATATCATGTCAAGGCGTCGATCGCGCTAGGTTGCCTTAGGGGGGGCTGCACTTCCGCCACCACTGTTGCAGTGGCTAGAAGGCAAGCCTATTCGGAAAGATGAAGGTTGCTAGCCCATGGTAGTTTTTAGGTTATAAGGTCGTGGAAGGCGCCCAAAATTGGAATTTTGAGTAAGGTGGAAAAATAACACACTTGGAAAAGGGCACGTAGGAGCCCAGGTCTAGCCTGCTCACATGTAATGCAGGAGTTAGGTAACAAAGAAGGCATAGCCAGGTTAGGCAACATAACGGCCTTGGATGAGGACTAATGTGAGTCCTGTTCATCTACTGCACCTTGCACGGGGCGGGAGAAATTCATTTTTCATGTTTAAAATTAGAGCCAACTTGTGCAGGGCCTACCAAGTTGAGTTTCTTTAAGTGATTGTTGTTAGTTGTGATTGTATAGATGTATGTACACCACCCAGGCCGCAGGCTAGAAATGCACGTCACAGACACCAGTCATGCCACTTGCTTTATTTTTGCCGGTTTTGAAAGGGGAATTTTCTACTAGGTGATATCCAGCTTGGTAACTTGATGACACGCATGACATGCACAAAATCCATCCGCATGCTTACAATACAGGAACAACCCGTATTACATGCTGGGCAGTAGCGCTTATTATTAGTGACCCCGGCCTGCTTGCTACTTCCTATAGTTATAACCCTATGGCTGAATCTAAGTACGTTCACTGGCAAAATTGAGTCAGGAACAAAGCAAGAAGTCAACCGAAACAGCCCACGTCACCGCCCACCCCCCCTTGCAACAACAATTACACATTTGCAATACTTTGCCAGCTGGAAGGTGTACCTGCTGGTGTGGCACATCACAAACACCCATCCCTTACTTTTTCTGTTTGTTTCCTCTGCGCTTGACCCGCCCACCCCAGATCATAACAGAGTATTTTAAAGTAGAGATCTCAGTACAACTGAGCTGCAGTAAGGTACCACGAGAAGAAGACCTTAACTTTACGACTTAAAAGGCATTTAGATGCAGCATGCTAGCTAGTTGCAGCATGCTAGCTAGTCGTGGAACTACGTATACGTCTGGGCGGGCAAACACACAACACGGCAAACTGCTATAATGTCCGGGCCAACACACATCACTTTTTTCCTCAGAGAGTGCATGCCCCACCCCCCCTTCCTAAAGCGTGCTTTAGTTCGCACGTTAGTGCATTTTTAAAGCGCGCTTTAGCACAATTCAACGCTTGAAAAGCTAAAGCGCGCTTGGCGCAAGCACCACTCAAGCGCCGCTAAAGTGCCAATTAAAGTGCATTCCGTAGGGACAGTGGAGGTATAAGCAGCTTATATTGTTCTCGTGCCTTTTCTGCTTGTTGAGTACTAGGGGAAGTGTCTACACAGTATTTGATTTCAGTTAAACGCATAGGTATCGCGTTTGTTTGGTTGTATGCCTCTTAGTTTCATAGCCAGGGGAGGGGGTATGGATTGGCAGTGCCATCAGCTAGGTTGTCACAGGCAACTCTTTTTGCATCATTGGCATGCCTATAGGTAGTTCAATACGTGTTTGTTGGGTTTCGTATGGGGCGTGGTCGCTGGGTCGGAGTAACTATGTTTGCATCTGGCTTGCTAAATTTCCGCCGTTGTTGTGCATTGAGATTGGAAGGTAAGAGTCAGGTTGGAAGCATTTCTACCTGTGTCGTCTTGGAAGGGCATACAACGCCTTGTTGTACCATTGTTGTACAACCCCCGACATTTGCTTGTGCTAGCAGGCAGGCACCCTGTGCACCTTGTTGGACCGCTTTTAGAATCATTTGTCCAGGGTAGGACTGCGTTTAGAATCATTTGCCCTAAACTCCTACCTGCGTTTTTTAAATTCCAGACTGCCCCTGGTGATAGGTCTTGTTTTAGTTTTTCTAACCAGCCTTGTACCCTGGGTGGCACCCCGCCCTTGTACACCTCCAGTACACCAAGGACTCACACCATGCTACAACATGAGCTATGTTCTCTCACATAAACAACTACTGTAAATGATCAATCGTTTACCATATCAATGGCTTTCTCTGCTAGGCCATTCTTAGCCTTGTATTCTCTGATCATATCATCACAAGTCAGAAGTCCCTCTTCTGGCTCCCACTTGTTAATATTTTCCGTGTCATTGGCCTATCTAATAAGGAACCTGTAAAAGGCCTTTGGCTTCTTATTTCTGCCCTTGCCTCTAGAGAAACTGACCACTTCATGATCCAGCAAGGCCTCTACCTCAAACAGAGGCTCACCATCCAAAAACTGCAATGGAGCTGGTGGCTTAATATGCTGCCTGCTAGGCTGATCACCTGACCCTTGCATGTATGGCTTCACAAGATCAGCAAGGAACAAGTTATGTATGCGCGTCCATTCTTTGGGTAAGTTCAGCTTTACTGCAACATTACCAACCATGCTGTCCACCTCAAAAGGACCCATACACAAGGGTTTGTGATTTCTGACACCAGGACCTGGTTGCCTGAGGTTCTTCGTACTCAGCAGCACCAGATCTCCTGGGTTAAACTCTAACTCCCTACGATGTGCATTCATTCTCTGAGCCATACGATTCTGAGCAGCCTGCAACTCCTGCTTGGCTCTCCTTACTGCCCCTTCAATTCCTTTCTCAAAATCATGAGCACTAGGCACCAACCTAGGAAGACAGGGCTAGTAATTAACTTAAGAAACTAGGGAAGCTAAGAGTTAGCCATGATAGAAGCAACTAAGCCATTGCGATGACTGGTGCGCCGAAACCAACTCCAACACAACCCAAAGAGAAGAGAGAGTTCCCCTACAGGCAACGCAGCTACACCAAAACGTCACTCTCAACATTACGAGCCCATTCTAGGGAGACACGAAAGGAGTGCAGTGAGCTAAAGGTCTAGATAACAACAGTCGGATTGTTATACAAGGAGCCGAGAGCAAGGAAAAGCAGGCCAACCTATACCTGGAGCATAAAGTAGACACGCTAGGGAGGGATCTGCAATGAAACAGCTAAGGAGCTGTTTGGTCTAGCATACACAAAGGGGCGAGCCTGGCCTAGGTCAGAGAAACTGGAGACACTACCTTGGCAGGCTGCAAAGTCTTTCAAGGCTGCGAGGAGAAGATCAACTGCCCTAGTTTCTACTACTGTGGGCTCTAAGCCTGTCCTGGCTAGCAGCGTGCTAAACATCATACCCCTAACTCTTAATATGGCAGTCAGTGCAGCTAGGCACACAACATACCACACTTCCTTCCTCATTGTTTGGCATGGCTGCTCTAGCAGCCACACATGCCGTGGTAGCAGCTGCACAAAACCTGGGAGGTTGTTTTGTATGGCTCGTCTGATGGCTGAAGCTCCTGTGAAAGTCCAAAAGACGTGCTCCCGTAGTTGTAGCGCCTGTGAATCACGTGGCGATGCGGCTGAGTGTTGCCAGCCACAGGGGCAAGATGTCCCCCGTTTCATGGGCGGGCCATCCGTGGCCCCCTGCTCCCACCACATCTTGTTCTGTTTACGTGGGCACCAAAGTGCGCAGCCAGGCTCTCCTTCCCTCTTTCTTTCCCGTGCTTGACCTTCTCGTATACGTTTGCCTTTCTTCTCATCACCCTGGTTGTCCCCCCTACTTTCTGTCATCGCTTCCTTTTTATCTATCCGCCTGCCTCTCTTGCTTCCTTTTTATCTATCAACTTCCAGTTTGTTTCAACTTCGTAGTAGGGAGTTTGCTACCTCCCCTTGACCTATGTAATACGCCATCATCATCAACCTAGGCAAACTCGCAGACACTGGAGTGAGAGAGTGCATGCCATAATAAGGAAAAAGGGAGTGTTCTTTACTGACTTGTCACGCCCAATCGTTGGCAGCGACGAATCGTGTGACAGAGCAGTAAGTTGGTTGACAGTTGAGAGTGTCTATACGTCTTGTTCAATAACAAACTACCTGGCTGAAGGTCACCCCCCATTGTAACCATTGTTCAATAAGCTGGATGGACAGTCTTATTGATAAACTTTATCTTTTGGATTTGATAGATTGGGTAATCAATTGACAACATGTGAGCATTCTAAGAGGTACCATTAGAGGGTATCCTCAAGAGACCCTGTACCGTAAGGTCTCTGATTATATTCGTTTGTTTAGTCTTATTAATGTGTAACCACAATGAGGCCGAGAGGTCTGTCTGAGTCAATGGTCCCAGCTCCGGGAAGGAGCAGCAGTATTATGGGCATATATGGGAGGCATTAAAATATGAGTGGCACTAGTAGACATACATACATGTGCGCAGAGAGCGCAAGGGCATGAGCCAGAGAACTGGTAGAAGCATTAGGGACCACAGCAATGCAAACCCACTCCTCTGCTGGATGGTTTTTCCACCTTGGAGGCCTTTCTTGGTCCAAAGGCTAATCAATGCCTCCTGCCATGAATTATTAATGGCAAACTCTGCACACCCCAAGTGCTCATCCCAACCTGTCGGATCTGGCTCCACGCATGTATGCTCTCAGCATTTCTTCCAACGTGCGATTTGTCCTCTCAGTCTGACCATCTGTCTAAGGATGGTACGCACTAGACAGCTTTCTTTTCATGCCTGTCAGTGCATTCGCCTCCTTCCAAACCAGGTTGTTAAATTGAGGACCTCTATCTGACAGCACTGAGCCTGGCATACCGTGCAACCTCAAAACCCTATCTCTGAAATGTCTTGAAAATCCTAAGGCATCCAACGATTCAACCAAGGGAATGATGTGTACCATATTAGAAAGCCTATCCACAAAGACCAGAATAGAATCATGACCTCTATCCGTCTTTGGCAGCTTCACTATCATATCCTTAGTGATGTGCTCCCACCTCCTGCCAGGGATAGACAAAGGTTGCGGTTTTCCTGCATACGCCTTTGTGCTCGCTTCATTCACCTGGCAAGCATCACAATGCCTAACATAATCCTCAACATCTGTCCGCATATTTTCCCACTGGAAATGCCTGGAAACCAGATGGAGCGTCTTAGTAATACCCACGTGCCCACTCATGGCATCGTCGTGACAAGCCTGCACTATCTGTGCACGTAAGGCCTTGTCCTTTGGTACCACTATCTCACAGCCAAGCATCCATATTCCGTCACGCATCTTAAGCTTGTGCGTAAACTCCTGCACAGCAAATCTTGCGTCTTTATGGTACTCCTGCTTAATCCGCAATGGTAGGCTACCTCCTTCATCATGGTACGCCCCTGCTGTCCACTCCCGGTCACAAGGCGTACCTAGTGACTGAGTGGTAGATTTACGCTCGCCCCCACCTGGCTCAAGGTTGGGTGGGGAAGCCTGTGGTAGTGAAAGCTCAATCTTAGGGCCCTCTCCTTCTTGATTTTTGCCTCTCTCAAAGCTCTACCACGCGTAACCATGCCTGCACAGACTGCAGCACCTCCGTCATAATCAGCATCCTCCTCGTACTCCCCCCGTCTTCGTTTTTCACGCTTCATGATGCTGCGGCTGTCCACATACAAATCGTCAAAGCCCTTGGGGCGCAGCGCTTTCCTCTTACCCCTGCGTGTATGAGAGTGTGTGTGTGTTCCCATGTGATTTACGAGTAAATTGTGAGTGCCCTCAAGGGCGCAGCGCCTTCCTCGTGCCCCTGTGTGTGTGAGCGAATGTGTGTGAGTGTGTGTGTGTGTGTGTGTGCGTGAGAGTGTGTGCATGCGTGAATGTGCCTGCGTCTACGTACAATCAACCCAGCATTACCTACCAAACATGTGTGCTTAAACTCCCACGCTGCTCGGTGACCTGCCCCATAGTGTGACCTGCCCTGTAGCGTGACCTGCCTCTTTTGTGTGCTTAAAATCCCACGCAGCTGTTGCCTGCTGTTGGATCAGGGTTGGCCAAAACCAGACATATGTACGGTGTGTATACGGTATTTTTGGCAGGGAAATCACCAAGCATACGGTCATATACGGTGTACATGTACGGTTCTGGCCAACCCTACCTAGGATCGAAGGCAGGTAACAACTTCAAGGCAGCACCCAAATGTGCATTACATAATCTACATCACCCAAGTGTCATTTGATATTCCTTTGAAAAGCAGCAACTCAATTCCTCGCCTCCTTTTCTTTTTTGCCCTTCTTGCCCTCATCCCCCGCACACACGCACACCCATGAATCTTCATACCGCAACAAATCCTCTCACCTGCCCAGCTCCTCTGCCTCATTCTTCTTTGCCTGCTCCTCTATTTGTCATCCGTGCTCTCATCTCCCGCACACACACACACACACACACACACACACACACAAACACACACACACAAACACACTCACACACACACGAAGCTATTTAACGCAACGACTCCTCTCACCTGCCCAGCTCTTCTGCCTCCTTCTTCTTTGCCTCCAGTTCCTCATCATCTTCTGTGCTCTCATCTCCACCACTCTGTTTGGTCCCTTTCTTTGGCAGTCCAGGCTCGCGCTTCTCCTTTTGTGCATGCCCCTCTGCAAATCAATGAACAGCACACACACATACAAGTGAGTGTATGTGTGCGTTTCAACCTTGTTCCGTCCCCTTTTTTAGCTGCTCAGGCTTGAACTTGTCCTTCAGAGCATGACCATCTGCACTACACACAAAATGCACACAGACACAAGCACGCACACACACAGACACAAACACACACACAGGTTAGCGCGAATGCATGCCTGCTTTACACATTTTTTCCTGTGGTCACTCCTTTGCACACCAATACCAGGCCACGTGCATTCCCGGTTTGCATGTCCCTTTTTTTTAACCTCCCAGGCTTGCGCTCATATTTTGGTGCACGCCCCTCTGTACGAACAAGAGGATTTGCTTCACATCTGCTGATTCCTTCGCTTAGAGTTAGGTTAAGGGTAAGATTTACGGTTAGGGTTTTAACTACTTATAACTCTAACCCCCTAACCCTCCTGACCCACAACTACAACGACAAGAGGAGAGGCGGGAAGCAAAAACAGTTTCATATAACTCTCATAAAAAAGGTTCAAACGACCACACACAAATGCTTGAGTTCATTTCATCACACTCAAGTGCTTGAGTTCACTTCTTTAAGCACTTAACTTCACACACAAGCGCTTGAGTTCACTTCTTCACACACGAGTGCTTGAGTTCACATACAAGTGCTTGAGTTCGCTTCAGGCAGCAGGAATTGTTAGCTGGGTCGCATTATCCAGATCTGTTTCCTCTGCAAGGCTTATTTGCTGCCTCACGCAGTGACGACCTCTGAACGTCTCAATCAGAGCAAATAGAACGAGCGCCTGTGCCTAACTGCATCGCCCATGGCTGTTGCACATCTCAATCAGAGCAAATAGAACGAGCGCCTGTGCCTACCTGCATCGCCCATGGCTGATGTACGTCTCAATCAGAGCAAATAGAACGAGCGCTTGTGCCTACCTGCATCGGCTCCCACACTGCTGGCCTTCCTTGGGCGGCCTGGGCCACGCTTGAAGGCAGGAGGGTGGGCGTCGTAATATGCCGTCAGCAGGTCTGCAAGAGCCAAACACATTGTATTCGTTTCACAATCTACTGGTTTACAGGTGCGCATGTGTGTGGCGAGGAGGCATGATGCGCTCGTTTCAGGGTGGGCATTGGAATATGCTGTCAGCAGGTCTGCAAGAATCACACACACTGTGCGTGTTCATCACAGTGATTCAATATCACAGCGATTTGAATGAGGGCATGCATATCCGTATATGGAAATTTCCGACCGTATCCGTACCCGTATGACCATACACGGGTTTTGGCTGACCGTATATACGCCGTATGTACGGTCTAAACCGTACATACACCGTACATGGACCGTATTTGCAGGTGGTGCAGGGTTTGATTCCCAGCGATAGCAGTCTTTTTTGCTCTTTTGGGTCAATTTTCTTTTCTCACGCCTCTTCTTACTGCTTTCCTTTACTATTAATGCACGTGTTTTGCATTAATAATTAGTTTTATTGGCGGTTATGGTAGTTGAACTCCCTTTTGCACCGTAAAAGGCCTTTTTTTGGTCTTTATGGCTTAAAGCAAGCCTAGCTCCCTAACCATTCAATTTTTGGGTATAAAAGATTGGGTCATGCGTACTCAGCTCTTTAAGAGCTGTAAAATGACCCCCCTATGAATTAATTCCGAGTGAATTCATTTCTTCTCATATACGGTATTATACGGAAATACGGCGTACATACGGTTATATACGGCGTATATACAGTACATGAAAATTCCATGTACGGTTTGGGCCAACCCTATATATATTTATATGGCAGGGAAGTACAACCTGTCCGGGGCCCGGAAAAAATAACAAAATTTTGGGCTGCCCCGGAGGGGTAGCCCAAAGCTGGTCCGGGGAACCCGGAAATTTGCAGGGACGACGGCCCCTGCGATTCCCGGGCACCCGGTAAAATTATAAATGTAGTTCCGGGTGATTTGCATTGGTTCTTGGAAATGACAATGAGAATGACACTGTGAGAAGGGAAAGGTCAGCCAGTGAAGGGGGAGAGTGAGCCATCCCAGCAAGAGGCTCCCCTTCCTGACCAGGCCTCCCTACGAGTGCTGGGCTTGAGTGCTTGCATCTTGTAACTGACTGAATGAAAATCTCTCCAGATGGAAGTCCCCCACTCCTCCTTCCTCTGCTCCCCCCCCACCCCCAGCCCCAGGCCCTGATGAGGCCTCAACTAGCAGCCATGCGCAAACCTCTAGCGATGTCAAGCACATGCGAGCACACACACATACGAACAAGGCGCACACATACACACATACATACACACACAAAAACACACATACACACACACGAGCACGCACACAGGCACACACAACCACGCACACACGCACATACACACACAAGCACACATACGTACGTACATACACAAACACATACACACACACAAATACACAAATACGCACAAAGCGTACACACAACTCACACACAACACACAAATGCACGCACACACTCACATATCACACATCACACATCACACACACATAAACACACACAAAACGCACACACGCACGCACACAACACACACACGCACACGCACACACGCCCACATGCACGCACACACGTACGCACACACATGCACACACATATGAGCACGCACGCAGGCACACAAAACCACGCACACACGCACATACAGACACAAGCACACACACTCACACACGCACATGCACGCACACACACGTATGCACACACACACATACACACACACACACAAGCATTAACATCGTGCTTGGGAAATTTTATAACACCCTGAATATTTTTGAAAGCAGTTCCGGGGAACCCTGGAAAATTGTACAGGCTGTTCCGGGCCCCCCTGAATAATTTGGGCACCCAGTGTACTTCCCTGATATATGGTTCTGGCCCACCCTAGAGACGCATTTGCGCGCATGTGCATATTAAATGTTGGTCAGTTTGGGGGGGCTCGGAAATTGGGGGGGATGGGGGCTCCAACATATTTCTGGGCCACTTCCAGCAAAAAATGCCTCGATTGGCGCCCTTGTTGGGTGAGTTTGACTAAAAGGGGGGTCTGGGTGCCTGGTCACAGCAAGGCACAGCTTGTCCCCAAGTAGACCGCGGGGGTGTGTTCAGGCTAATTACCAGCAATTGATTCCAAACTTGCAGTTCACGTATTGCATATACATAAGTTCATAAGTTGCATGAATGAAGTAAAAAAGTGATTTGGCAAAAGTTTTGGCTGGATTCGTGCACTAAACAGGTGGTCAAAACAAGAGCGTGAGCAAACCAGGAGAAATATTAATTTCTTCCTCATTGCCTGCACCTTTGCTCAGCACCTGTGATAAGGCAAAGGAAAAGAAGGGACTTATGCACACTGTACCAAAGTAACAACACAATTGCCATATTAATAAGGCAAAAACAACAGATAAACCGGTAGCATTGGTAAAGTAGACCCACCACAATAAATTCTGAGCAGATTGACACCCTTTTAATTAGTGTCGGGGGTCAGGCCCAAAATTTACATGTGACTCGGAATTATTTTACGCCTCCTGGTTCAGGCTAACCGTATTCATACACATACACGCATGCAAACACCCCAGCCTCAATTTAAACTAGTTCACACGTTTTGCAATGCGTGTGTGTGTGCGTGCATGTGTGCGTGCTTGTGCGTGTGTGTGTGTGTGTGTGTGCGTATGTGCGTGCTTGTGCGTGTATGTATGTGTGTGTGTGCACGTGCCTGCGTGCGTGCTTGTGTGTGTGCGCGCGTGTATGTGTGTGTGCGTGCATGAGTGTGTGTATGCACCTGAAGAGTTGGCAAGGCCCTGCAGGTTTAGGCTACTATCATCCGCCTCTGTGTAGCCTTTCCACCTGTGTATGTATGTGTGCGGGTGCGCTTGCGTGAGAGGTTATGTGTGTATCGTGAACCTGTGAAAGAGCATGCACATGTGTGTGCGTTTGCGTTTGTGCAAACATACGTAGCTCTGTACAAAAGAGGCTGTACAATTTCTGTGAACCCTTACATGTTGGAACACACATACAGACATTCGGACACACACACACACACACACCACACCTGAAATTGAAGGTTCGGCCAACACCCTCCTCATCCGTGTGAGAGACAACCTTCTCCACCTGTGCGTACGCGTGTGTGTATGTGTGCATGTGTGTGCCTTGGTGTGTATACATGTGTATGTGCGTGTGCGTGTGTGTAGGTTTTAGAAGGTGGCGATCTAGAAGAAAGGAAACGCCTGTTCAGAACTCACGCAGCATTTTACCTGGACATGTGTGTGCCTTGATGTGCATACGCGTGTGTGTGTGTATATGTGTGTGTGTTATAGAAGGTGGCGATCTAGAAGAAAGGAAACACCTGTTCAGAACTCACGCAGCGGTAAACCTGGACGTGCGTGTGTGTGTGTGCCTTGTGTGCATGCGTGTGTGTGTGTGTGTGGTTTGCGTACAGGAAGCATAGTAGCTCACCACGTGCCTGGCACACACATATACACACTCACGAGCATGCACGCACACACATACACACACATACCTTCCCACCCATGCGCACACACTCCCACTCCTACAAACACACTTCTCCCCCCCCCCCACACACACACGATACACACACACCACACACCTCGTAGTACTGGCTGGCCGGCTGTGGGGGTGGCAGAGGCCTTGGTGGCGGCACCACTTTGTGTCGTCCCCCCTCTCCATCGCTCTCAGACTCTGTGGAGGCCTGGACCTTTTTTGGACAGCCACGCTTGGGAGCACCTTCAGACCGAGGCACTTTCACCGCTGCCCCTGGCACGTTGCCTTTGTCATCCTGTGTGTGTGCACGCGTGTGTGCAAGTGTGCGTGTGTTTCGCACGCGCTTGGGAGCGCCTTCAGGCCGAGGCACTTACACTGCTGCCCCTGGCACGTTGCCTTTGTCATCCTGTGTGCGTGTGCGTGTGTGTGCGCGCGCCTGTGTGCATGTGTGTGTGTGTGTTTGTGCGTGTTTCACACGCGCTTGGGGGCGCCTTCAGGCCGAGGCACTTACACCGCTGCCCCTAGCACGTTGCCTTCATCATCCTGCATTTGTATGTGTACACCGTACAGACTTGGGTTCAGTCTGCAGCCCCAAAAGAATATCTTAAATTCACACTCCCACATCAACCCCGCACCCTGGAAATATTTATTTACACCAACCCCGCACAGGGATTTTTGCCTGACAGGCTCCAAAATACGCCAAAAATCCCCGTTTTTCAATCCCGCACC
>Ga0307948_1002703_pt1 | contig 12981 bp, 9 predicted proteins | sample OrgLakmetagen280_FD_201824 | JGI IMG/M metagenome (GOLD analysis project Ga0307948, IMG submission 201824) | Saline water microbial communities from Organic Lake, Antarctica - #280 | ecosystem: Environmental > Aquatic > Non-marine Saline and Alkaline > Saline | place: Antarctica: Organic Lake...
ACGATCCGCTTCCGCCGCCTTCTTGCCAATATCCACTTCCCCACCTGTTCCCAAACCGCGTGTTACGCTGCGGCCAATGACCAGCTTTTCTGCAATTGGCGAATTAGAGAGCGCCTGCGCATCTGTATTGATAGCAGCGAGCTGCACTCTACCGGACTCACCGAGATCATCAAGCTTCAGCCCGTCGACCGCATTGGTGCCAGCGCCCCCCAAGCCTACAACCTTGATCTTCAGTTCGTCCCCGGCGTTTGACGTGCTTAATAAACTATCTGTATAAGTTTCCAAATTAGATTTTAAAGTAGCAGTGAAAAATAAATGACAAAATAAAGATGGTTATTCCAGGCTGAGCAGGCCGGTTAATCTGCGAAGGATGCCGGTAGGCTTAGTCGATCGTTGTCGATCCTCCTGCCCAGTCAGCGCATAGTGAAGAAGCCCGAGCGCTGTGCTGTAGCCGGGGCCGCGAAGCTCCGGAGCAACGTCGAGGGGGCCTTCAGACACGCGAGCATCGAGACCAAAGGTGCGGCGGGCACACTCGTCGATCCCGGCAAGCTGGGAGCTCCCACCAGTGAGCACGACGCCGCAGGCGATGTCGGCCGGCACGTAGAGCGCGGCTTCCTGCAGTTGCTCTTTAATGATGGTGAATATTTCTGAGACACGGGCCTCGATAATCTTGGTGATCGCCGCTAGAGGATATTCGCGATCGCCGATAGTGAGGTCCCCGATCAGCCAGACTTTTTCCTCGCGATCGCTGCTTTGGTAGTAGGCACGGCCGTTCTTCACTTTAAACTCTTCCGCGCTTTTCCGGCGGACTCGCAGCCCGATGCTCAGATCGTTCGTGATATGATCCCCCCCCACAGGCACGACTCCGGTCTTAACAATGTAGCCGTTTTGGTAGAGCACATAGTCAGTGGTGCCTCCGCCGAGATCGACAACCAACGCCCCACTCTCCTTTTCTGAGTCTTCGAGCAGCACGACGCCGGAGGCGATACTGGAAATAATCATATCGCTGACATCCAGATCAATACCGCGGATCACGCGTAGGCTGTCGCTCACCTTTGAGCTGTCGCCGTGCACAGACCAGTAGCCGACCTGCAACTGCCGGGCTTCGTGTGAGAGCGGGCTATCCACTGGTTGCCCGTCGAGCGCGAAGGGGTTTTGAATATGGTGAATAAACGTTCGCTTCTGCGGCAGTTTTCGACGTTTCGCATCTTGCTTGGCCTGCTCAATATCAATTTCCCGTACAATGTTATCAGAAGAACTGACGTTGGTCGTTCCGACGTTAAAATTACCTTCCAAATGGCTGCCGGTCTGAGCGAGATAGACCTCATCAATGCGCGATTTGGCATTTTCCTCGGCCTGCATAATCGTCGCATGCACACAATCGCTCGCGGCATTCAAATCGTTAATCACACCTTTTTTAATGCCCTTGGACGAACAGATGCTGTGCCCGATGATGTTGAGGCCTTCATCACCGACAATCTCACCGAGAAGAACCACGACTTTGGTGGTTCCAATCTCTACAGCGCCAACTACTCTGGTGTCACTCATTCGGGTAAACTGATTAGGTGGAAAGACATCTTTTAAAAACTACTGATTCGGCCACTGCTAAACTGCACGGCAGCCGAGCCGCGTAAAGAAAGATCGATACGTTTCATGGCCGGATTACCTTTTGCCCGCACATGCTGGCGAATCACATTCAAGCGATCCAGTTGTTTAGCGAAGTCAGTCGACGTGCTGAAAATAATTCGTGGCACGAGACTGCTACGCACCTCGATCACTTCCCCGGCGAGAGAATCATCGCCGGAGTAATGCTCTAGTGATACGACCTTCCAAGTCCGGAAGAAATTCGGCTGCTTCGTTCGCGCCGACTCCAGAAGCTCGGCCACTTTCTCTATCCCACGCATCGGTTGTATACTGCCATCACGCCGCTGATAAGGCTGCAAATAAGGTAGCGCAGCCAGGGCTGTCTTTGGATAACCCACCCCTTTGTAGATAGTGCCATCGCGGGCAACAATTCTTTGAACCGCCTTGCCGGCCGGCCCTTGCACTGCAATCCGGAGCACGGGCTGCTGCTCCTCCAGGGAAATCTTCAACGCACTAGGGAAGACTCTCTCCACGGAAGCGGAGACAACCTGTGGCTCGCTTTCCAACCGCTGTTTCATCCCGTGGATGTCGACTTCCATCATTGTGGTGCCTTTGGACAACTTAATCACCGTGCTCAGCCAACGGTTAGGCAGCACCCCGTTCGTTTCAAAAATCACCTGCTCAATTTCGCTGGACGGTGTATGAATCTGGATAGGCTCTGCGCGATTCTTGATGGTTGAACTAGCCCAAATGACCAGCCCCACAAGACCGACAAGCATGACGACTCCAGCGAGCAGCTTTAGCAGCTTTGCCTGCCTGCGCTTTTTGGCCTGCGGCGAATTCACCCGCCGCTTCGATGGCCCGGCCAGCTCCCGCCAGCTTTGTGTGCCTGTCGCCGAGCTACTGCCTTTGCCTTTGTTACTGCCGATCATGAACCCCCCTCTTTCTTAATTCGGTCGGATAGTCGCTTTACTGCGGGCGCTACGAGTGCAGATGCCAGACTTTCAAAGTCATGACCGACACAAGAAGCACTCTTCGGCAGTAAGCTGGTCGCAGTTAGGCCGGGCAGCGTATTAATTTCCAGAAAATAGAGCTGCGTATCCTGCAGAAGAAAATCGATTCGGGCAAAATCCCTGCAGCCACAGGCGGCATAGAGACGTTCCGCGTAGTCTTTTACCTGAGCCTCTAATGCTCGATCCAATTCAGCGGGAAACAGGTAGTCCGTAGAACCGGCCGTGTATTTAGCCTTAAAGTCATATACTCCGCTCTGGCTGATAATCTCAACTACACCCATCGCTTTGCCCTCCAGTAAGCCCACCGTGAGCTCACGGCCTTGGATACGCTGCTCGATCAGCCACCGCCCCGCATGGATATTGGACAATGCCACGCCCAGCTCCGAACGGTGCTCGGCAAAATGCAGTCCGACACTACTCCCCTGATCGACAGGCTTCACCACCAGTGATGTCCCGATTTTCGCAATGACATCGTCGGCTAGAGGAGTCTCTGCCGCATCGAAGGTCAGCCATTCCGGTGTCGGCACATTACGTTCAAGGGCGACCTCTTTAGTCGCCGCCTTATCCATGCACAAGCGACTGGCCGCCGCATCGCTGCCGCAGTATTCGATACCGGCCTGTTCTAATAGACTTTGCAACTGACCACCTTCACCGAAGCCGCCATGCAAGGCAGGGAAAACCACGGTATTCGCAGATTGAATACCCTCCGGAAGTGATTCCTCTTCGATACTGAGCAATTCAACACTGTGCTTTTTCTCTAGTGCCGCCGCAAAAGCCTGCCCGCTGGCAAGCGAGACCTCGCGCTCCTCGCTCGTGCCGCCACTTAAGACGAGAATCTTTGTTGAGTTAGACATCGGCATCCTCCTTCAGAATTTCAGCCCAATCCCGCCCCACAAGCAATACTTCCGGCTCTAAGTCGTAGCCTGAACCGGACTTCACCCTGGCTCGTATTTGCCGGACCAGCTCGATCACATCTCCAGCCGTGGCCCCGCCCTTATTAACGATAAAATTACCATGCACCTCCGAGACCTCGGCCGCGCCCACACGAAGACCTTTCAATCCGTGCTCATCGATCAGCTTACCGGCGTAGCTCCCCTCTGGATTTTTAAAGATGCAACCTGCGCTCGGCCCACGGGGTTGACTCTCTTTGCGCGAGGTGGAGTAGGTGTCGATCCGACCACGAATGGCCGTCTCTTCCTCGCTGTCCGGGCTCTTCAGCACGGCGCCAAGCGCGATCCCCCGGCTGATTTCCTCCACCTTCCGGTAGCCGTGGTGAAAATCCTCCTTCGCCCAATTCTGAAAAGATCCATGCTCATCAATAAAAAGCACACGATCGACCACATCAAACATCCAGCTGCCCATCGCACCGGCGTTCATGCGCAAGGCGCCCCCAACCGCTCCGGGAATACCCTCCAAAAATTCAAATCCGGCAAGGCCAGCCTTCGCAGCAAAGCCGCAAATTTCTTTTAAACGCCCACCGGCCGCCGCCCAAATTCGACCATCGCCCAGCGATTCGATATTTCGCCAATTTGCGGCGGAGAAGCGTATGACCAGTCCATCGAAACCCTCGTCTGCCACCAGGAGGTTGGAGCCCCGGCCAATACAAAAATAGCTCAGCCCAAAGAGTTCGGTTGCTTTCAGAAGTTGTTGTAGATCCGCAAAACTAGCCGGCTCTGCATAGAGGCGAGCCGGGCCACCGATCCGCATGGTGGTCTTGTTTGAGAGCGGCTCTTTTAACTTAATCTTCGCATCCGGAGAAAGCCGCCCTCGAAGGAATTCGAGGCAGGCTTCATCCTTCGATTTTGGCTGATTCAACATGGCCACACTGGCAGCAGCAAAATCCTCGATGTCTCCCGCGCCGACAAATGCCAGGAGGCTCGGCTGGGCTTTTGCAGCCTCATTCACCGCGCTGATACCTGAGAGTGATCGCTCCACCACCCTGGGCTTCGGTTCTGCAAAAGTATCGACTAGGTCAGATAATTCCCCTCCTTCGAGGATGATTTCGTGCGCGGCGTAGACCGGTAACAGGAAGCATGCATCCGCCCCCGCCAAGGCCTCAGCAAAGCCCTCCTTAAATTCTCGTGTCCGGCTGTAACGGTGCGGCTGAAAAACGATCTGCAGTTTGCGGCCTCGCGCTTGCTTACGAAGCGCCTTAATCAAGGCCCTAATCTCAGTAGGATGGTGCGCATAATCTTCGACCACCTTCAGATCAGCCTGGTCGAACAGTACGGTTTGCCGGCGTGCGATGCCGGGAAACTTATCCAGTGAACACTCAGGCAGCTCGTCATTGACAAGCCTAAGCACTGCTTGAGTCGCGGCCGCATTGGCCGCATTAAAATCAGGTGTATCGGCTCCGACATAGTGGATGACTTGCCCGGCATCCAAGCCAGCAAGCTTGAGCCCTTCGGGCACCACAACCTTCCCACGTGTGCGCTTTGCCAATGCGAGAAAAGTGGCCTCCAATTGAGATTCCTGGCAGTAGTGATCCGCGTGGTCCCAATCCAAGTTGAGGATCACGCAGTGCTCCGGGCTGAAGTTCTCAATTGTGCCATCGCTTTCGTCGATCTCAGCGACCAGCCAGTCACTCTCCGAAAAGCGGCTTGGAGCAAGCGAGCCATCTGCAAAGATACCGCCGACCATATACCCGGCATCGATACCACATTGCTGCATGGCATAAGCGATCATACCAGTCGTGGTCGTCTTACCATGACTGCCGGTGACAGCGATTAACTTACGTTCCGCTGCGATGCGTGCCAACATCTCACCGCGCCTCAGGCATTCGATCCCGGCAGCCTTCGCCGCCAGAAGTAATGGGTGCTCCGCCCGAATTGCGCTGGAATACACCACAGCCGAGAATTGGCTTAACTGCTCCTGGAACACAAAGTCCTGCAAGTTCACACCACTTTCGGCGAGGTGCTTGCGCACATTCTCCTGCAGGTGTGCATCGTGCCCAAAAATTGAACAGCCAGCGCCCGACATCCAGCAGGCAAGGGGTGCCATGCCCATACCACCTACACCAAGAAAAAGGTAACTTTCGCCCGCGAATCGATTCATTGCACCACCTCCGCTTCATTTGAGGCATGCACCTCAGCATACTTCCGGCAAAGGGCTTCCATGTCTTCCGCGATGCGTTCGCTGGAATTAAATTTGTCGAGGCTTGCCATGTTCGACTTAAATTTAGCGAGTAAAGCGTCGTTAAAAATCAGCTCGTTGACCTCCTCGGTCAGGTTGCCGATCTTCTCTTGCTCAAGGATCATACCCGCCCCGTGCCGCTCATGCATGGCAGCATTAGCACGCTGATGGTCATCAGCCGCAAACGGATAAGGGATCAAAATTGCCGGCGCGCGGCAGCGTATGATCTCGGCTATCGAGCCGGCTCCAGCACGCGAGATCACCAGATCGGCCGCGGAGATCACATCGCCCATCTGATCAGAAAATGGAACCAGCGTGGCGCTGACCTCCGATCCGACATGCCCGACCCGATGTATCGTGCTGGACGAATCATGCCCAAGACCAGTCACGCAGTAGACTGAGATTCCACGCTTTGCAAGTTGCTCAAAATTCTTTGTGACCCATTCGTTAAGGGCCTGGGCACCTTGGCTGCCACCGATGATGACCAGCAGCTTATTTGCGACAGTGATATTCAGCCGGCGAGCCGCATCCGCCTTCAGGATGTGCTTGATCTCTGCGCGAACGGGATAGCCGTAGTAGCGAACGATACCTGGTGGCACCCCGGCCAACAGCACCCCATCCGGTAAATAGACACGACGGGCGAGACGTTTCAAAATCCGGACCGAACGCCCCGGCTTGCAGTTCGCCTCGTGCATGGCAACCGGCACGCCCGATGTGCGAGCGGCCAAGCCAAGGCCCAACGACAAATACCCGCCGAAAAGAAGCACCAGATCCGGCGCTTGTTCCTTGAGCATTTTACGCGCCGCAATAAAACCTGATACCAAGCTAAAGAGGAACTTCGCCCGCTGAAGCAGGCCCCCGGAGAAAGCGCGCCCCGGAGTCGTCTTAAAGTTCAGGTGCGCATACTTCTCAACCAGGCGGGAATCCACTTGCTTTTCACTGATCAAAAGCAGGCAGTGATGCTCCCGTTTCTGCAGGACTTGAGCGACAGCAATGCCGGGAGCGAGGTGGCCTCCGGTGCCGCCGCAGGCGATTAGGATCTTACTCATATTTCCCGCTGCCTCCTCAGCGCAGGCATTTCCCATGTGCGGAAGCCATTCAAAATGATACCTGTTAACACAAACATGAGCACAAGGTTGGATCCGCCGTAAGAGATAAAGGGCAAGGACATACCCTTCGTCGGTAAGCTACCGGTGACCACCCCTATGTTAATTAAAGCCTGGAACGTGATAAAAAGCAGGGCCCCCATCACCAGCAGATATTGGTAGAGATTCGGAGCACGGCGCAGCTGCAGTGTGCCGATAAAAAACAAGGTCATGTAGAGTAAGACCACCCCGGCGGTGAAGATGAAGCCAAGCTCCTCCGCAACGATGGCAAAAATAAAATCGGTATGTGCCTCGGGCAGGAATGACATTTGCTGACGACCAGCACCCAGCCCTACCCCGTGCAGTCCACCGGCACCAAATGCCAGTATACCCTGCCAGAGTTGGTAGGCGCTATCGCCACGATTGCCCTCCACATCGAGAAACGAAGTGATACGCTGCAGGCGGATCGGATCGTGGTAGACCGCGACCGAGAATGCGGTCAACGCGAGAACACCCGTTGGAATGAGAAACTTCAAGCGCGCGCCAGCCAAAAACATCATGATGCCGCCAACCGCGCCACAGAGAAAAGACGTGCCGAAGTCCGGTTCGATAATAATGAGCCCGCAAAAGATGCCGAGGATCCCACATGGTACCAGATAACCTTTAAGGATATTACCCAAGTCTCTTCGGTGTGCGGCCATATAGTGCGCCATCAGAAAGAGTAACCCGAGCTTACCAATCTCCGAAACCTGTAACCGCATGAAACCAAATTCCATCCAGCGCTGCGCTCCGTTCACCCTGACACCTATCCCCGGGACCAAGACTAAAATCAGCATCAAGATGGCACCTCCGCCAAGTATAAAGGCGTAGTCGCGCAATGCTTCAAGATTCACTAGAAAGGCAAAAACGCCGGCAGCGCTTGCGATAAGCAGCCAAACCAGCTGCTTCCGAAGCAGGGTCGTGGGATCCTCATGCATCGACTGTGACGCACTGAATAAAACGACCAATCCAAGAAAGGTCAGCGCAAAGACAATGAGGCAGAGAAAAAAGCCTACAGGCGGGACATGCTTGAGGGGATTGCGCCAGGCCGGAGAAGCGCTCATCCTGCAACTCTTTGTGTCGTGTTAATCCTTAGAGCCGTAGGCAAATTAATCCTGCAGGCGAATAACCGGAATTTCGACAGCGTTGTTGAAAGCGCTATCGTCCTCCACTTCGACTTCCAACTCAGGAAATTCACCTTCCAAAATTGGATCTGCCTCAATGACAGTGATTGTCTCAGTCTGCACGGGCACAGGCTGCAGTGTAGTGGCCGGCGCGGCAACTGTTCCAAAACTGCGAGCGGTGCCAACAGTGCGAGCGGTGCCAACGGCATCGACACGACTATCCACATTCTCGGCACTGCCCGAACCACTCACGATTAAGTTTTGCCCGATGCGCAATTTACGCGGATCGGTAATACTGTTCATTGCAAGTAACTCGCTGGTAGTCATTCCATATTGTTTAGCGATCTTTCCCGGATATTCACCCGCCTTCACGGTGTGCGTCTGGGTCCCTCCGCTTCTGGATGAGGCCACGGTCGCCGTGGCTGTGGAGCCTGATGATACCGTCGCTGAAATCCGGTTAGCAGTTGTTGCAGTTGTTGCAGTTGTTGCAGTTGTGTTTGCATTAGCACCAACCGGGACAATCAGAGTTTCCCCGACACGGATGACATCAGAGGTTTTGTTGTTAGCGGCCTTGAGCGCTCGAACGGAGGTGTCGAATTGGTTCGCAATCCTCGAAAGGTTATCACCGCGGCGCACGGTGTAGCTGGTGGTCTCCTGATTGAAGCCAGACGGCTGATACACTTCCGGGGTAACCGTATTGACCGCGACTGTGCTACCTTCCGATGGAATCTGAATCTGCTGGCCGACTCGAATTACCGAATTCTTATTCAGGCCGTTGGCAGCGTAAAGCTCGTTCAGCGAAACTCCGAAGCGCTTCGAAAGCGACCAGAGGTTATCCCCCCGCTTAATCGTGTAGCTTTGGAAGCTCGGGCCCGCGATATCGACTGTCTGCTGATTTGAGAGGGGCTCAAGCGAATCGATTGGATCTAGGGGACCCAGAGGATCTAGGGGATCCAGGGGATCCAGGGGATCCAGGGGATCTAAAGGCTCATAGCTGGTGTCCCCACCCATACCGGAATTAAAAGCGGCATCAAGCCCACCGGAATGCGTCGCTGGAATAAATTCACTCCTGGTGCGGGAGGCGCCAACCACACTGGAATTGATGGTGCGATTTTGTGTATAGCTCGAAGAGCTGGTCTGTGTGGGAGGCTGCCCGGTCTGGCAGCCGGGCTGCACGAGCAGCACAGCAATAATCACGTGAAGGCCGAGGACACAGCTTAAAGTTTTTGATATTTTCATGACAGGGATTTTTGTAAATGTCTGTGCAAGACAGAATAATCAGGAGATATAGGCTTCTACAAACCTAAAACTAAGGAAATAAAGGATTTTCCGCGCATTTCATAGGACTGGAATTGGTCAAAACTGGAAAAGGCGGGGCTGAGCAGAACACTTGCAGGTCGAAGCTCGTAAGCTGACTCGCTGGCGACCCGAACTGCCTCTTCGAATAAGGCCACTTTTCGGACATTTGGGAGCTTTCCCTCAAGCGCTTTTGCCAAGGAAGGTGCGGCTTCTCCGTAAAGCACCGCAACGTCCACCCGCTCGGAGACTTTAGAGGCAAAAGCTTCCAAATCGCCACCCTTGAGCTGTCCGCCACCAATCCAAACAATGGGGCCATCCATCGCTTCGAAGGCTGCCAATGCGGAGTGAAAATTGGTCGACTTTGAGTCGTTCCAGTAGGTCACTCCGTCTTTTGCGGCGACCACACTTAGGCGGTGGGGCGCCAGGGTAAATTCCGCCGCCGCTTCAAGCATCGGTTCTTCCGGCAGTTGCGACAGCCGCCAGTATTCAGCCGCAAGCGAAAAGTTCTCGCTATAGGGCGGGCGGCAAAGCGCCGCAGTGGAGGGGAGACGACTGAGCAGCGGGCTGACATCGGGTGAAACAGCAGCACGATCGAAAGGCCGCTTGAAGCGCTCAAGCCACGGCACGACCTGTGGACCGATCACACAAATCCCGTCCGGCTTGAGGCAATCGAGTAAATTCGCCTTCGCCATGAAGTAATCCGCCATCGTGGGGTAGCGATCAAGATGATCCTCAGCGAAGTTCGTCCAGAGTAGTCCATCGAGTTCCAAGCCCTTGACCAACTCAGCTTGGAACGAGCTGATTTCGCAAACGGCGCATGCGGACTCAGCACCATCGTTCCGCAGAACCACATCGCTGAGCGGACGACCGATATTGCCGGCAGCCACTGCATCTTGTCCTGATCGCTGCAAGGCCTCAGCTAATAAACGGGTCAGTGTGGTCTTCCCGTTTGTGCCGGTGACTCCTATCAACTGGCCCTGCCAATACTCTGCGGCAAAGCTCAACTCCGATTGAACAAGCTTGCCAGACTGTTCCGCCAGCACTCGCCATGGGTGGCCGGCAGCGAAGCCCGGACTGAAAATAAAACGCTCAAACTGCTCGACCTGAGAATGGCCGAAAGCAGCCTCCACGCCCCCGCCCATCTCGTCAAATAGCGTGGCTTGATGCCCCTCCGTCTTCGCCAGCTTCATCGCAGCCTGACCGCTCAGACCTGCTCCAAAAATTGCGATGTGCGAACTCATAAGACTAGCGAAGCTTCAGCGTGGCCAATCCTGCCATCGCAAAAATCAAGGAGAGTATCCAGAAGCGGATCACGACCTTATTCTCATGCCAGCCCTTCAATTCAAAGTGGTGATGGATCGGTGACATTCTAAAAATGCGTTTACCGCGGGTCTTGAAAGACGCTACCTGCAGAATGACTGAGCCAGCCTCCATCACGAAAATGCCGCCCACGATAATCAAGGTAAATGGCTGGTGCACCATGAAGGCAATGACTCCGATGAGCCCACCCAATGCCAGCGAACCGGTATCGCCCATAAAAACCTCGGCGGGGTGGCAATTATACCAGAGGAAAGCGAGACTGGCGCCCAGCAAGGCTGCACAGACCACCGTCAACTCACCCGCCCCGGGAATATAGCTGATAAAGAGATAGTCGGAGATGATAACATTTCCGGCGACATAGGCCATGATTGCAAAGGCCAACGCGGCAGTGACTGTGCAGCCGATCGCTAGACCGTCGACGCCGTCGGTGAGGTTGATAGCATTACTCGAACCAGCCAGCACCAGAAAGAAAAACGGAGCGAGCAACCAAATCGGCATTGAGCTGATCAACATGTCTTTGTAAAACGGCACCCAGAGTTCGCGCATTTTAGCCGCCGAATCCGGCACGCTCAGGAGCAACAGAAGTGCCACCCCGGTCAAGATGGCTTGGCCTACTAATTTCCAGCGTCCGGATAGACCGTCACTGTTGCGCTTCACTATCTTTAAATAGTCATCTAAAAAGCCGATCACTGTCAGTCCAACATAGACTAGGAGCGCCGTATACACATAGACATTTGGACTGGCCCAAAGCACGGCACTGGTCACCACCGAAACACAAATCATAAGTCCGCCCATAGTCGGCGTTTGCGCCTTGGCGGCATGTAATTCGGCGAGTTTGCCCACTTCATCTTCACCGCGAAAAGCTTGCTTGGCCCGTAACTCACGCAGCTTGGCAAAAATCCACGGCCCGACAATGAAGCCCATTCCCATCGCAGTCAGTCCGGCGAATGCACTGCGCAAGGTAAGATAGCGGAAGAGGCGAAGGGGGCCAAAGATATGTTCGAATTCAGCGAGGTAAGAGAGCATGAGAAAAGTCGGCTGTGAAAGTGATTGTCTAGGCTAGCGATTCCGGAAGGAGTTTTTCCAAATGGTATGAACGGCTCCCTTTGAGAAAGAAGGCTCCGGAGAAATCGGCAACTACGGATTGTAGACTCTGCGCGTCTTCGGAGCGTTGCATTTGCCGAGTTGAGCCTCCCCCACTCTTCAAGCCACGCTGATAGGCTCCGGTCAGCTCGTCAGGGCCAACAAAAAAGACAAAGTCTTCCGGGCGCAAACTAAGCTTTCTAGCGACTGCGGCATGATATTCCTCCGCCGATTCGCCGAGTTCATTCATCGCACCCAGCACATAGCAGCGGGCCATGGCTCTGGGCGCAGACTGCTGAAAAGCAGCGATCGAGTCGATCATCGAGGCGGGATTGGCATTGTAGCAATCAATATAGAAATACCGGCCATCGCTCGAGACAACTCGCCCGCGGGTGCTTTCGGGGCGCCATGTTTTGATGCGTTCGGCCATCGTCGACTTTGCGATGCCCATTGACCTCGCTGCCACGATAGCCAGTGCGGCATTTTGAGCGATCCCGAGGCTGGAGCTTTGCACCTCGTAAGCCTTCCCTTCGATCTCTACGTATGCAAATGTGCCGCATTCCGACGGCTCAATATTGCACTCCACGATTTGACCCGCGCCGCGGGCTGCTGAATCCCCGTCAAACCGAACCGCGATGCAGCGTTCCGCCATATCGGCAAACGCACGGTATTTTAGAGCGGCTGCCGGAAGCACGATCGGTGAATCCTGCTTCGCCAGCTCCGCCAGTTTGGATTTTTCTTCGGCGATACCTTCTAAAGAGCCAAGCAGTTCCAAATGCGCGGGTCCGATATTTGTTAAAATCGTCAGGTCACCCCGAATCATCTCGCCCAAGAGTGCCATTTCTCCGGGCTGATTGATTCCGGCTTCAATCACGGCGTATGCATGCGCGGATGGATCCAGGTCAAATAAGGTCATCGGCACACCGATACGGTTGTTCCAATTTCCTGCGGTCGCATGTGTGGAATGCTCCCCGAGTAACAAACGCAGCATCTCTTTGGTCGATGTCTTCCCACAGCTACCTGTGATACCGATAACCGGCTTGGAATAATTCGAACGCAGGTCCGCAGCAATAGCTCCCATGGCAGAAAGCGGATCCTGAACGATGAGTTGAGGTAGCTCAGAATCCACGATTCGCTCTGTCAATGCACAGGAAGCGCCTTTCGTTTGCGCGTCCACCAGAAAATCGTGCCCGTCACGGCTCTCGCTCTTTAGGGCGACGAAGCAGTCGCCCGCTTCGATCTGCCGCGTATCAAAAGAGAAACCGCCAATCTTGCCGGGCGTCCCGGCATGCCAGTTCCCCT
>Ga0307948_1002704_pt1 | contig 12980 bp, 12 predicted proteins | sample OrgLakmetagen280_FD_201824 | JGI IMG/M metagenome (GOLD analysis project Ga0307948, IMG submission 201824) | Saline water microbial communities from Organic Lake, Antarctica - #280 | ecosystem: Environmental > Aquatic > Non-marine Saline and Alkaline > Saline | place: Antarctica: Organic Lake...
TGGCTCTGAGCAAAAGTGTCATGAGGAACGTAGCTCGGTTCAGGATTCGAGGACATGGGTTGAAGTGTGAAACTGGTTTATATGGCAGAAGTCCGGACAGGAGTGCACGTGTTTGCAATTTGTGTGAAAACGGGGATTATATTCAAGATGAGAAGCACGTCATTTTTTCATGTATCGGTACCGAACATTTACGGCACCAGTTCATCCACTTATTTGATAATATTTCTAAAGGTGATATCAAAGGTTTTGTTTTTCAACATAACTCAGAAGTTTACAAATTTATTAGTGCAGCTGTCGATCTTTTTGATTGATTTATTTGTTGGGACCTATAGGTTGAGCAGCCATGCCAGGCTGGAGGCCTTTGTAATCCAAACTAAACTAAACTTTCCTCGCAAACCTGAGGATATGTACGAAAACAATTCCGAAGCCAGGAAATTTTCCGACATGACGGAAAAAAATAAGACGAAGTGTCCACTCCTTTTGTGTGCGGCATTTGGGCTTCATATTTCAACTACTTTCTTCAAAACAATGATATGGTTGCATCAAGGGTGAGTGAGCCAGTAAATGACAATTGTGACTTTCTGATTCACATTTCAACCAAACTTTAGACTGAAGTGTCTGACGTATATTACCAGTGGCAAGTAATTAGTAAAATAGATAATGACAAATGAATGGCATTGCTCACTTTCCTTACTCACGTGCAAATTTGTAATTGGCGATAAATAGCATAAAATCAAACTACCTGTTTAAGTCAGTCTTTAGCAAAATACAACGGCAAGTGGACTGTGGCCGGTATTCGTGACTGGATGATTACAGAAAGCGGCTTGAAGAAAAAACTCACTGCATCACATACACCCCATATAAAATGATGCTTTTATTGCATTCCTTCCGACACAGTTCTGTCCTAACCATAAATCGCTGTCCTCATTTAGCAAACAACTGGCAAATAGTGAACGAAACAGGTGGTTAAGCATAATACCGAAGTACGACTTGGTCCCTGGGGCAGGGGAGCTGCTATAGCTTGCTGCCATGAGTAAGGGCGTTGGGAGATGGCGCCGGTTTCTCGCCTGGCCCCAACCACATTTTGGACAGGCAGAAGGGCAGGTAGTCGCTGGCTTTGCTGTCTCCGGGAGCCTGGTAGTGCACAAAAAGTAGTGCAGAATGAGTTAATGCTTGGGTTTTTGGGGGGCTGTACGAGTATGGAATAATCGCTCCAGCAGAGAGGAAAAGTTCAGATAGTACTTGGTTTTGGGGGGGGCTGTATAAATGTTGAAAAACAACTCTAGTTCAGGGGCAGAAAAGCTCACACGCTATACGTGACTTTATCCTGCTCCCACAATTGCTTAGGTTGACGTGAGGCTTTACAATTAAGGAGGTGGTTCCCATCATACAGTTCTGCATCTTACAAGCAAGTCGCTTCAATACCTAACGCAAGCTCTTCTCACTTAGTAATCAAATCGAAAAGAAAAATAACAAGCCAAGAAGAACGCAAACAAATTGTGACTCAAAAGGTGCATGTGGTGTTGCGTAAGGCTGTGACTCCAGAACTGGTACATTAAAGCTAGCATACAAACACAACCTTGCAGAAGTAACTAGTAGCCATCTTAAGTTTGAAGATTGCCCACTTATCCTTTTAATTATGCTCACCTTATGTGGAACTCAAAGATATCACGCACACACACAAAACCATACACATACACACAAAAACACACACCCCAAACACATGCAGCAATTTCATGCACACACACACAAACACAAACATATACATAAAACATACACAAAAAAACACACCCCAACACACATGCACACTCACGCTCACACTACACACATACACACCACAAATACCGTACTCGCTGCGCAGCAAATCACAGGCAGCCACCAAAACACATAACACTTAACCAAACACCCCTTACATGACCCAAGGCATTAATAGTGAGCCAACCTGGCTCACGGCATCAACACAGCTCTGTTAAGCACACCTCCTTCCTACCTGGTGCATAGCGACCCCCTCTGGGCGCATGCCTTGTCCCTCTCGCACCATGCATGCCATTAAGTGAGCCATGATGTGGCAGCTGGTCTCCTTAATCTGGGAAAAGGGAGGGAAGAGGGCGCCCTCACGCAAGACCTGTGCATATGAGGCGTCAATTCGGTGATGGTTAAGGCTACAAAGGCTTCCGACTCGATTGGAAAGGAGGCTTGTGCTTACCGAGGAAAAGGAGAGAAACATCAAACAAATAAAGCCAGCGCCCTGCTTGTCACCAAGAACATTGACTACTGCTTACTGGGTATTGTTCACTTGCATTGACTCTGCGATGACCATACGTCTCACCAAGCACAGGTTGCTTAACATGGATGGATTTGGTTATCGCAGCCAATGAGCTCCAACATCCACTTAAGGCCATAAGCTCCTCACAATAAAATTTAGTTATTGAGACCCAAAAGCCTTCATTACAGAACAATAAGCTTCTCACAATTACAAACGTTTCTGAGACCGAAAGGCTTTTAAATCAAATGCCTTATAGTGCCAACACATAAACACCACTAGCAGAGAAGAGTGAGCCCGGCGCTGGCGTGGTAACGAATAACACCTTACGCACCATGATGGGGTTGGCCATGGCAGCCAGAGCTTCAGCGGCCACGAGGAAGGACTCCTCTGAAATACTGCTGCAGCGTGCCAGCATTGCGGCGTGGCCCTGCACACGGGCAGGGGGGGCATGCACAACACTCAATAGAGGAGCAATAAGTTGGTGACATATTGGAGGGAGAAGCTGTCAGTGCTGCAGCATGGCCCTACAGACAAGCAATTGTGTTCATCATTTACTTAATAGAGCATTCTGCAGCTTGAATTGAAGAAAGGTGTTGGAAATTGCCCTGCTGCTGCTGATGCATTCTTGCGGGCTTTGCAAAATCATGCTCTGAGAGGTTGCCTTCATTTCCGAGGTGATCTAGTTTGCAAACAAAAACATCCTGCAATGCTACAGCAGACTAAGCAAACACGCCTCTGTTGGCTACTCCTAAGCCTGAGGCCTGTTTGATTCCCAGAGGGGTAAACAAAGCAATTTGAGCTTAATCCTCAACAACTACCTACTACCTACTACCTACTACCTACGCCTCTGCCTGTGTTCCTTTGCCTGTCATCATGGCTTTACAATGGGCAAGGTCTGACTTACCAGGGCAGGGAACACATACGCATTATTGGCTTGTGCTGGGCGAACAAACACGCCTGGAAACAAGGGAAGGAAGAAAGAGAGCGCAAACAAAGCCTTAACATAGAGTTTCCTTTGACAAACATAAACATGAATGCGCAAACAAACCCATACAACCACAGGCATTCACTGACACACAGGTTTAGACGACGCACAATTACGCACAAACCTGCACACATACACACTCAAACGCGTGAGCACACACCTGCTGGATCTCTAGGAACATCCTCAGGCAATGCCATTCTAAATTGAGCCTCGACTTTAGAAATCAGTTCAGGAGGGGGCTGCTGGCGGGGGCCTGCAGGAGGCAGCAGCAACCATGGTGTACCCAAGTATTAAATTGTGAATATAAAAATAACAAAAAGAAACAAAGGATTATTACGAAAAGAAGAGTATTACGCATCGAAGCATGAGCAAAGTAGGCATTGGAATCTAAGGGAATTGGACTCCTGTTGCAGAAAGGTGGGTCTGCTATAGGTAAGCTTTTTGCAAGAAAGTTTGCAAGAATTACCAAACAGGAATGTGATGCACGAGCAAAAGCAAAGTACGAGGCATAAGAGTCATTGGTGGGCGTTGGATAGTGCCGTATGACCAAACCAGGACGTGAGTTTGGCCATATGGCACTGCTTTTTAGTCCCACTGCTCTTGGGTCTAAAGAGGCAGGGTTGGTGGAAAGAAGACGTGCAGTACTTGAGGACAGGATCTTGATGCATTGAAGAGGTAGAAATGAGGTAAGTAAGTTGCAAAGAGTGGAAAAATCTTCTCACCTTCATTCCTAGCACCTTGGCTTGGAAGACGTCTTCATCTCACAACTCCTTTTTTATATTCATCAAGGCAAACAAGTTTTGTCACACCGTGGTGTTTGCACCAGGAGCACACAGGGCGTCTGAACACTTGATGTCATTGGAGTGGGTCGAACTTGCAGGACACTGCACATGTTTAGGGTTGGCCAAAACCACACACACATACGTGTATATACGGTGTATATACGGTATTGTTAGCAGGGAAATCACCATACATACGGTCATATACGGTGTACATATACGGTTCTGGCCAACCCTTCACGTGTTATTAAACCTGTAGAATGTCCAGTGCTATGACATCTAATTTCAAGGCCCAGAAAGGTCAACAAACAGAGGGATGGCGTGGGAGGAGTCTAACCCAGTAAGTACTCACTTTCTAGGCCGCCATTCACATGAATTCGTGTTGTTGGTTTCAATTCATATCCATATGTCAGGTACCATGTGTCACCTGTCTCCTATGCCCTTGCACATAAGAACACACACGCACATGAAAACACGCATGCACGCACATGGAAGCACGCACCCGGGGGAGTTGGTTGGTCAGCCTGAGGCCCGTCTGAAGGCGCAAAAATTGGATCAAAGGGAGACCCAGAGGCAAACAGCACACGGCCCCCACTGTGCCTGCAGAAGTTTACAAGGTAGTGAAGGCAGAAGTTTGTACACACACGGATAGTAAGCCGATGGAACTAAGAGATCAAACAGCACACCTTTGCCCTCATATGCACGTATGTATATGGAAGAGTTTACAACGTACATCGGGAACAAGACAAAATGCGTGCTTATAGGTGTAACTCCCATAGTGATGTCCTGTTACACTTATACAAATATTCACCTGAAATGACCCATGCTCACACAGCTATCCCTATATAACCCTGCTTGTAGGCAAACAAAAGGACACACTCAGCAGGCTTAGACCACCACGAACCTGTAGGCCTCCTCAAATGTGCACTCCGCTTTCGTGGTGGGATTAGACAGGGGAAAGATGATGGGCCGGTGGTTGATGGCAGACATTTCTCGGAGGACCTCTTCGCTAAAGCCCTTGGCTATGGTAGACACGCCTGTGCTTTGTGCACGCAGAACAAAAGGGCCAGCAGCATGAAATAAAAGTGCATTGCACACAGAACCTCATCGCCACGGAGGTACCTTTGTACTGTGGTACACACAGAGCTTGGTAGAAAATTGTGCTGGGACTTCCCTGTGTTTGAGCCTTTTTACCCCTCCCTATAAGAACACAAGCAGTGATGTGAAAGCAAAATACTGAACATTCAAAGAAGCATTTTCATATTGGACGCAAGGGCTTCAGCCAGCGCGCAGCCTCTGAAAGGAAAGGCTTGTAACAATTTCAGGTTAATTGCAAATCTTGCCTGAGAAAACAAAAAAGCGGTGGCTTACCACCTCATTCAAAAGCTATTCACTACCATGATGCAACAAATGATGCTCATTGATCTCTCTGCAAACGGTTTTGCACACACACACACACACACACACACTGTGCGCAATATTCTAGGCCAACCCTACAAAGAAATGCGCACCAATGATGGCAACGGGCCTCAGCTGTCGGATCGCCTCCAGAAAGGTTTTGCAGTAGGGCGTGTCGTGCGCAAAGGCTTGCTTGTGGTGCTGCAGGCTTTCCAAACGGGCGGCACAGACCTGTGCGCACGTAAACAGGAGTCATGAGTTATGTGTGAGCTAACCATAGATCAGTTCTGCGCAAAATAGGGCGTGCCATGTGCAAAAGCTCGCATGTGGTGCTGCACGCCATCTTTAAAAAACAACTAGAGAGAAGTGGGAATGTGGTACAGTTCCATTCCAATGTTTACTTACTTCCATACGTGTGACATGCAGGTGTAAAAGTCAGAGCAGTGCTAGGGTCAGAGCATGGATTTGGGGTGTGTGTGTGTGTGTGTGCTTGTGTGTGTGTGTGTGTATGTGTGTGTGCATGCGTTTGTGTGTGTGTGTGTGTGTGAGTGTGTGTGTGTGTGTGTGTGTGGCTATGCGTTTTGGTAAGCAACAGCTGTGTAAAATTGCGACATGCAAGCATGTGCATAATACAACAACATAGTATACATTCCCTTGCCGGCTCGGGTGCGTTTGGAGTAAACGCAATGTACAAGGATATGGAGGGGTGTTCTTCAAAACAAACGTTCTCTTTCTCTATACACTCCTCTTCCAAATACATCTGTTTCATGTTTCCTCTACCTACTGCCTACTGTTTCTTTTGTTTAGCCAGGTGTGGTTTCAGACTTTTGCCAAGCTTCCGCTGAGATGCCCTTTGAGGCATATATAGTTATGTAACCTTACATTACCTAGGTTGCCTACAACAGCCAATTGCTCACCAGGCCCTTGGAGTCTTTTGAATACTTTTTTCCACTAATTGCTCACCAGGCCATGGAGTCTTCTGAATGTTTTTCTTCACTAATTGCTCACCAGGCCCTTGGAATCTTCTAAATAGTTTTTTCCACTAACTGCTCACCAGGCCCTTGGAGTCTACAAAATGGCAGGTCTTCCGAGCTTCCTGCATCATGGTCAATGAAACAAGAATGGGAAGTGGGTTCAAAATGAGGAGGTTGTTTGGATGGATGATGCATTATATGTTTGTCCTATCAACAAGGAAGGATTGCCAAACTGATTGTGGATTAGAAGAGGAGGAACACAAAAGGGTCATCCCCAAGAGAGGCATCAAAAATGGTTGGCAGATACCCAAGCACACATGTATACACATACATACGCAGACGAGCTCACAAAGATGTGCACACACACGTACACACACACGTACACATACACGTGCACACACGCTGAGCATAGTACCTGCATGCTGCATCCCGTACGTCTGTGCACACAGTAAGAGATGAGCTCCCCAATGCCTGTGCCTGCTTCCCCAGCCCCTAGGAAGAGCACGTGCTTGCCTGCCAGCAGGGCTCCAGACCCAAGGGCCTCGTCAGAGTCAAGGTCCACCCCTGTTCATCATTGGGGTGGTCGTACATTAAGCTACTACTTTCTTTTTCACAAATGGGTCCTCACGCTTGCGTGTGTTTGTGTATGCGCTTGTGCGCTCATTGGAGGTTTGTGTGTGTGTGAGCGCGTCTGTGTGTGTAGGTACCAGTGCATGTGACTGTGTGCGCCTGTGTGTTGGTTAGCAAGCACATGACCGTGTGTGAAGTAGTAGAGAAGTGCAATATTGTAGAAAAGTGTAGAGAAGCCCAGAGCTATCTCGATCTAGCCCTTTTTATGTGTGTGCATGCAGGTTAACGCACACAGACATGCACAAACACCCATACATACACCCACACGCACGCGCCTGAACGGGAGCTGTCGTAGTTGCCTGAGTCAAAGGCGATGGCACGGAGTGCTGCCAACAGCGCGGCCAGCGTGATTGCAGCCGTACCCTGGCACAGGCACAAATTCACATACACACAAACACGTTTTAAAATCATGGATGCACGGGTCGTGAGATATGTTTGCATAAGCAATAAGCTAGTGGGATGTATTCATATTGCGTCATTGAAAAGCTGCAGACAGTCACATGAGTCATTGAGTAAGTGGACGGCCATCATTCATTGAGAACTGACTGATTCGACCTTCGCAGCAACGACATGGCAGTGGTTGCAGTATTTATACGATGGTGGTTGCAGTATTTATACAACGGTGGTTGCAGTAATTATACAATGACAGTGATTGCAGTATTTATACAACGGTGGTGTTGATTACCCTGGCACACAGGAAAAACACAACCACAACCTTGGTTAAAGGGTGCAGACTGGGTAATGTACAGCAACAGGTACTGACAGCAGCGCCCCGAAACCCACAAGGCTGTTTATTCTAGGTGTGCAGAAGGTTTACGTCACATGTTAGGTCAGTCTAGCACAAACACCGAGAGGTACGAATTTACTCGTTGTGAAAAAACGCAGGGCAGGATACGATATGTTTGCAAGAACCACAGATATGGGGAATGACCAGGTGGCTTATGCACACACAAACACACACACACACACAAACACAGTTGCAACACACACACTTGCACACCACACACGCACACACACGCACACACACACACACTCACCACACACACACACACACACACAAACACACACACACACGTGTCAACCCAAACCACCCCCACCTGAATGTCATCGTTAAATGAGCAATGAGTGGTGCGATAGCGGTCCAACAACCTGCGTTGAGTAAAAGTGCGGCAGCAGTTGATACAGACGCCGATTGTGCATTTCACTGCAAAATGGTTTTTGCAATAATTGCAATATTCCAGACTCAACGTTGATGGCGTATGTGGGAAGGAAGGATGTTGGTGCAAGGAGCTATGCCTGGCATCTCTCTCTATCCAGCAAGCAAACTGTTAAGACAAGACCAAGAAGCACACACTTTGCGACGACTAAATATTTGTAGGTTGGCCAGAACCGTGTGTATGTATACCGTAAATGACCGTATATTTGGTGATTTCCCAGCCAACAATACCGTATATACACCGTGTGTGTGTATATATATATTCCTGAGTTGGAGGTCAAAAGCGAACAGCACACACGCATTTACTTGCTTTGCCCCTTCCCTTCTATATGTATATCATAAAATCCGTTTTGGTTGTTTTGATTTGTTTTTTTTTTCACTTTATTGTTTTTCCCGGGGACACTGGGTCATATACCTGCAAGTCACCATAAGACAAAAATATTCATGAAGCAGTGGAATAAATGTTCAGGGAGCGGGTTGGTGCGCCTTAGCTACTGTCACTGAGCATGTTCCATAACCCGACCTGACTCAAAACCAGAAAAAAAACGATGAGTGAGAGCGTAGGATGACTTTTGCAAAATGCTTTTTAAATCATTTTTGTTCTTGTATTTGTGGTTGTAGCATTATGCCTGTCACAACAGCACAGGCTCTGGCACTAAATCCGATTTCACACAAAGAGCCTGAACATCGTGCTCAAGATTCACATGCAGTGCAAAACAGCGCTGACTGTGTACCTGTGCTGTGCCAAAAACATAAGGGACACGGCTTTTAGCGTAACGTGGTTGCAGACGCTGTCCTCCTCAATTCATCGATAATTGTGTTTGTTTTGAGCTTTCACCCATTCTCGTACTTTCAATAGCCATTCCAAGCGAGTTCCTAGATTATCTAAGAGAAAACAAAAGCTTGTTCATGCCAGGGGGTGTTACCATCGACTACGTTGAACATAGTATTTAGGACATTAATCACACACAGGTCTGTTTACTGGTAATGGTCATGTTGCTTTGTACATTTTTGAACCTGGGCACATTGCCCGGTAACTGGGCGAGTGTCACGGACAGGGCAGGCACACAACAATCTGCTTACTTCTTGGCATGCTCATTCAGCTATTAACCTAGCTTTATATTTTAACAATCACAGGAGCAGCTACCAAGTCATTCACTTGGCTATTAACTATATCCTAACAATAACAGGCGCAGCTACTATGTCACTCTCTTCTTCCTCCCTTGCCTGAATGCGTTGGTATTGCCAAAGTCCTCAAACTGTATCAATACGTGAGGCTGCAATTGCTTCAGGGCGTCCATGAACTCTGCCACAAAGGAATCGTACTCGTCCCCTGTGGCGCGCCGACGCTTCAAGCCTTGATACCTGCACGTGTGCATGTGTGTGTATGTGTGTGTATGTGTGTGAGTTTGTGTGTGCATGTGTGCATGCGCGTGTGTGTGTATGTGTATGTGTGTGAGTTTGTGTGTGTGTGTGTGTGTGTGGAATCTACAATTTCACATGCATTAAATTGTGTTTGTGTGTACACGTTGTGTTTCACCCTGCACAATGATGGTGTACGCGTGGATGGCCTTGTGTCAGGTCTGCTGTTGGGTACATGTTGAATTGGCAAACACTTGTCCTTTTGGCAAACACATGTGGCAACAGCGTGTTTGTGGCATGAGTTGCGGAACCTGTGCCTGCATCGGATCTTGGCTTTCTGAAACAGGTTTTTTGTGAACAATCCTTCCCGGATGCCCCGCTGAGAATCAATGGATAAGTTTTAGCAGGGTACTGTTCTGCTCCCTCACAAATCAAATCGCTTTACAGCCACAGTTCCTGACTTAAAGGAAGCAAGAAAATTAAGGACTTACTGGGGATCTTGCAGCAGGGTGCCGTTGTTTGTGCCCACATCCAAGCATACGGGCAGGCACACGCTGGGATCCACACCTGCGTGTGAGTGTTCTTAATGCCATTTAAAGTGTACAGTATGCAGAGTATATGATTTAGTGAGCAAGCAGGCGCACCATGTCTTCATCTGCATGAGTGCAGGTATGTAAGCAATTTTTATCATTTCCATTGTACAAGAGCGCCCAAATGTTGCTTGTATGTATCAAGCTTTCTTTACATTTGTGTTTTCCAGAATGTGTGTGAACCCTCTGACCACAAAATGCAAAACTTTCAGTCTCACGTTGATTCACAAATTGCAGTACGGATCAGGACATTCAAGCACCTGACGCAAAGTGCGTGAGTGGAGAAGGTCAGCATAGTCGGGAAACATCATTGCAATTGGCAACATGATGTGTAACTGCAAAGCTTGAATGTGCCTGTCCCTCCTATACAATGTGTGAGACTCACTACTTGGCTTTGAGAGAGCGCATATGAATTGTCCACCCCACCCTCCTCATCACTTACATAAACAAACTGTCTACCTAGAATGTTGAATGTAGAACGTTGTGGTCAGCCAATGGCCATCCAACCTTCTGTCCTTATCAAAAATATTTACAGGTCATTACTTCAAACTCACACCTGCAGCGACGGTGTACAAAGTTATCTTGCCCTCGCTGATGCCCATGCCTGCATGGTATAGGTATTTGGTAAACATGGCATGATGTCAGCATGGAGTTCTTTTACAGCTCGGTCATGAGGCAGGGGAATTTAGTTTAAACAAAGATGGACAATAGAGTCTGCAAAAGTGCATTACATAAGTCACTTGCCTACAAGGACTAGAGTTCTTCTGCAAGCAGAGAACTCTGTAGCTGCATCACGATGTGACACGTATAGGCATTGCATCATATTGGGCCGTCAAGTCTGATTGAGAGGTAGGCAGAGACACCCGCATATGATATGCGGCATATCACATATAGGTTCCGGAATGAAGTCTGAGGGTTCAAGTGCGCGCGCGCGCACACACACACACACACACACACACACACACGCACACACACACACATACACACATACACACACACGCACACGCACACACACATACATACACACACACACCTCCAGCCCCCAGATCTCCAAGCCCCAAAATACGCTCGCCATCTGTCACCACGACTACTTTGACCTGGGTGGGCAAAAAAACAGTGCTGTCAAACTGCTGCGTTACACACGATACGTCAAGGTTATCTAGCAATTTTGATATTTCAGTATACTTTTGTTTGAGGCTATTATGCTAGTAAGGCTATTATGCTAGTAAATCAAGTGGTATCCCGCCAGAAAGAACTCACGTTTTGCCTCCCACACGCCTTAAGCTTCTCCAGTATTTTGCCTCTGTCGTTTATACTCAAAAACAAGCCTGTGGGCCGCAACCGAGGCTCTTGTGCGCGCTGCTTCAGCTCAAAGTAGCGAGTGCAGGCATCCCCGACCGTGGGCGTGTAGATAAAGGGCAGTACTTGTTCGGTATGAGAGGTCAGAAGCCTGAATGTATGTATAGGATTCATGTATACACTTGGCATTACGGGAGGTTAAATAAAACCCTTGTGTAATTAGGAGCACATGCATACAACACACAGCAGAAAGTGCGGTTCCATAAAATGGAGGAAGTGGCTAAGTGCCCTCGCGTGTGTGGCACTCGAGGGTTTTTTAAACCCTTGTCACTGAAAAGGGGCCGTAGCTCCTCAAGTGCCCTTTGACCCTGTCACTGTAAGCATTACGGGAGGTTAAGAACCCTTGTGTAATTAGGAGCACATGCATTCAACACAGCAGAAAGTGCGGTTCATAAGATGGCGGAAGTGGCGAAGTGCCCTCGCGTGTGTGACATGGCACTCAAGGGTTTAAACCCTGGTAACTGAAAAGGGGCCGCAGCTTTACAAGTGACCTTTAACTCTATCACTGTTATATCATACAGCACTGGTGGAGCAATAAGACACTCACCTGTAATATTCCGAGGGATTGCCTTCTTGCAACTGCCGTAGCCACAAGTACTTTTCGATTGGATCAGGTCTGGAGTTGAGTTCCTGCAGCTCAGACTCATGGGTTTGGAGGGCTGTGCTCATCCTGTGTATAAGCCTGCGTGTGCCACTTCTGCATGCATTCAGCATTTATAATTTATATACAACGGGGCGCTGCAGGAAGTCATGATGGTGGAGAGATGATGGGCGCTTAAAAAAAATAAAAAACTTGTTTTAAAGAAAAGTAGTTGGTTTGAAGCGAGGGATGATAAATTTACGCGTTCCAGAGCCCGGACACCCTTCAGGCGGACTGGTGGCACCTGAATCAGCACTGGTAACCAAGGGGTGGGCTGAAACAGTAAGATGAAAGTGCCAGAGAGTGTACTGATGTGTCTAGCAATGTACAGATCTAGCATCATAGGTACGTGCCTGGAGCACAGTCAATTGAGGAGCACTGAGGACCGTTGTTGCAACATGTGCGCATTATCACCGCTCGCTGCAGCCAGCCGGGGGGCTCGTCGGCAGGAATGAAGCGCCGGTTGTACCAGAGAGCGAGAAACGAAAGATCCGTTGGCAAGCGCTGTTGGAGGGCGCTGCTGCGTACAAAGAACGCTTTATGGGAAATAATCAAAGGAAGATGGCTCGCAAGCTGGCAAAGGTAGCTAATGTGGCAGCAGTTTGAAGGAGATCCATCCGTTTATACGCATGCTGTCATGTCACCTTACAACCGCACTACTGAATGCTCTGCCTATTGCTCTACCGATCTATCTCCAGCAAAGTTACACTCGCTTTCATACACTGAACACGCACACACATACACACACATACACACACGCACGCACACACACACACACACA
>Ga0307948_1002705_pt1 | contig 12978 bp, 9 predicted proteins | sample OrgLakmetagen280_FD_201824 | JGI IMG/M metagenome (GOLD analysis project Ga0307948, IMG submission 201824) | Saline water microbial communities from Organic Lake, Antarctica - #280 | ecosystem: Environmental > Aquatic > Non-marine Saline and Alkaline > Saline | place: Antarctica: Organic Lake...
ACAGGCGCAGGGGTTTATGGGGTGTTGCCTCTGTGCTGGCCTGGTCTGTCGAATGATGGCGCCCATTCTGAGAAATGAAAAACGGCCTGGAAATAATATGCAAAGGGATAAGCCATAAGACAGAAACAATGGCTTGGCAAGTGGACAAAGCAAACACTGGCAAGTGGACAAAGCAAACACTGCCATCCCTCTAACTTATCATTTGCCTCCGGATATCAAATGCCTACGGATATTGAGCACGCACACCATTCAATGTGATTCATTTTAATCCACCCTTGTCCTTGCTGAATTGCAATGAATTACAATGAATCACATTGAGTCACATTGAATCACATTGAATTACAACTTAACTTCAGCATTTTTGTTTCAGGGAAGCGTTCTGTCAAGTGATTGATAGTAAGCCAAGAAGCAAAGCTCACTTGATTCGTGCGGTCGCCCCAGGCAACAGCAGCCTCACAGCTTCTTCCAGTTTGGGATGCACCATGCCGCAGCCCAACTGGGAGGTTGTGGGCAAGGAAAATTTATTTCAGTCTCATGTAACGTTTTGCGACAGAAGACAGTGCTTTTTTGTAGACATGACTGGACCATGTGATCGTCCAACAGGATTTCATGAATGGACCACGTAATTGACCAACAAGACACAGGGAGGCAAACAAAATTGCAATCCTGAACGTGAATCACGACAGTACGTTTTTTAACAGACATGACTGGTCCATGTGATCGTCCAACAGGATTACATGAATGGACTACGTAATTGACCAACAAAAAACAGGGAGGCAAACAAAATTGCAATCCTGAACGTGAATCACGACAGTGCGTTTTTTAACAGACATGACTGGACCATGTGATCGTCCAACAGGATCATAGCGAGGCAAACAAATCCTGTATGTAAATCATGACATGAGGAAATCATGACATGAGGAAACTAAGCGCTTTTATATCTTTCATATCTTTTATATCTTTTATAACAAACACCATGCCACAAGCCAATGGAATCATGGCAAGGAACTGGTTAAATGGCGTTGATGACAGTGATATTTGGCGTAAGGACAAAAATTGGTGGCTTTGACGTACGTCATATTTGCCAGTCTCTTTGCGGTGTGCTTTGTGGGCCGGATGGATGGAGACTAAGATTGGAGCCAGAATTCATCTCACAACAAACACAGCGGGAAAGGAATCCTGCTTCAAGGGAGGACGAACCTCATCAGACCTAAGCAATGACTAGATTGGACCCTGCACAAAAAGTGTGTGTATGTTGGTGAGGCAGCTGTGTTTTGTTCCATTGCAGGCACTCACTGTAAAGTTAATGTGGTTCTGTTCCAGTGAATGCTCTGATGCTGGATAGCCAGGGGCGAGGCAGTTACGCTCCAAATATAGGGAGTATGTGATCTGGGAGCAGTAGCATAATTGGAAGGTTGTGTCTGCATAAATAAGGCTTAGTATGCGTACAATTGAGTTCTCAGTTAGTGCTTGTGATTTATAAGTGAGCGGATTGGGGAGCAGGAGCAGACGCATTCAAGAGTTGAATTTAAAAGGGGCAACTTGGGGAATGCAGGCACAGTATCAAAGGAGAAGGTAAGACCTAAATCAAGAAAACATGCATTAACATCGAGAGCAAGGAAGGTGATCACGTCTCAGTGGAAAGAATTGCGCACTGACAATGCGCAATAAATTGCCTGTTTTTGCGTGCTCACGTCTCAATGGAAAGAATTGCGCACTGACAATGCGCAACAAATTGCATGCGTTTTGCGTGCTAAGGGACCAAAGTGTGCAAGTGATGTTACGCAAGAGCTCCAGATACCTTGACAATCATGCCATCATTCATTATATGTCCACTACGCTGCCCATCCTGTTGATTCGGCCCTTGATCTAGTCCCTGCCGACCCAGAACCTCAATCACAGGACTAGAGGAAGGAAGATCAGGTGGCCTCTCAGCATATCTTGCTGCGGTTGCCGTTGCATCTGCTTCTTGCACTGGCTCTGCTGCAGGCTCCAGAACAGGGGCTGCTGCTGGTGCTGCTGCTGCTGCTGCTGCTGCTGCTGCTGCTGGCTGGTCTTCTTGCATAGCATCAGAGTCTTGAGCAGGGTGGGCGGTCCTGGTAGCAACAATGGCTGCCTCGATAGCAGCTTTTAACTCACTTGCACAGGCAGTTCGGGCGCGCTCCAGCTGCAGTAAGTGTGGATGATTATGCAACAGATGGTGAATACAGATTGATGAAATTAGCAGTGGTTTCATAGTTGGCAACCTTTAGAACACTGTATTCAATGAGTACAGTAGAGCTCCAACTGTGGAAAAGGAAGAGATGCTGACGTTCTCATTTTGTTTCTTGCTGAAACCTTATCCACACTCCTTATCGTTTTGCTGGCTCAACATGTGAAGCAAGGTATTTTCTAGCAACAATTTCCGCTGTTTCAAAGTCCAGAAGCACATTCAAATAGTTCTGTGTTACCTGGGCCACTTCACGCTTTGGTACAAGCATGTACGAGCAGTCTTACAAAAGACAGTTTGAAGGTTTTTAAGTTCACGCTTGGCAGATGGATGTGCAGAAGCGATTTAATATTTTTCTCGATCATTGTAGTAGAGGGATCTACCGAGTGAAAAATGACACCATATTATCAGTACCTGCTTTGAGTACATGTCGGTAATGTTAAAGGCTTTTGCTGCCTGCATACCTGCTTTTTACTTTTTTTGCAAAGCCCCAGTCATGGGGCGAAGCCCCTAGGTTTGGCATGTTTCACGCCTGAGTTCACACCAGTGTGCGCAGGCCCGCCCAGCGCACCCCCCGCCCCCAAAACTTGCACAGTGACCCAGACTTACAGATCAGGCAGCCCTGCGGTGTCAGGGGCAGGGGAGGGGCAGGGGGTGGTGCTGCTGGGCGCACCCCAAAACGAAAATTTTGCTTTTTACTTTTTCTAATCACCTGTGCCACATCATGCGCTGGCAGGAGCAAGCATGGGTCCTCTTGCTGCAATTTGTGTAGCATCGACAGTGCTGCTTGTTGCTGGCCAATCTCCTCATGGTCGCACACGCCTGCAATCAAAAGCGAAGGAAGTCAGCTTTTTCTGCTGCTCACTGACCTCCTTGTGCACATGATGCATTTGCAAACAAAGGCATGATTCTATTTTTGCAAACAGTGGCATACAGAGTCAACCAAACCTTTTGCAAGACCTGTGTTATCGTTAAAGTAAAGGAGTGGCCTGACACATGCTTTTGTTGTTCGAGCACATACTTATCACAAATGCCAAGCAACAGGACGTGTGAACACGAAGACTTGACAGAGCATATGAAAAGCATCGGAGAAAAAGCGCAAACGAAATAAGATGGGCAAACTCAGTATCAAAACTGTAAAATAAATTCCCCTGACGTGGGCCGCGGCTCATCCTGCCTGCACAATTGTTGTTATTTTGAAGGCCCGCATTTCCTTTCTGCCAAATCTCTCACAATTAAGAAGCTCTCATTTGCCCTGCCGAAAAACTGCAAATGCCACAACTTCCAGTACCTGATTCTGCTGTAAGAGTGCGTCCTCCAAATGCACGGGCTTGCACACGCACAATACACAGCTGCGGCTCCTCAGCATCAACCATGCACGCGCTGTATGAAGGCTCCTGTGTGTAACAAGCATGCTTATGCACTTGATGCGATGTAGCTCCTTCTCTTGATCTATTGTAGAGAATGGACTGCCTACTGCCTAAGTGTTTTTTTTGTTTTGCAAGTTTTAAGGGTTGAGATTACATGTTATGCAACATCCTTTTTTAACACACAAAAAATGGAGGCAAAAGAATGACAGAGGGGGGCAACTGGGGAAATGTCCAAATATGTGCCTTTTTTGTACTCAGAAGCCGGCCATTCACTGCTCCTTTATTCGATTGGGACCATTTTTGCTCTAAATTGAAGCTGGAGTTATGAGTTGCACGATGATATGTTTGGATACATGTGGGTTGCCCGGTTGCAAATTGGCTGGGCTGAAAGCCCACGCTGACCACCAAAACCTTAAGAGAGTGACTTTGCATGGGATAATAGCGTATGTTGGCCTAGATCACCAAAAGCTTCACCGTTTTACTCCATTTTTGTTGCAATGATATTTGTTTAATACAAGGACTCCATACCACCAGAAATTATGTAAATTGGAATGGTGGATGGCCTGCTGTGAAAAATTCTGTGGTGAAAAGTTGGGTTCACGCAGCGGCCGATCAGGCATAAGTGCCCTCATTGGCTACAATGATAGTCAACTGCTATGGAGCCTACCATTTGAAATTAAGTCTAGTTGAAGCCAATGTGGGCACGCTCACTCTGGAAACATTTGAAAAACACCCCCAATTTGGGGGTCAGATAGCCCCCTCTGCAAGAATGATGGCTTTTACTGTTGAAGAAAATTTCCATTAAGAACACAAATCGTTCTGTGTGGTGCAGAACATTCCTAAAGAACACCACGTACTCATCAGAAGCTCTGCATCATTAACCCTTGTCCTGTCTCCATACTGACGTGCAGCTACCAGAGGCAAGCAGGAGGATCATACCTGAGGCAAGCAGGAAGCCAGGTGTGCTGTCAGCGCCACCAGCAAAGGATGCAGGGGAGTGCTGCGGCTTTGTGGAGATGGAAGGAGGTGAGGAGCGACGGTTGAGGTAGGATATGCAGCGCGTCCTGCTAGCGATGGAGGCTGCAATGCTTTAGAAAGAGGTGCTGGTAGTTTTGACTGGTCTGCTGCTGTCGGGTGAAGGGAGCGCGGCCTGTGCAGCAGAGCTGACTGATCAGCAGCAGCACTGGTAGTTGTCCCGGCAGCTGGTGTTGCTGCAGAAGGGGAAAGGGTGAGCATTGCAGCTGCTACGCCTGGGGCAGTAGCACTGAAATCTGTGTGGGTGAGGAAGCGAAGCGGAAGTTTGGTGCCTCTCCCCATAGCTGCAGCGCACCATTTATATATTCTGACCGCTGGAATGTGACCGATTTATTGACGTGCATTACCTTTTAAGAGGAAACCCAGTACAATTCAACGGGACTGTGTGAATATTTAGTAGGTAGGCTTTAATGGCTGATCTCTACACCGAGTAACCTGCTTTATTGGTGTGGGGAGCACATACATAGGGTTGGTTAGAACTGTATATATACACCGTATATGGCCGTATATTTGGTGATTTCCCTGTCAAAAATACCGTTTATACACCGAATATATATGGTTCTGGCCAACCCTACACATACAGACCTGCCTGTGTAGGTTTGTCTTTGGTGAGCAGACATACGGTCTTGCCAAGGCAAGCCACAGCCTCTGTCCTGTCCATTACCATGCACACCTCTCACATACATGTGCACAATGCATAAAAATAAAAGAAAATAAAGGATGCCTCCTGGCACTCACCTGGGCGTGTGTCAGAAACAGCAGCAACTGCTGCACTCAATGCCCGTGGCCAGAGATCTGTAGCTGTGGTGGGGCTGTCAGTGGCCGCGACTGTGGCCTGCGGTGCATGCTGAGATGGAGGGGAAGATGCCCACGTCACCCTTTCACCCGTGTGGGCAGCGGACACCACACTGGCAGGAACTTGGGATGCTTCCAGATCTAGGACATTCACATATGAAACAATGGGCTGCTGCTGCTGCGGTGGCTCTTGAAATGTTGGTACTTGAACTCGCAGCTGCTCCTGCTGCTGTTGCTGGTGCAGCTCTTGTAATGTTGGTACTTGTGCTCGCAGCTGCTCTTGCTGTGGACTTTGCTGCTGCTGCTGCTGCTGTTCCCGCTGTTTCCACTGCTGCTGTTTACTTAGCGCTTTGGCAGCCACACCCGCACCTATGCCCGCTGCAGTCCTAATAGCTGCAGGAAGTGCAATGGCAGTCGACCTAGCAGCCTCAGCAATGCCAGCCTCCGCACGAGCAACCTCTTCTGGCCTCGGCTTTGAGACACCACCCATTAAGGCATCGTTCGACCTCTCAGAGATGACACCGCTGCTGATCAGCTGCTCAAGAGGTGCAGCTTCTGGAGCCCCTGCAGCTGGCACGCCCCCCCCAACCACAGCAGCACACGCGCCAAGAATTGCACTTTCCATGCTTAGTGATAACAGGCTTCTGCTCACACTCATACCCCCGCTGAAACCTTCCATGAAAGAGCCCTCATCAGCCCCCCCTTGTGGATGTGGCAGCGTGCTGGGCAAAAGGGAGTCAGAGTGCACCTTGCTCAACACAGTCTTGAAAGCTGTGGCAGTGTTGCCCTCAGCAGCAGCAGCACCAGCACCAGCTCTCGCAAAGACACCACTCATCACCAGCTCTTGTAAGCTCATTGCTGCCAGCGACGCTGCAATAAATCGATTTTTTTCTATTGAGTGGTTCATGCAGAAGGCAATGTGAACAAGTATGCGGATAGTTTCACTGGAATTACAGAACAAGACAATCGCTGGAGTTACAGGTAGAATTCACAGGACTCACAGGTGGGCTCTACGGCTAGAACGGCAGCAGCTCTAAGCGCTAGAACGTAGCTGCTGCCGCAGCAGAAACACAGTCACCCATACCCACTCACAACGCAGCCGACAATATATTTTATTTAGATCAGAAGACCCACCACACCTGCTACAGCTGCTGCCACAGCAGCCACGCAATCATCCATGTCCATGCGAGACACAGCTGCTGCTGTTGCCAACTCAGGTGGTGGTGATGCTGGTGAAGACGGTGGCGCTGGCGGTTTTGCTGTGGCCAGAGCTTCTGGAGAGTTGCTGACCGCCTTTGCTGGATCGGCAGCCCTTGCTTCGGAAGCCTCACCCCTTGCGACAAGCTCGCTTGCCAGGGGAGGAGCCAACAGCGTGGCGTAGCATGCAGAGGCCACAGCAATTGCTTGCATCATCTCACGGGCAGATTCAGATGGAGCAGCAGGCGATGGGGTACCCTGTGTCGCTTTTTGCTGCTGCTGTTGCTGCTGCTGCTGCAGCATCCCAGCTGTGTGCATACCTTCCACAGCAGCCACTGCCGCTGCTTGCTGCTGTTCCTGCTGCTGCTGCTGCTGCTGTTGCTGTTGCTGTTGCTGTTGCTGTTGCTGTTGCTGTTGCTGTTGCTGTTGCTGTTGCTGTTGCTGTTGCTGTTGCTGTTGCTGTTGCTGTTGCTGCTGCATCCTGGCTGTGTGCATGCCCCCTACAGCAGCCACCGCTGCCGCTGCTGCTCCTCCTGCAGCAAAGCTTGCTACCGACATGCGTGAGGGGGGAGAGCTAATGGCCACAGAAGTGGCAGAGGCGCTTGAGGCGGCCACGATGTCTGATAGGGTTGTGCTAGAGGGGGGTTGCTGCTGTGGTGGCACTGTGGTTGGTGGTGGAGCTTTGGGTGGTGAAGGAGGATTGAGTGGCAGGGAAGGGTGTGCTGGTGCAAGAGTAGGAGCCGTACTGCTGGGTGGCAGCAATGCAGATACTGCTAGGGGTGCGGCTTGAGAAGGTATCGTGAGGTCTTGCTGCGGCATAATGGGCTGATTGTGGGGATCATCATGGGTAGAGGAAAGTGGGGGTGTTTGGAGATTGAAAGAGGGGGGGAGAGTGGGATGTGTGGATAAGGGGGTAAGAGCTCCTCCCCACCAGGAGGCTTGTCGTTTGTGGTACTGCTGGAGCATGTGTTTAGGAGTTGGTCCAAACCAGGCTGTAGGGCTTCTGTGTGTGTGTATGTGTGTGTGCGTGTGCGTGTGTATTTTTGTGTGTGTGTCTATGTGTGTGTGTGTGTGTGTATTTAAACAAAAACAAGTGAATTGTACAACACATAACATGCTGCACACCATGCTGAACAAAGCCATCTGTTGGCCCTCTCACTAGAGCAAATTAAATACCAGCACAAAACTCTCATGCCTACAAGTGCATCACGCGTTCGCTCTAATTGCCGGCTAGGCTCATCGTAATGTGTGTGTGAAGACCTCATTGCCTGCGTGCTTTCTTCTCTAGATACTCACAAGGTCCTAATACACAATTATACACTGGAATGAATGAGAAAAGATAAAGTGATCACTGGCTATTTTAAGCATCACACTTTATGATTCCCCACCATGATTCCCCAAATCTGGCCTGCACTCAAACAGGTGTTCAAAAACATGTACTTCAAAAACGTGTACTTCAAAAAAATGTACTTTCCCGGCAACATTGTAAGATCAAGGCTGTTTCTTTTGCTTTTCAGTCCAATCCTCTTTAGAAAAAACGCGCAACAAATTGCATCGGATAAGCTGCTACAACTCACATGTACTTCTCTGGCAGTGTAGTAATGTACGGCGCGTGGCGTGCTTTGGAGAAATCCATTCCGGCTACGAGCTCCTGCAAACTCCTCCAGAAGTCAGCAGCAGAGAAATTGCGCCAACGGATGCTCAGCCGGGCACTGCTGCTTTGTCCTCCATACCGCAGATCACGATCCGTGGTCTCCTAAATAGACGTAAGGAACAGTGCGTTCTTTTTTGTATCAAATAGTTGTCTGCAGGAGCCCACAGAAGCCCACCCTTCAAAAAGGTACCAGGATAGCACGTCAGGCTCGTTTCAACCGTGCAGTGTTTGTGTTTTTGTTATAAAGCAATATCATTTCCTGCAAGAATCCAGAACTTGAAGTTACAGCTTAAAAGAAAGTGAAACATGGCATCAATCATAATTTCTTTCGGATGATCAGAGGGCACACGGTTCACCAAATTTGCTGCAGAGGAAAGAACCCGACTAATTGTAATAATCAATCAAAATTGCCATCCTCTCATAGGTATCATTCGCTTGGAATCAAGTTCAAGTATGCTGCTTTCTAAGGGATCCAAAGAACAATGAAAACACAATATGCTGCTTTCACTGGATCCAAAGAACAATGAAAACACAAGGTCACCTTGCTATGTCTCCACGGCTTCAGCAAGGCATTCAGCAATTTTCTTGTTCTGGAACCACAAGCCAGCAGTGCAATCAACACGCACACCTGGCTGGGTCTGCTCAGCATCATCAGGGCATTCAGCAATTTCTTTCCTGAAACCAATTATTGTTTCCTGAAACCACCAGCCAGCAGTCCAATCAACACGCACACTTGACTGGGTCTGCACAGCACCAGCAGGGCTTCCAGCAATTCTCTTGTTCTGGACCCACCTGGACCCACCAGCCAGCAGTCCAATGAACACGCACACCTGACTGGGTATGCACAGCACCAGCAGGGCACTCAGCAGTTTTTTTTGCTGGAACCAATTTTCTTTTCCTTGACCCACCAGCCAGCAGTTCAATGAACACGCACACCTGACTGGATATGCACAGTGTCAGCAGGGAAATCAGCAACTTTCTTTTACTGGACCCGCCCGGACCCACCAGCCAGCAGCCCAACAAAACGCACACCTGGCTGGGTCTGCACAGCGTCAGCAGGGCATCCCCGTGCACAGGTGCTCCGGCAATCCACGAAGCCCTCACATTTAGAGACTGTGGTGTGGCGGGGGCTGTGTGTGGCATATTGTGGCTGCCGTTTGTTGGGGGTAGGAGGGAATACATACTGGGCTCGGGCACCTGTAGTAGCCGTGAAGCAAGTTTGCAAAAGTGACATACTCACGCAGTCGTGGGAGGAAAGGAAACTTTTGTCCAGTGGAATGGTGCAGCTCTTCTTAAAGTATGTGGATATTTCTAGGGGAAGACAGTTTGTGTGTCAAATCCATATGGGAATAGTAACAAATCTCGTGACAATCGTGCAAGTTGATGTGCTGAGTCCTGTACTTTGCTGTGTCAGGAGTTGACCTGACGTGTGAATCGTGAAAGTTTGTCTCATTTCCTGATTGGGGGCAGTGACAAGTCGTGTGAGAATCGTGTTAGTTGACGTGTTGAGTGTTGTACTTTGCTGTGTCAGAAGTTGACCTGACGTGTGAATCGTGAAAGTTTGTGTGTCACTTCCTGATTGGGGGCAGTGACAAGTCGTGTGAGAATCGTGTTAGTTGATGTGCTGAGTTTTGTACTTTGCTGTGTCAGGAGTTGGTCTGACGTGTAAATCGTGAAAGTTTGTGTGTCACTTCCTGATTGGGGGCAGTGACAAGTCGTGTGAGAATCGTGTTAGTTGATGTGCTGAGTTTTGTACTTTGCTGTGTCAGGAGTTGATCTGACGTGTGAATCGTGAAAGTTTGTGTGTCACTTCCTGATTGGGGGCAGTGACAAGTCGTGTGAGAATCGTGCAAGTTGATGTGCTGAGTCCTGTTTTTTGCTGTGTCAGGAGTTGATCTGACGTGTGAATCGTGAAAATTTGTGTGTCACTTCCTGATTGGGGGAAGTGACAAGTCGTGTGAGAATTTTGTTAGTTGATGTGCCAAGTATTGTACTTTGGTGTTTCAGGACACATGCTTGAAAATTCAACTGTCCTCCAATTTTTTCGGAACTCTATACGCAATCAAGAACACCAATCCTGCTACAAACACTTCCTAGATCTCATTACGCTTGCTGCTGATGCCACTGGTATGACAGCAAGACAAATGTTGCGCATAATGCAGCTGGGCCTTCCCATGGCCCCTTGGTATGATGCAACGTGCCATGATTACAAAAGACGTATTAGACGGAACAAAAAACACAACCAACCTTTTGCTGAGCTGCAACACCAATAGTTGATCTGATGTGTGAGTTGTGGATTGTTACATGATGCATTAAGGAAGCGAGAAAGCGGTCCATGCCAAACCTCCAAGTTTTTCCACTCCCACACGCCAGCCGTGCAGAATGCTGCACTGCTCTTCACGTGATGAGCATGCATCAAGGACAAGGACTGCCACAAAAAATGGTGCCAACAAGACACGAGCCTAGCTTCATTACCACCTGTACTATGAAAAGCAAGCTAGAATCCAAGCCGTTGAGGTAGAGAGGTAAAACCTCCTCAAGAATCACACGTGCACACTATGCTCTGAACACGCACCTCGATGACATTACCTCCTCCTTGAGGCCTCCCCACATGATCCTCCACCTGACCAGTCAACAAACGGAGGACAATTGTCTATATAGACTGAATGCCCTCATTACATAATCTGCCACGTGTTAAAAAATCAAATCCTCCACCTGACCAGTCAACAAACGGAGGACAATTGTCTATATAGACTGAATGCCCTCATTACAAAACCTGCCACGTGTTAAAAGTCAAATCCTTCACCTGACCAGTCAACAAACGGAGGACAATTGTCTATATAGACTGAATGCCCTCATTACAAAATCTACCACGTGTTTAAAGTCAAATCCTCCGCCTGACCAGTCAACAAAAAGGACAATTGTATATATAGACTGAATGCCCTCACAACAAAATCTGCCACGTGTTAAAAGTCAAATCCTCCACCTGACCAGTCGACAAATGGAGGACAATTGTCAATATAGACTGAATGCCCTCATTACAAAATCTGCCACGTGTTAAAAAATCAAATTCTCCGCCTGACCAGTCAACAAATGAAGGGCAGGTGTGCCAAAATGTGAATTAAACACCCTTATTGCAAAAATAAGGTACTGTGTAGCAAAACGGAAGCACACTTGTTTGTGTGTGTGCAAGCGAAGTTTGCAGAGTGCAATCAGATCTGCAGTTTACTAAACTGGAACAACTGCCTAAAACATACTTGGTTAAGAGCAGCATGTTTCCCAGCCTCCTCTGGTTGTGCTAAACTCGGATGCTGCAACCTACCAGGTTGGCTCCCTCAGCTTGATACAGTTGTCCCAGATCCACTATTTCAAGCACAACATCATTTTCAGCCTACTCTGTGATTACTGAACAAGCATGCCGCAACCTACCAGGTTGGCACCTCAGCTTAATACAGTTGTCCCAGATCCACTATTTCAAGCACAACATCATTTTCAGCCTACTCTGTGATTACTGAACAAGCATGCTGCAACCTACCAGGTTGGCAACCCCAGCTTGATACAGCTGTCCCAGATCCGCTGCTTCAAGCGCAACACCAGTTTCAGCCTATATTATTACTGAACAAGCATGCCGCAACCTACCAGGTTGACACCCCCAGCTTGATACCACTGTCCCAGATCCGCTACTATAAGCGCAACACCAATTTCAGCCTACTCTGTGTGTTTCTTGAACTAGGATGCTGCAACCTACCTGATTGGTACCCTCGGCTTGAGTCCTGGGGCTGCGCACTGCATGGATTACAATTATAAACAAGGTTGGCAGGTCGTATTATCGCAGGTCGTAATATGGGTTAGCAGTATAGATTATCAGGTCGTATAATAATGAACAAGGATAGCAGGTCGTATTATCGCAAGTCGTATATGGGTTAGCAGTATAGATTAGCAGGTCGTAATATAATGAGTAAGGTTAGCAGGTCGTATTCCAAGGGCAGGGAGTACTTCAAGGGTCTGGAACAAACAGGTTGCATGCATCCTGGAAAAAGAAGCAGTGCAAGTTGAAAATTAGCATGTTTGAGACTAGCAAGGAGCAGATGAGCTGACACAAAGGCTGACCGATTGGAGGTCAAATCGTTAAGCATTAGGGGTCAAGTATCATAACGTTTAGATGTTGTGGTAAGGATTAAAAATGCTTGGGAAACACAGCTGCGGTAGATTTGTGTAAGTAACAGGCAGTACAATTCGGATAAAAAAAGCAGGCATCCTGTGTGTCCTGCATTTTCCAGCAGAAAGGCGTGAGTACGCTGAATTTCATAACCTAATCATCACTTCTGCTAAGCGTGCCAGCAAAAAACTTTTCAACACGCTCTGCATTTCATGACCCAATCACCACTCCTGCTAAGAACGCCAGCAACAAACTTGCCAACACGCTCTGCATCATTCTCTTTCTTTCAATACAGCAACCACGCTTGTGCTCCACCGTGTGTGTCTAAGGAGTACGTACCCCTCCAGAGGGATATTACCTTCTGGCTTCATGTCATCCCAGTCCATGGATGCAGGCCCTTTGTGCTCCACTCGCGTGTCTGTGGAGTACGTCCCCCTCTCGCCAACCTCCTGCACCCCTCTTTCTCCCTCCACGGCTCTTCGCTTTGCTTCAGGAGGTGGCTCCGCTCCCCCCTCACCCCCCGCCCTTTTCCTACCCTCCCTCTCACCTCCCTGCATAC
>Ga0307948_1002713_pt1 | contig 12952 bp, 11 predicted proteins | sample OrgLakmetagen280_FD_201824 | JGI IMG/M metagenome (GOLD analysis project Ga0307948, IMG submission 201824) | Saline water microbial communities from Organic Lake, Antarctica - #280 | ecosystem: Environmental > Aquatic > Non-marine Saline and Alkaline > Saline | place: Antarctica: Organic Lake...
ACACACACACACACACACACACGCACACACACACACACACACACGCACGCAAGCACACGCACGCAAGCACGCACACACACACTCACACGCACACGCACATGTGCATTACTCAGGCCAAGGAAATTGAGCAGCTTGACAGTGAAATTGTTGCCGGCGCTCCTCCTAGTGGAACAAATCCTTTAGCAGCAACGCCCTCTGATTCTGGTGGCTACGCATCTGCTCGAACCTTTGAGAACCTGCCGCTATCGCAAGTGAGTTCAGCTTGTGCCTTAGTGCACACTGTGTGCGTGTGTGTATATGTGCTTGTATGCTTGAGTGTGTGCATACTCTGCCTATCTCTCCTACGCGTATATATGCATGGATGGACACACGTCTTCCTCACAGCATATACACACCCGCGTGCACACGCACCAAATATGTACACCTGTATGTCAGTGATTTCATGCCATTTCACGCATTGCAGTACACCAAGAATGGGCTCAAGGCTGCCAAGTTTGTGACCCTGACGGCTGTGCAAAGAGCGACCCTGCCTCACGCTCTGGCCGGTGAGTCCAAACACCATATGTACTCCATACCGTATATAGCAAACCAGGTGTTCACATAAGTTTGTGACCCTGGAGACTGTGCATAGAGCGACCCTACCTCACGCTCTGGCCGGCAAGTCCAAACACCATATTTACTCCATATATAGCAAGCCGGTCCACATAACTAGGGTTGGCCAGAACTGTGTGCACACACCGTATACGACTGTACAAACGGTCATTTCCAGCCAAAAACACCAGAGGTGGTCGACGGAGGCCTGAAAAAGGGGTACTTCTGAAATGTGAACTGAGTATGGGCGCCCCAGCTGGCAACAATCAAGCTCAGTACCCAGAGGCTGCTGATAGCACCTGAGCTTGAATGTTGCCAGCTAGGGTGCCAATGTATAATTTTGCGCGGCGTGAACCCTATTTTTCACCACCATTCTCTCATATCTCACCACCCACTGACCTAAATTGTGTCAATTTTTTTATCATCTAAATTTCGATAAAGAATGTCATTGCAAAAAAATGGTGCAAATGACCCAGTAGTTGGTCAGATACTCCAATTTGGCCCATTTCCCTTTAAATATCAACAAAAGGGGTGCCTAAAAGGTGGAAAACCAACTCTCACCAAATTTACTCTTTAAAACCCAGGATGGTTTAGTATCATAAAGGAAGTGCTGCCGTTTTGTTCTGGGATGAAAAGAGGCTCTGATTGGGGAGTGGTGGCCTAAAATGTGAAAACTCAGTGCCAAATTTTGAACTGGAATTCCACCCAGACCACTGGGGTGGTCCGATTGGCCCCGAACTTTGTGGGCCATTTAAATATGTCCATCAAATATGGTCTGCATCAAAAACATCACATTTCAGGACATTTGCTCCGTCGACCCCCTCTGCAAAAACACCAGTCATTTTTGCCAAAAATACCGTGTATGTAGGGTTGGCCAAAACCATATATATACGGTACATATAAGGTATTTTTGGCATGGAGTTCACCAAATATACGGTCATGTACGGTGTATATATACGGTTATGGTCAACCCTGTGTATATGATCGTGTATTTGGAGATTCTCCAGCTTAAGTTGTCGTACATTCGCCGTAACACAGTAGTGCCTCTGGCCAACACTATTATCGGTTGTCCAGGGGTGACATGATCTGTTTCCTCTATCAATGCTTTAACGTTATTGCCACTTATGTGCAAAATGTGTAGTGCCAACAGTGGAATATCAATTCAGTTTAGGAGATACTATGCAAGCATGGTGCTAATGTAATAACTAGGGCTGGCCAGAACCGTGTATGTACACCGTATCTGACCGTACGTATGGTAGTTTCCTTGCTTATAATACAGTGTATTTTTACACTGTATTTACATACGTATGTATGGCTTTGGCCGATCCAAGTTGTAACGCATGGATCTCTCTCTCTCTCTCTCTCTCTCTCTCTCTCTCTCTCTCTCTCTCTCTCTCTCACTCTCTCTCTCTCTCTCTCTCTCTCTCTCTCTCTCTCTCTCTTCCCTATTCCCTCTCGCAGACTATGCAAGCATAGTGTTGATGCGTTAACGCAATAAGTGCCTCTTACTCCCTAGCAGCAATAACACAGAAGTGATGTAAACATCACCGTTTGTGCAGCATGTAATCGTATTGATCCAAGAAAATGCCAACCAAGGCAAAATGATTTGTGCATCTGCAGACACGCACGCTCAACCGTTTCCTATGTAGTCACGCGTTTATATACAAACACAAAAATAACTCACACATACACACACGTACACAATATACAGCATTTAACACACTGGCTCCTTTTTTAGCACGCACAGCATACACTTGTACGCACACACATAAACACACGCACAATCACACACGTACACACACGTAAACTCACTACTAACTGTGCTTTGTCAGGTAAGGACATCCTTGCACACACACACACATACACACACACGCGCGCGTTGCCACACACGTACGACGTGCACACATTAGGAGACACACACTCTATCACACACTTACACACGCGCTCACACACGCACTAACAACTGCGCTCTGTCAAAAAAGGACGTCTTTGGACACACACACACTCTATCACACCCGTACAACGTGCACACACTCACACACGCACACACACATACACGTACTCGCACGCACACGCACACATACACACACACGCACACACACACACACGTACAACGTGCACACACGCACTCACACACGCACACACACACTTGCACGCACATGCACACACACACTTGCACGCACACGCACACACACGCGCGCACACACACACACACACACACACACACACACACACACACACTATAACACCTGTACAACGTGCACGCACTCGCACACACACACACTACCAACTGTGCTCTGTCAGGTAAGGACATCCTTGGAGCAGCCAAGACAGGGAGCGGGAAGACCCTGGCTTTCCTCATACCTGTGAGTGCTTTGCTGGTGATGTGCTTTGCTGGTGATCTTAATTCATGATTTGCATTGTCGTGTAGTGCTATGCAGCATTGGTTTGCTGTGTAGGTTAACCCTGGCATTCTCCATACCTGTGAGCTCTGCCCCACTGCCCAACACATACGCACACACATGCATATACACACACGCCCTCTTAGCACCATAGACCATGGTCAAAATGAGGCTGAGGGTTTATTGTTTAGTTTTAGGATTAGTGAAGAAACTAATAACAAAGACATGCCCTAGTTTGGTCGTAGGTGAGCTTTATGAGCATGCCACAACTGACCTCCAAAGCACAATGTATTCCAATATTCCAATGTCCCTCTCAAGCGCTTCTTACTACATACTTTGAGCTATGATTATGATTGCGTTTTTTCTGAAGGTTCCTGAGAGCATGTCATGTATGGTCTCCAAAGCACGACGTCCATCCTTTACTTGCCTGTAGCCATTACTGCGATCGTGTTTATTTTTCCTACCTCACCTGAAGGTTCATGCGCATGCCATGTAGGGTCACCAAAACGCAACATACCTCCACTGTTTGCTTTTCTCCACTACCTATTTCGCCACTACCTAATATATTGTGTTCCCTTTTTCTCTCCTGCAGCTGGTAGAGAAGCTGTTCCGGACAAAATGGACCAAGTTTGATGGTCTTGGTGGTTTGATTCTCACGCCTACACGTGAGCTAGCAATGCAAATTTGGGAGGAGCTGAGGAAGGTGCGTGCTTTGCTGTATGTGTTTGTTTGTGTGTATGTGTGAGTGTGTGTATGTGTGTGCGGGTACATTTGCGTGTTTGCGTGCGTACGTGTGTGTGTTCATGTGTGTTTGCGTGCGTATTGTGAGTACCCTTTGTTCTTCGGTAATTTTGTAGCACCCGCATGTACACAAAAATTATAAGGCTTACTCAGTATGACGATTTAAGGCCAGAAATTGGTGAAGCCTTTCATCTTTACAATAACACAGGCCAATGCCACCGGTGCTCCCATGCCATCATCTTTGCATTGATACTGCCACCAGCGCTCCCATGTCATCATCTTTCTTTCATTAATACTGCTACTTTCATTAGTACTGCCACCGGTGCCCCCATGTCATCATCTTTCTTTCATTAGTACTGCTACTTTCATTAGTACTGCCACCGGTGCCCCCATGTCATCATCTTTCTTTCATTAGTACTGCCACTTACAATAGTACTGCCTCTGGTGCTCCCATGTCATCATCTTTCTTTCATTAGTACTGCCGCTTACATCAGTACTGCCACCGGTGCCCCCATGTCATCATCTTTGCATAATACACACCAATGCCACCGGTGCTTCCGTTCAGGCATGTGGTTGCTGGCTGCATCAAAAACGGACCAGTCGGTCGCTGGTGCATTACAAACAAACCAGTGGTCGCTAATTAAAAAATTGGTTGCTGGCTGCATTAAGAACAGAAAAGCTGGTTGCTGGTGCATCAAAAACAAACCAGTGGTCGTAAAATAAAAAATTGGTTGCTGGTGCATCAAAAACAAACCAGTGGTCGCTGGTGCCTCAAAAACAGACCAATTTTTGCTGGTGCATCGATTCCGACCACTGGTGGCTGATGCACTCGAACAAACATTATCTAAACTGCTTACTTATAAATCATTTTCATTGTGCAATGTGTGTGCGGTTGCAGATATGACATTTTCCTGCTGATGGTGAGCACAAATTTGCCTAATTCCATACTCCCGGCGTTCATGTCCACACTGTGCGTTACTGCACACACACACACACACACACACACACACACACACACACACACACACACACACACACATGGGCCAAAACAATCTATCACTGGCTGATGAGTGGCAGCGATAGTTTACAAGCTGGAAGCAGCAAGCACCACCTCTTGCTTTCGCTTCCTTGTGAGTGCACTAACTGCCGTTGATTCACGACGCACAGGTGGGCAAGGAACACGACCTCTCTGCTGGCCTGCTGATCAGTGGCAAGATGTTACGAGCAGGAAGCAGTCCATTTTGCAACCTTAAAAATAACTAGCTGCTGTTAATTCGCAACGCACAGTGGGAAAGGAGCACGCCCTCGCTGCTGGCCTGCTGATCGGCGGCAAGGCTTTACGAGCAGGAAGCAATTTATTTTGCTTTCGTAATCTTGAATTTACGATAGCTGCCGTTGAATCACGACGCACAGGTGGGCAAGGAGCACGACCTCTCTGCCGGCCTGCTGATTGGTGGCAAGAAGGTCAAAGAAGAACAAGCGGTGGTCAATCATATGAACATCTTGGTCGCCACTCCTGGTGCGTAATTTTGCACTGCTGGTAATCATGCCTCACAAAAAAGTAGAGTTGACCAGAACCGTATATATACTCCGTATATGACCGTATAATTGGTGATTTCCCTGCCAAAAACACCGTATATAAACCGTACATATATGGTTCTGGCTAACCCTATGAATAAGACCATAAACAAGCAACCACAAACAGGGAACCACAAACAGGCAAACAAGCAGTAGCCAGCACTTTGGTAACTGTTGTTCTCACTTGTAATGAGTAAGTACCCCTTGGTAGTGATATAGCCTCGTTACCCGTTTTCAACTTAAATTAAAGGGGGGGTGAGGTTTGACGACGTTAAGCATGCTGCTTGCCACCTTTACAAGTAAGCCACTATTTGGGCAGTCTTACCTCGCTATTAAGGCTATAATGAGTAAGGTTGGCCAGAACCGTATGTATACATCGTATGCGACCAATTGCTCAGCGATTTCCCTGCCAAAAATACTGTGTATACATGGTTCTGGCCAACCCCAATAATGAGTGAGCTGCAACTAAGATCTTGGTACAGTTGTAGCTGCTCCCTGTGGGCAGAGGTACTCTCCGCTTTTGGTGGCGGCGTCGCCTCACCTAATAAGACGGTTTGTAACCAACAGTAGAGAGTGGTATGACATTTTTGTCTCCACAGTTGTTTCTAACCAACATCGCAGCGGTTTGTAACCAACAGTAGAGAGTAGTATGATATTTTATCGCCACAACCGTTCGTAGCCAACACCACAGCGGTTTGTAACCAACATCACAGCGGTTTTTAACCGACAGTAGAGAGCAGTATGACATTTCGATCGTCACAAACGGCGGTACTTGTAACTGTTGCATCGTCTTTCTGGTGTTTATGATGAGAGGTTTGAAGGTGGACGTATGTAGCAGAAGCCATGCTCAGCTGCGTGATTGGCTTGGCAACGGATTTGTTGTGACGTTGCCTGCATTGGCTCTTGTGTCTGAAGGATGGATACATGCTTTGGCTCTTGTGTCTGAAGGATGGATCTCATTGGATTGGCTTTTGGATCTCACTGGATCTCATTGGATCTCATTGAATTGGCTCTTGGATCTCATTGGATCGCATTGGATCTCATTGGATTGGCTCCTGTGTCTGAAGGATGGATACATCATCTCAATACAACCCTGCTGCACAGTTCCAAAAGCAAATTTGCAGACCGCACAGGTCACATCCAGCAGCATTTGCGCCAGCATATTGCGCAACACAGTGTCTTATCATAACAATCGTCTGCCATTGCAGGCCGCTTGCTGCAGCACATGGATGAGACTGCAGGGTTTGATGCGACCAACGTGCAGGTCTGTGTCTATGTGTGTGTCTATGTGTAAGTGTGCGCATGCGTGCTTACGTGTGTTGAGTTGATGCTACTAACGTGCAGGTCTGTGTCTATATGTGTGTCTATGTGTGTGTGCGCATGCGTGCTTACGTGTGTTGAGTTAATGCTACTAACATGCAGGTCTGTGTCTATGTGTGTGTCTATGTGTAATTGTGCGCATGCGTGCTTACGTGTGCTGAGTTGTTGCTACTAATGTGCAGGTCTGTGGCATTTTTGCGTACACAAATTACCAATGCCTAGGCCTGTTGATGTTTTTGTTACCAATGTGCAGGTCTGTGGCATTTTTGCGTAAATAAATAAGCAACGTCTAGGTCAGGGGCATCTTTGTGTTGAGTACCTACCAATGTTCAGATTTGTGGCATCGGTGCTAGATTCCTTTTAGAAGTTAGGTCCAGCGTATCTCTGCTTGAAGTTTTAATTTCATTGTTCATGCTCTTAAGGGGTACGTACCCACATTATTTTTCCCTTTTTTTGTGCGGCAAAGAGGTTCATATATTAGTATAATAGAAATGAATTGTGTTGCTTTATTGTAGTAATAAGTGAATTTAACTGCATACTGTTTCTTTCTTTTAGGGGCTAGCAACGATTTCTGGCTGTTGCATGTATAAAGTTAGATGTCTAGAGGGAGTTAATGTGAGCTTTGATTGCACATGCACACGCACACACACACGCGCGCGCACACACAAACACACACACACAAAAACGCACTTGCAAACTTCCTAGGTGCTGGTCCTCGATGAAGCAGACCGCATCCTTGACATGGGCTTTGCTGCCACAGTCGATGCCATCCTAGAAAACTTACCACGTGAAGGCAGACAGACCATGCTCTTTTCTGCCACCCAAACCAAGTCTGTTAAGGTACGCACGTATGTGTGTTTATTTAAAATTTGTGTGTGTGATAGTGTGTATGCGTGTTTGTGTATATGTGTAGCCTTTTTTGGAGGGCTGGCGAACCAAGTCTGTTATGGTGCGCACGTACGTGTTTGCTTGCGCATTTGCCTATATAAGTTTGTGTGTGAGCTTGTGTGTGTTTGTGTATGTGTGTGTATGTTAATATCTATGTGAGGACAGGCAGATTGTGCTATTTTCTGCCACCCAAACTAAGTCCGTTAAGGTGCGCACGTCTGTGCGTTTGTTTAAAATTCGTGTGTGTGTGTGTGTGCTTGTATGTGTTTGTGTATGTTAGTGAGGACAAGCAAACCATGCTCTTTATGTCACCCAGGCTAAGCGGGTCAAAGTGTATGTTTACGTCAGAGCACTCCTGGAATGACACTGTTATTGCACTCACAACACACACACACACACACACAAACACATGCACACACACAAATACACTCGTGCAAATACATACACATGCACACATAGGACCTTGCACACCTTTCCCTGACTAACCCAGAGTACCTTGCCATCCATCCACGGACACACACACACACACTCAATACATACACACACATAGTCTCATGCGCCTCACCCTGGCTGGCTGACCCACGCATGCAGGCCTATACACGCACTCATGCGCGCACACACAAATGGACGCATACGCAATGTGCACATACATAAGTACACACATGCGGATACACACATACGTGCACACAGGACCTTGCACGCCTCTCCTTGACGGACCCAGAGTACCTAGCCATCCACGCAGAAGCTGCTGCTCCCACCCCTCTGAAGCTGCAGCAGGCCTATTCCATCGTATCTGCCCCCCAGGTATTAACATAGTGCAGGGCTTGTGTGTGTGTTTTGCTTGCATGTGTGCATATGCGTACAGTTTTGCGTCATAAGGTGCTATAATTTCCTCTCACTTAGCAAGGGTACACAGAGTTCTTTCGCCCTGCCCTCCTGCACACCAAAATATCGACACAGATCTGTGTAGTTTACCCTGAGCAGTACACACACCAAAACATTACGCACACCAAAACATCGACACAGATCTGTGTAGTTTACCCTGACCAGTACGCATTCTCCCTTTGCTGCTGTGCCTGTCTCCACAGGAAATAGACATGCCATGGTCATTTATCAAGACCCACCTGCACACAAAAATGTTGGCACCTCTGTAATTTGCGTAATTAGTATGCACTCTCCCTTTGCTGCTGTGCTTCTCCCCACAGAAAATGGACACGCTGTGGTCATTCATCAAGACCCACCTGCACACAGAAATATTGGCACCTCTGGAATTTGCGTAATTAGTATGCACTCTCCCTCTGCTGCTGTGCTTCTCCCCACAGAAAATGGACACGCTGTGGTCATTCATCAAGACCCACCTGCACACAGAAATATTGGTACCTCTGGAATTTGCGTAATTAGTATGCACTCTCCCTCTGCTGCTGTGCTTCTCCCCACAGAAAATAAACACGCTGTGGTCATTCATCAAGACCCACCTGCACATAGAAATATTGGCACCTCTGAAATTTGCGTAATTAGTATGCACTCTCCCTCTGCTGCTGTGCTTCTCCCCACAGAAAATAAACACGCTGTGGTCATTCATCAAGACCCACCTGCACACAGAAATTTTGGCACCTCTGGAATTTGCGTAATAAGTATGCACTCTCCCTCTGCTGCTGTGCTTCTCCCCACAGAAAATGGACACGTTGTGGTCATTCATCAAGACCCACCTGCACACAAATATTGGCACCACTGTAATTTGCGTATTTAGTATGCACTTTCCCTCTGCTGCTGTGCTTCTCCCCACAGAAAATGGACACGCTGTGGTCATTCATCAAGACCCTCCTGCACACAGAAATATTGGTACCTCTGGAATTTGCGTAATTAGTATGCACTCTCCCTCTGCTGCTGTGCTTCTCCCCACAGAAAATAAACACGCTGTGGTCATTCATCAAGACCCACCTGCACACAGAAATATTGGCACCTCTGGAATTTGCGTAATTAGTATGCACTCTCCCTCTGCTGCTGTGCTTCTCCCCACAGAAAATAAACACGCTGTGGTCATTCATCAAGACCCACCTGCACACAGAAATTTTGGCACCTCTGGAATTTGCGTAATAAGTATGCACTCTCCCTCTGCTGCTGTGCTTCTCCCCACAGAAAATGGACACGTTGTGGTCATTCATCAAGACCCACCTGCACACAAATATTGGCACCACTGTAATTTGCGTATTTAGTATGCACTTTCCCTCTGCTGCTGTGCTTCTCCCCACAGAAAATGGACACGCTGTGGTCATTCATCAAGACCCTCCTGCACACAGAAATATTGGTACCTCTGGAATTTGCGTAATTAGTATGCACTCTCCCTCTGCTGCTGTGCTTCTCCCCACAGAAAATAAACACGCCATGGTCATTCATCAAGACCCACCTGCACACAGAAATATTGGCACCTCTGTAATTTGCGTAATTAGTATGCACTTTCCCTCTGCTGCTGTGCTTCTCCCCACAGAAAATGGACACGCTGTGGTCATTCATCAAGACCCACCTGCACACCAAGACCATCATCTTCCTGTCCACGTGCAAGGAGGTATGCATGAGAAGGGTTGAATTGATATCAGGGGCATTGAATGGTCTTGCAAGGATGCAATGCCACGTAGTGTTCCTCAAGAAATTGTGATCCATCTGGGGTGTGATCTATCCTTATATGATGCTGGTCGTGTTCATAAAGCGGTGCTATTTGTAATTCATAATACGGTGCTAAAGTGCGTTTATGTGAGGGGTGGGGATGGTGTACCCTTTTTTGTCCTTGCGAAGCCTGTTACATCGAAAAAGGAAAAACTACGCAGGCAGTGTTTATTCTTGTGAAGGCTGCCATCATCGAAAAAGGAAAGTTACGCAGGCAGTGCTTGTTCTTGTGAAGGCTGCCATCATCGAAAAAGGAACAACTACGCACAGGCAGTGAGCGCCAGTTACCACTGTGATACTGGGTGCATCCATATGAGTATTATAACGAGTACCCATAGTACGATAATGAGTGCATCCATATGAGTACTATAATGAGTACCCATAGTACGATAATGAGTGCATCCATATGAGTACTATAATGAGTACCCATAGTACGATAATGAGTGCATCCATATGAGTACTATAATGAGTATTCATAGTACGATAATGAGTGCATCCATATGAGTACTATAATGAGTACCCATAGTACGATAATGAGTGCATCCATATGAGTACTATAATGAGTACCCATAGTACAATACTGGGTGCATCCATATGAGTACTATAATGAGTACCCATAGTACGATAATGAGTACCCTTAGTATAAAGGAATATATAATACGCAGGCATTGAGCGCCAGTCCCTGTTGTGATGCTGGGTGTAATGATGCCCCTGTGCACAATTATGCGTACAGGTTTTTGGTGTCTGTTGTGCTTGACCATTTGCTACACAGTGCCATGCAAGCCCCTGTGCACAATATGCGTACAGTTCTTTTTTGTTTCTGTTGTGCTTAATCATCTGCTAGACAATGCCACGCAGCGTAAACCCTGCACACACAAAACAGTGCCATGCAGCGTAAACTCTGCATACACAAAACAGTGCCATGCAGTGTCAACCTTTCATACACAAAACAGTGCCGTGCAGTGTCAACCCTGCACACACAAAACAGTGCCACGCAGCGTAAACTCTGTATACACAAAACAGTGCCATGCAATGTCAACCCTGCACACACAAAACAGTGCCATGCAGTGTCAACCATCACACACAAAACAGTGCCATGCAGCGTAAACCCTGCATACACAAAACAGTGCCATGCAGTGTCGACCTTTCATACACAAAACAGTGCCATGCAGTGTCAACATTTCATACACAAAACAGTGCCATGCAGTGTCAACCTTTCATACACAAAACAGTGCCATGCAGCATGAACCCTGCATACACAAAACAGTGCCATGCAGTGTCAACCTTTCATACACAAAACATTGCCATGCAGCATGAACCCTGCATACACAAAACAGTGCCATGCAGCGTAAACCCTGCACACACAAAGCAGTGCCATGCAGTGTCAACCCTGTATACACAAAATAGTGCCATGCAGCATGAACCCTGTATACACAAAACAGTGCCACGCAGCGTAAACCTTTCACACACAAAACAGTGCCATGCAGCGTAGACCCTGCATACACAAAACAGTGCCATGCAGTGTCAACCTTTCATACACAAAACAGTGCCACGCAGCGTAAACCCTGTATACACAAAACAGTGCCATGCAGCATGAACCCTGCATACACAAAACAGTGCCATGCAGTGTCAACCTTTCATACACAAAACAGTGCCATGCAGTGTCAACCTTTCATACATAAAACAGTGCCATGCAGTGTCAACCTTTCATACATAAAACAGTGCCATGCAGCATGAACCCTGCATACACAAAACAGTGCCATACAGTGTCAACCTTTCACACACAAAACAGTGCCATGCAGCGTAGACCCTGCATACACAAAACAGTGCCATGCAGTGTCAACATTTCACACACAAAACAGTGCCATGCAGCGTAGACCCTGCATACACAAAACAGTGCCATGCAGTGTCAACCCTGCATGCACAAAACACGTGCGCAGGTCCGATTTGTCCATGAGGTCTTGAAAAAGCTCAGGCCGGGTGTACCCTTGCGTGCACTGCACGGAGGCATGAAGCAAACGAAGCGCATGGCAGTGTTCTACGAGTTTTGCCAGGTGTGTGCGCTGCTGCAATTGACTTGGTAAAAGTAGAACATATCTTTTTAAAGCTCAGGTCTGGTGTACCCTTACGTGCACTGCACGGAGGCATGAAGCAAATGAAGCGCATGGCAGTGTTTTACTATTAGAATTATCAGGTGTGTGTGCTGCTGCAATTGACTTGGTGGAGCAGGAAGTATAGTGTTTCCCTAAAGAAAAGACAGGCATACAAGCCTTCTTGCGCACACCCCCAGCAGCATGCACATACGTGCACACATCTTATATGCGCACACACTCACAGGCACTCGCGCACACACACACACACACACACATCACACACACACTCTTGCAGGCACACACTCACGCACATGCTTGTATATGTGATGCACAAATACACGCATGCCTGCACACATGCAGAGTCAAGTTGACCATCTGCTACTGACAAATTTCACACAAGTGCGTACATGCACACCTACCTACACACAGGCCAAGTCCATGATGCTGTTTGCCACTGACATCGTGGCACGTGGGCTGGACTTCCCTAAAGTGGACTGGGTGGTGCAGTATGACTGCCCAGAGGACGTGGCTGCCTACATCCACCGTGTAGGACGCACTGCAAGGTACGTGTAGAAATGTGTGTGTGTGTGCGTGTGTTTGCGCAAGTGGCTGCAGTATGACTGCCCAGAGGACGTGGCTGCCTACATCCACCGTGTAGGACGCACTGCAAGGTAC
>Ga0307948_1002730_pt1 | contig 12925 bp, 12 predicted proteins | sample OrgLakmetagen280_FD_201824 | JGI IMG/M metagenome (GOLD analysis project Ga0307948, IMG submission 201824) | Saline water microbial communities from Organic Lake, Antarctica - #280 | ecosystem: Environmental > Aquatic > Non-marine Saline and Alkaline > Saline | place: Antarctica: Organic Lake...
TAGGAGTGGCAGGGGGCAGCTGAGGGAGGCCGGGAGCACTTCAGCAGCACCGCCAGGCGCCACCGGCAGATCCACCTTTTCCAGACAGCACCGAACCAAAAATCTCAGCACTCTCCAACGTAACATCCACCACATCAAAATTAAGTACTGCAAGGACACTAGACCACAGAACCAGCTGAGCGCTGTGCAGGAACAGCACAAACGCTTGTGCACCATCCTTCAAGGAGCCTCCGTTACCCTCCACACCATCCTTTTGGGAGTGGGTGGCACTATCCACAACATTCACACGCTGAAGCCATCTAAGGATCTGGATCTTGACTGGCAAATAGCCAAAAAGCTTGCTTCCAACTTCATGTACATTCTGTCAACTATGCTGCCAAACTTGTCCATATAAGACGCGCACTTTCCAGTACTATTATCAATTGTCATCAGGAGCCGATTTCAAGTCAACCCTGTATCCTCTGATTTCCATTTATCTTTTTCCCTGTTGGTGGAGAGAGGTTTATCCGGCACCAAGGTGGCTTGACTGACAGAGACGGTGTCAGACTTTTATTTCTCGACGCCCCAAAATGGAAAGTAAATTTGTATATTACTTCTTTAATATCATCAAATAGTAGAATATATGGAACTTATTTCAGGCCAATCTGCCATGCGTATGCCTGTGTAACGATGTCTGTACTCTGGAAATGCCTCTGGTGGTATCCCAATTGACAATCCGAATCCGAAATCCGTTTTCTGAAGCTCAGTCCTTTTCGCTGCAATTTGGGGGAGTTGCTCGGTTCGAAGTGAAGTCCCCGGTTCAATCTCTTTGACTGAAAAAGTGCATTGCCTTTCCGCTCCTGTGGACAGTTGCGTTCAACAAGGGGGGAATGGAACGATATATGTACTCTGGAAATGCCTCTGGTGGTATCCGATCCGACAATCCGAATCCGAAATCCGTTTTTCCAAAGCACAGTCCTTTTTCGCTACAGCCTGTCCAGACATTGCACCACCAGATTCTTCAAACATTTCCTACATTTCTTTTTAGTCCGGTCCCTTCACGATATTTATTATAAATATTAATAAGCTTCAGAAAAATGTTCACTCCATCCGCGCAAATTTCAGAAAGTGGTTTTCTAACTGTAATGCACCAACTAGGGCCTATATCGACAACCCTCGCCCTCGACGAGGCTCGTCAAGCCTCGCTGGCAAAATCATACACCCTAGATACCCGTGCCTAACTATGTTGAAACATAAATTGGTTGCCTCAATTGATAAGCCTGATGCGCAGCAGGCACATAAATTGTAACATTAGTCTTACTTGGGACAGCTCCTAGTATTGGGAGTAGATCTTGTCGTGGATTGAGGCAGTCCACGACTGGTACTGGCCTGGACCGAGCTTGCTCACATCCTTTTTTGGAACTCCTACTGCGCTCTTGAAATCCTGCAATTTTAAACCATGAAATGAGTAATAAGCTTTGCAGCGGCCTAAACCCTTTTGCAAAACCTATCTCCACTCTAATTATGAGTTAATTTTCCATTTACCTTGCCAGGTGATAAAAACGTTGAGCGGTCAATCTTTGGCAACCGCGTTAAAGGCTCCCCCGCCCAAGGCTCCTCAGCATACATACTGCACAGAAAATGTACGTCTTCTGTGATTATACTGGTCCCCTGTTTCTATTATTGAAATGGCTGCACATGAATTTGATGTTGTGCATGCGGTCGACAGGTTAGGCGAGGTTTAGCCGGCACGGCAATTCCCGAGCCACGGGCTCCAGAATGCTACCTCACGGAAAGGCAAATTTTGGTGCTGACATGTCTACAAACAACCAGAAGAGAGGCTAGAAAATAGCGTGGCACACCTGGACGGAGCATTTGCTGTGAAGGTGGCTTGGATTGATTTCTTTAATGGCTCGTCATGCAAGATATGAGTAAATCTGTCTTCTTGGGTTGGCTTGGCACGGTGTGGGAAGGTCGAATGCATCACTGGGTCATCCACAACGAGCTTTTTTGTCCACTCCAGCTGTGTGCATACATTGGTGAAAAATGGGCAACATATTTAATGAGAAAACATGTTTAGTTGGATAACATGCTTGGTGGGCATGACAAGCATCAGTTCTATCCCGGCTCGTGTCCACCGAACTGCTGGAGGGGGATTTTTACACTTGTGCCCAATACCAAGCATAAAAAGGATGATTAGCACAGCGCAAGCTGTGCCAAGAGAGTACTAACTGACGTTCGGTTGCACTCGCCTCCAAGAACTAGAATACTTCTGCGAGTACTCAGCAGGAACCTGTAAACCTAGGATGTCATTATACGTGTTTTTTAAAAGCGCTCTCACCTGCCTACTTGCTGTACTGGAAAGGGAACCTAACGAGGTCTACAGGGGAGCTGAATTGCCCACTCTGTTGCACTGACTAATGCAGCAAGAACTCATGTAAATGTTTTCTTCAACATTACACATACCGTACGTACATGTTCTCCCCCCCCCAAAATAAATATTTTACAGGAAAAACAGCACCAACCCCCCCTAGAATTATTTATTTTACAGTAACATTCGGCAACCACCCCATCACAAAAGGGGCTTTTGGAGCCCTGGGGGTTTGCGTGTGGCCACCTTCACCTCCCACAAACTCAAGGAGGAAATGGAAGCCACTGCCACTGTCACTCTTGTTGTTGTAGCTTTCACTGCTGCTGCTGCTTCTACTGCGGCGTGCATGTGCTAGCTTTGCGTGCTGCTTGGGTGCCGTAGCTAGAGTGTGTGTGCGTGTGTGCGGGTGTGCGTGCGTGCTTGCGTGCGTGCGATCTTGTGTGTGTATATGTGTGTGTGTGTGTGTGTGCTAAATTGTGTGAGTGTGTTTGTGCGTGCCTGTGCATGTCATTTCTGCTGCTGCATTGCTGCTGCACGAGAGCATGCTTGCATCCCTGTCTCAACTTCAATTGTTGCATAACCACAGAATGCAGTGCCGATGCAATGCCAACTATACAATCCTGTGGGGGCAAACCAAGGTTTGCTTGTCCTGCATGGCTGCCTCTTGTTCTTGCGCTCCTCTGCCTCTTGCTCAGCTCGGTCCGCTCCTGTCTGCTGCAGGCGGGCGGGGTCTGGGGGGGAAGGGGCAGGTGGAGCGAGGGGGGCATCCTGACCGCTCATCCTTTTGAACATACATATTTTTTGGCGAAGCCCCCCTCGTGAGGGCGTGAGCCCCTAGCGTTGATGGCTTCCCACCACACTTCACACAAGCCTCCCCAGGCCCACCCAGGCCACCCCACGGGCTGAAACTTGACATAGGCTCATACCCAAAACATCACTGTAACAGATTAGTTTCGGGGCCCTGAGGTGCGGTGTGTGAAGTTTTAGAGACAAATTTTGTTTTGGGCTATTTAGACCTCCTCCCCAGGCCCACCCACGAGACCTTCCGGGCTGAGATTTGACGTAGGCTCCTAACCAAGCTTTCTACCGTGCCAGAAAAGTTTGTGGGCCCTGGGGTGTTGTGTGTAAAGTTTTAGAGACGAGTTTTATGTTTGGAAGCTCCAGGAAGCTGCCCAGGATTCCTCGGCCAGGCCCCCGGACCAATTACTGCTAATGCGGAATCCATCAGCACTCTTTCCTAACCTTGTTTGCTGCATCAGGGGCCCTTGGTTGTGTTTTGACTGCAAAGTTCACGGTTAACCATGCAAGCAGAATTAAGTAATATTAATTTCAGTTTTATTACAAGTTCAGGACGCGTGGAAGTTTGCTTGGACGGGAAAACCCTCAGGAGTGCAGCCCGTGTTGGCTTGGAGTGCTTGTGAGGCGTGCAATCTAAGGCATGGAGCGCACGGCGCAGGCGCTTGCCGCGTACTGTGTATTGAAGCGGTGTTCAGACATTGTGACCACCCCGGGCACCCATGCTCGCACCTGCCCTGTCCTCTTAGCAGACAGGGACAGCGGCAGCAGCACATACTTACGCCTCAGCAAAGGCTGCTCTAGCACAGCGTCATGCTCACCACTGCAGCGTCTGTGGGGCAACAAGGCACACACACACGCATGCACACACATACATACACAAAAACGCGCAAACACACACAGACGTGCACACGCACATACACATGCACACGCACAAACACACAAACACACGCGCATACATACACATGCACAAACACACAGGCACACACACACGCGCACACACACACGCACACGCGCACACACAAACCCACACATTTACATGCACACACTCGATGTGCGCGTGATGGGCTTCGCCATTTTTCCAGCGTTGCCAGCAACGCTCCCTCACTTGTCATTACCGTTCTTGAACCGCCCACTCTCTAGAGATAAATATGTAGTTCACCACTGTTTCATGAGCAATCTGTTACCGCCCCCACCAAAAAACGATAATTAGGGGTGGTGGTAAACGTTTTGTACGATAAATGCAAAAGCAAGGGGTAAGCAGGAGGGTGCCAAATTAAAGTTTTTCATTAATTGCTCCTTTTCAATGTACGCTTTGATTTGCAACTCTATCATCAAAGTGATTTCCAACTAGCAGGGCATGAGGCTATTACATGATAGAATCGTTATGTATTGTACATTAAATATATCACCGCCCCTATTTTTGTTTTTGGAGGGGGCGGTGACATATTACTCATGAAACGGTGGCAAAATATATATTATTTCTAGGGGGCGCGGTTCAGGTTCTTATGGGGGCGGTAGCGAAAAATAATTATTGTTCAAAGTGACGAGCGGAGAGGATGCCCCCCCCCGCTTTGCCTGCACCTTCCCCCCCAGACCCCGCCCGCCTGCAGCAAGCAAGAGCGGACCGGGCTGAGCAAGAGGCAAAGGAGCGCAAGAACAAGGACTCGCAGCCATGCAGAACTCGCAAACATTGGTTTGACCCCACAGGATTAAACAGTTGGCACTGCATTGACATTCTGTGGTTATGCAACTAATGAAGTTGACATGGATGCAAGCAGCGATGCTCTCATGCAGCAGCAATGCAGCAGAAATGCACAGGCGCACAAACGCGCACACACACGCACAGGCGCACACATGCACAGGCACACACACGCACGGCGCACACACACTCTCTCTAGCACCCTTACACACACACGCACACACACACATACACACATGCACACCCTAGCTATAGCACCCAAGCAGCACGCAAAGTTAGCACACGCATGCAGCAGCAGTAGCAGCAGCAGTGTCAGCAACAACAGCACGAGTGGCATCCTCTTTTGAGAGGGGTTGGTTGCTGAATGTTACTGTAACATTAATAAATCTAAGGGGGGGGGGGTGCTGTTTTTTTTCCAGGGGGGGTGGTAAGGACATGTACGCACAGTATAATATTACCTATGTATAATCAAACTCAGAAACTCAGCTCACTGAGCTCGGAAACTCAGTGCAAAGTCAGGGAGCCAGAGTTTTTAATATGGCCAAGGTTAAACTTTTGAGTGAAGCTAGACTCAGGGCAGGCAGCTCTACCTAGGAAGTCAGCTTAAGCCAGAAGCCCCGCTCAAAGCAACCCTACCAGTTAAGATAGTCAATTAGACCGTCAACCGTCAGATTGTATTTGATGGACCGTACCGTCAGACCAACAATGCACAACCTTGATAATGTCATATAATGATTTTAATGTATTGTACGTTGCTGTTTACACCACCTTACACCACAACCCCTGGAAAAATATATTTTTAAAGGAGAGTGCACGCCCCCCAGAAACATTTATTTTTTATTTTACAGCAACTGGCCCACTGTTCTCTCGGGCCTCACACAGTCATCGGAGCTAAGGGTTTGAGTTCTTCCACCCAGCCAAACAACTGTTGTTGCAGGCCTGACCTTGGCACTACATATCCTGGAAACCATAGAAATTTTGATGTATAATTTAACCTGTAATGTTTTGCACTATTGTACACCAACTGCCCCCTCAACAACTATTAATATATCGTACGAAGAGTATATCACCGCCGCCTAATTATTTTTTTTTTTTGGGGGGCGGTGACTTGGCGGTGGTTTAATATATATATATATATATATATATTTTTTAAGGTGGCGGTTGTGGGGCGGTAGCGGAAATTAACGTTTTTGAAAATGGTCGGGAAGCCTTCCCAGCACTCCCTTACCCCCCTGCCCCTGCACCCCCAGCCCCAGCCCTGCCTGCACCTGTTGCACCCGTTGGGAAGTTCCAGCGAGGGGGGGCGGTTGCAGTACAAAACTGTAAGAAATTTAATTTTGGGGAAGCGGTTGCACATTTTTCTGCACATCTGTGACAATTCGCACGAATTCTATTTTAATGTTCATCTGGGCTTGATCTGATGATTCCATAACTTTACAGTTCATGGTTTTTGGTCAAAAAGAACCCAAACAATTCTTTAGCTCCAAGAGTGCTTATAAAACCTCCAAAGGAAATTTACCCACCCATTCATTTACAGATATCAAGCTCTTGCACTGAGGATTCCACATGTGTAGTTCATATTTGATCAACACATAACTGCAAAAGTATGGGCCTAACACTTCTTAATGTAAAGCTGCTGATGGTTGATTTTAATATCAATATTCATGCATATGTGACCAACCTCTCCCCCCCCCCTCCAAGTTACCAGACTCCTGACGGACCGACCCTTCAATTAAAACAATGTTTTGTCCATTTCAGCCAGCACATTGGCACGATTTGGTTTTGGCATGCCACTTAAAGAGTGCAATATACTGCAGCCTCATGCTTTATATCAACACCCTAATACCTACACGTAGCAATGTTTTTAAGCAATGGGCTCAAGTTACATGACATTTGCCTTTTGAAATATTCCTGTTTCACTTGCACCTCTTTGACTCCACTTCACTTTGCGATCTACTGTAGCTGGCTGTAGCCTAGAACAAGTGATACAGGGGAAATCTTCAGCGGCATACCACTCCTTGGAGCTGCTGAATTTAGGTCAGAGCAGCCTTGTTATTCACCTGCTCCTTGCTACGGATTTGGAGCTCTTGCTCTCTCTGCATGGTGCCACTCAAGTGCACGGTCTTCCAAAATGAAGGATCCTGCGAATCAGCAAACGCATCCAGGACACAAAACGTATTGAGGCATGGCAAGGGATGGTTGTCTTTATAAAGGTGTACTTGCCATTGTGTAAAGGAAATTTGGCCATCGCATATATGCATATACGTTCCTGCGCCGTTTGTACTAGGGCCATCATTATTACTGGCATGCTTTGAGGGTTGGATACTGTGCTTTCAGAAATCCCATTTAAAAAGATTCCCTGCGCTCAATGCCTGCAGCATATTTCAATATATGGACAATCTTCTTCTAGGCGCAAGGCAACAACAAATCTAGACAGCTTCATGTAGACTTTTGGGCCCTGGCACAAAGCGACCTCCCCCCCCCCTGTAAAACCCCTCTTTTGGCCCCCTACACATACACATACGAAAAGGGTGTCATTCGAATCCTTGCTACAAGGGGGAAATCATCAATCTACATAGCATTTCAATACCAAAATCCGGTAGGATAATGAGGCAAAAACTGGTATGTGCATGCTCTAGCACAGATCAACTGTCCAGTGCACAAATCTAGCCAACACCTTACCTGATACACTGTTTACTTAATTTATGCATTACATCATGCAACACAATAGCTGCAAGTTTGGAGCCATTCCTGGTTGTTTGCTTGAACACACCCCTGTGACCTAATTGGGGCATTCCCAGAGGTGGTCGACGGAGGACTGAAAAGGGGGTGTCTTTTAAATGTTCCCAGAGTATGCGCCCCCCAGCTGGCAGTTGTTGAAGCTTAATACCCAGAGGTAGCGCTATTTACACATGAGCTTGAAAACTGCCAATAGGGGGGCACATGCCTAATTGCCTGCGGCATGAACCCCACTTTTTACCACAAATTCTTCATACCAGATCACCCACTGCACCAATTTGGAATATTTTTAATGTATATAATACACATTAGATAAGAACACCATTGCAACAAATATGGAAACGGCTAAGTGGTTGGTGTTTTATGAGGATTTGAGCCATTTTATCATGGAAATCATTACATTAGGGTTTACATGCACCATGTGTGCTTAATCCAGTCTATCTCAGCACGCAAAGCAACCCATATTAAACTGGGCACATTCTCGGGTAGCTCACAATGCCAGCTACATTTTGGTACTTAATGTTGTCGATCAGATGAAGTGGCTGTGAGTGGCTGCCTTCTTAATGCAAATGCATATTTTCAGGCATTTCTCCGTTGACCCCCTCTGGGGCATTCCACGCAAATGCCTTAAACCAGGCACCTAGCCCTTCTGTAAACTCCTCAACAAGGGTGTGAATCGACTGGTCGTAAGCTGAGAATCCCGTGAATATATTTATTATATCCTGGAGGTGGCCCAGAAATGTCTGGGGCACCCTCGCCAAATTCTCATTCTCAGCTGTCCCCCGACCCCCTCAGAATCGACCCGTACATATAATAATTGACAGCTTTCAACGTCAGGATTCCAAATACCAAATACACAATTTTTATTTGGATTGACACGTGGTGCCAACAAGTTTTGGTGTAGGCACCTCCTGCTCTAGGAACAATTTTTTTGCATTACTTGCAATTCAGAGCGTTGAGCACCCCCCTTCCCTTTTCCCATGGTTAGCAAATATGCAATGGTGGGAGGTATCTCTTGAGGTTGACGCTACTTGATACAACCGCCTGGAGCCATGCACACGAGCACCCACCTGCCCAAAGAGTCCTTCCTGCATGCCTGTCCTGTCGCTCTTGTTGATGGTGGTGACAAAGTCTTTAGCACCGGGAGGCAGGCCTGCGGCTTTAGATAAGGGCATGGCACCAAGCATGCTGCCCTCCTGCAATATTAGCATGCGTGTTTTTGTTTCTGTGAGTGACGTCAATGTGTGTGTGTAAATGTGCGAGATTCTGTATTTGTGTATGCAAGATTTTATCAAAGGGGGTAGATTGAGCAAAGACCTGGAAACGTTCCTTTTTTGCATTCAAGAGGCAACTATTCACACGTCATCAAAATGAATATCTAACTTGGATCTGGATCTGACATTACAAGCTGCCAGAGCATGTGCTCATGCTAAGATATGTTACCATGCGTACAAACTTGACAGGACTTAACACGCTAACCGATTGGCCCCATGTAGAATGTTTACACCCGCAACTCTGAGAGCAAAAACCGGGCTGAAACTCGCAGCAGGTAAGGAGCAACAGATCTTTCTGTCTACTTCCCCTGTGTCCCTTGTGTGAGTGCCTCCCACTCGCCGGCTGTACCAGTACCCCTGCCCCATATTCGACCTTGCAGCAGTGTTAAATGACATGTATAATGCTTATATCCTGCAGCAGAGGTCGATCGGGGCAAGTTCAGAAATGTACCTTTTCCCTGCCAAAGTGGGTGCAAAATACGCACCAGGCCCCACACAGCCCCCCAAAATGCCGAATTTCCAGCAAATGCCAATGGTTCAGATATAACATCAAGTATCTTGCATTCAGATGAGGTACAGGGGCCTTTGAATTGGGAGAACAGCTTATTGGCACTGTTTGGGGTGACTTTGGCATGGGGACGACCTTTTTGTATTTGGTGTAGTACCAGAGGCAATCAACTGAGTAAATGTCTGAAAATGTGACTTTTTTGATGCACACAATAATAAAATAACATAAGTAGATGGTTCACAGATTTTGGGGCCAAACGGACCCCCCCAGTGGTCTTTTTGGCACTGAATATTTACGTAATGAGCCACCACGCTCTACTCAGGGTCTCTTTTTGGCGAAGCCCCAGTCATGGGGCGCAGCCCCTAGGTTTGCCGTCTTCCCAGCAAAGTTCACACCAGGGTGTGCAGGCCCGCCCAGCACACCCCCCGCCCCCGAAACTTGCAAGGCACCTTAGATTGACTAACCACGCGGCCCTGCGGTGTCAGGGGATGGGGAGGGGCGGTGGAGGTGCTACTGGGCGCACCATGAAAACGAAAATTATTCACACCAGTGTGCGCAGGCCCGCCCAGCGCACCCCCTGCCCCCAACCTTGCACAGTGACCCAGACAAATCAGGCAGCCCTGCGGTGTCAGGGGGAGGGGAGAGGCAGGGGGTGGTGCTGCTGGGCGCACCCCGGAAAGAAAGTTTGGAAAATTGAGAATCAGGGCCTGGCCAGAGCCACGCAGCCAACGTCCAGATCTGGAAACTTGGCAGGCAGGCCAAGCAAAATTTTTTGTCGGGGCATACAAGTTTTGGTGACCAGGGGTGCAGTGAGCAGTGCTGTGGAAAGAACTGACCCAATGTTTGGTAGCTGGAGGAAGCTGCCCGACGGAGCTCAGTCCACGTCCCCGGAACAGTGTCTGATGGCACAGGCGTCATCAGATAACTTTCCTGAGTGTGGTTGCAAGGTCCGGGGCCGAAGGAAGACGTGGACGGAAAGTTCGCTGCTCCATGCAAGCACACGACTGGGTGCGCGGATTTCCACAATTTAAGTTGCAGGGGACTTAAAATTTATGTTTAATGACGCAATGACGATGGGAGCGTGTTCTGAGAGGATGCAAGTCTCCATGTTTGACTGACAGATGTGAGCAGGTTGAAGGCATGCATGCACGCGTACACGCGCACACACACACACACACACACACACACACACACGCACGCACGCACGCACGCACGCACGCACGCACACACACACACAAACACAAACACGAACGCACGCACGCACGCACGCACATATGCACGCACGCACGCACGCACGTACACACGCACACACACATATACACACACATGTATAGGCACGCACAAAGCACACACAAGTTGCCAGTTCACAGCGCAAAAGGCTTTGCCAACTTTTCAGCATCGCTTGCGATGCTTCCCCCCACTTGTCACCTCAAAACACGACAGGAGTAATTCTTCTATGATTAGAAATCGTTTGGGATGCTGGAAACCGGATTCGGTGGAACTTGGTATTCCACCCTTTTTGGCAGCCCTTTTGCTGATTTTTTAAAAGGAAATGGGCTAGAATGGGGTACCTGGCCAACTACTGCTCCGCTTTGCCCCATTTTTGTTGCAATGGTATTCTTTATTGAAATTTAGACTATTCATAAAAAAACGACACAAATCGGGTCCATTGGTGGTGAGATATGACAGATTGGTGGTGAAAAGTGGGGTTAACGCCACGGGCAATTAGACATGTGCCCCAGACCGGGCTGGTTTCAAGTTCCGGTTGTTTAGCTGGGGCCTACGTTCAATTCACATTTCTAAAACACCCTTATTTGGAGCCTCAGTTGACCTCCTCTGGTGTAGTACCCTATGGTGAAAATTTGGCAGCAGAAACTGGAGTGAATTTACACCGTGACTTAGCAGGCATGGCTCCCCAGTGCTCCTCTATGACATTTTATTGTTATATGCAGAGATGTGTCATACGGTCATTTGGTACGTTCTATACGGTAAATTACGCGATAAATACGGAATACACGTATATTACGACCATACTTTTAAGCAGTTTTGGGAGTGCCGATTTTTGACCCAAAACGGACCCGATTCGCCCCATATTTTCCCAGAACGTCCCCAATTTGCCAATATAACAGAGGGGGTTGATTGACCAAATTGCAGGAAATGTTCCTTCCTGATTTTCTTTCCCACTTGCAACCATGTCAACCTAAATTTTGTCAAGAAAGATCACGTTCACCAAAAAATGGTGAAAATCGGATGACCCCAGATCACACTTCTGGCCTCAGATCACCTCAAATGGGCCCACAGCTCCGCCCTGGGACTATTTTTCATTCTCGAAACTAGGTATTTATGATTTCCTTGCACCATGCCACCATCCTGCATGTTCCAAAATAGGATACAAGGAGGTCAAATAATGACCTTTTTGGCACCTCCTTGGCTGATTTTCTCATGGTTTTCTCTAAGGGAAATGGCTGGAATTATACATCTCACCAACCACTGGATCTTTGCCCTCATTTTTCTTGCAACGATGTTATTTATAGCATAAAGTCAAATGCAATTTTAATTACATGATTTGGTGCAGCGGTTGGTCAGATCCAGCACACGGGTGCCTGAAAAGTAGGGTTCATGCCGCGGCTGATTAGGCATAAGTGCCCTCATTGGCTACAATAAAACTCAACTGCTAGGGAGGCCCCCACCATTCGTAACCAAATCTAGTTGTAGCCAATGGGGGCACGCAACTCTGGGAACATTTGGGGGTCAGATAGCCCCCTCTGCCAATATAATACATGTTATTAATACATAGAGGGGCGTGCCGCCCGCCCAAATTTTGACCCGACAAAGGGCTCATTTTTTTTTGTGCTTTCCTTTTTACACGCTTTCGTTGCCTGTCTGTGCAACCTTGATCTTTGTCCATGTATGTGTTCAACCCCGTCCGCACAGAGCTCCACTGCCTTCACTGTCAGAACCTACCAGATACATCGTTTGACTTTGCCGGATTTTGCTACACAGTCCAGGCAAAGACGCAACGACGCTTGATCAATCCTTCAGGCCATATTCTATATTGGCGCTTATGCCTTTGTCACTGCCAGAGCTTCCCAAAATCCATTCAAGTTCGTAACTGCGCTGTAGAATAATAGTTCATAACGGTGACATTAAAACTGCATCAAAAAGTGGCCGGCCGAAAATCCCTCTTCGTCGTTCTCCACGCAGGCACAGAAAATGACGGCCCATGATAACCACACAATTCCTGAACGGAACTAAGTAAGGTCAAAACAGTAAATTCGGCATTTTGACGCCGTCACTACTGCCACTTTCCAGCCCTTCTCGTCGTCAAAAGTTTGACCACCACAGCTCGCCGCGAAACTGGACATACAGACTAAGGTGAAGCCATTTAATTGTCTATGGAATCTAACGCGTAACAGACGCCTGGCCACGGAGCTATTCCGGCCCAAAGTGCGCTCAATCAATTCGGTTACCCCCCCCCCCCCAGCACAAATTTCATTATATGTCTTTGCCAATATAATACATGTTATTAATGTATTATATGATAGCATTGGGTCGTC
>Ga0307948_1002736_pt1:0-7500 | contig 12911 bp, 16 predicted proteins | sample OrgLakmetagen280_FD_201824 | JGI IMG/M metagenome (GOLD analysis project Ga0307948, IMG submission 201824) | Saline water microbial communities from Organic Lake, Antarctica - #280 | ecosystem: Environmental > Aquatic > Non-marine Saline and Alkaline > Saline | place: Antarctica: Organic...
TCGAAAGGGGGGGGGGGATGTCTGGTGCTGTGGCCTCTGAACGTGTGAGCAGTTTGTGTATTGAGTGTGTTTGCGTGTGCGTGTTTGTGTGTGTTTGTGTATGTGTGTGCGTGTGTGTGTGTCTGTGTGTGTTTGCGTGTATGTGTGTGTTAGCACGTGCATGTATATTGCTAGCATGCTGGGTTGGCCAGAACCATATACGGTGTATAACTGTATATACGGTATTTTTTGGCAGAGAAATCCAAATACACGGTCATATACGGTGTATATACACGGTTTTGGCCAACCCTACTTATATGTGGTGTGTCGATTGTGGATGTGGGTTTTGGGGCCAGGGGAAGCGACGTCTACACTGTACCCTGCTTTTTGCCAAAATGACTGTCCCTGGCACAAAACACAGGCGCACAACCTCATGGATTTGTACTCACTCACTTACGCGCACGCGCACACACACACACACACATACCTAGCTGCTCACCCATGTCAGACATATCAGAGGGTAGCCGATGCAGGCCTTTGGTCCTTTGGGGCAGCATTGGAGAAAAACGCCAATCATCATCATGCATCATCTTGGAGAAGGGGAAGGCATCCTATGGGTTGTGTACATTTGTGCGTACGCACATGTGTGTGTGTGTGTGTGTGTGAATGTGTGCGTGTGTGTGTATGTGTGCGTGAGTGTTGTTGTGTGTGTATTAAGGCTGTTATAATATGCTAGCATCATAGTCCCTATTTACTAATCGGTTTTGAGTTCCGAGGTTTACCTCGTTCGCATAGGTTGAGCAGCCATCCCAGGTGGAATGCCTTTGTCATTCACACTGAAGTATAAACTTATCATGATAGTGCAGGGTTAGGATTGGCCAGAACCATACATATATACGTTATTTTTGGCAGGGAAATCGCCAAATATACGGTAATATATGGTGTATATGTGTGTTCCGGCCAACCCCTGTGCAGGCTCTGCTGCTTTGACCTCTCATTGGCTTTCCCATGGAGCGTTCCTTCTCCTTTTGCGTGGGAGGAGATTGCTCTGCCTAATCAAGCATTTTAGACGCACACACAGACACACACACACACACAACCACGCGCACACACGCACGCATGCACGCACGCACGCACGCACACACACACACGCATTGCAGAAGCTTCTTGTGCTTGAGTGACGAGAAAGACACTTTGTTTACCTTTCCATTCCTCTACACTTCCTGGATTGGGCATGACTCCTTGCGTTTTGTCTGACTTCTTGATTGTTGCATCTTTCACCCCTGTTCTTACACACACACACACACCTCTGTTCTTACACACACACATACACACACACACACAAGCACACGGCCATTAATCGTCATAGCCAGTGTAGGCTTAGCCCGTCTAAGGCAATGCAGGTTTACTGTGCCTATCTATTACTTGTTTTTCCCCAAGCGTTGTAAATGTTGCCTGGTGGAAATTTCATTTCTTTCTGGTCAGCTGCTTTGTCAAATGCATTCTTCTTTGCGCTATGACTCCCTTGTCATCCGCATCCTTCACAAGCTGTCCAGTCGCTATTCAAGGGTGAAACACTCACACGTCACACTCTTTGGCTTCACACTCTTACTTCACACTCTTTGGCATAACAATCTTACTTCACACTCTTTGGCTTCACACTCTTACGTCACACTCTTTGGCTTCACACTCTTACTTCACACTCTTACTTCACACTCTTTGGCTTCACACTCTTTGGCTTCACACGCTCACTCCTCATACCTGCTCCTTGTATTTCCCACTTTGAGCCAAGAGAGACACTGTCAGATCAAATCACCGTCACTGCTAAGTATTAACTAAATACTGATTGTCGCACGTTAACTAACTACTGATTGTCCGAGTCATCAGTGCATTCCTGCCTCTACCTACTCCTCCTTTCTGTACCATCTTTTGAATCACGCACAACGCTAGGTGAGCAGTATACATAGAGTTGGCCAGAACCGTATATATGCACCGTATATGACCGTATATTTGGTGATTTCCCTGCCAAAAATACCGTATATACACTGTGTATATATATATATGTAGGGTTGGCCAGAACCATATATATACGGTGTGTATACGGTATATTTGGCAGGGAAATCACCAGATATACGGTCATATACGGTGCATATATACGGTTCTGGCCAATCCTGTATATATGGTTCTGGCCAACCCTAAGTGTAAAAGGTCTGGTCTCCTGTCGTTCCCTACTTTTGTTACTTGTTCGAACTGATGCTTCCTGCGCTACTACAGCCCATTCCTTCTGCATTCCTCACATGTGGGTCACCTAGATTCCACCAGCATGGCATGATGCCCTTCCCTACACCGAAAGTTCCAAATCATGTCGTCTGCACAAGCTCAATAATTGGCCTGGCAGAAGCGGCAAGAGGTGGCAAGAGGTGGCAAGACACCCAATTTTGAAAGCCTCTTCTGTCAACTTTACGCTCACATACCTGACTGGGCAACTACATTTCTGCCAACTTTCTGAGCCTGCTATGTATGATTGCCGCCCACGCTTGGCCTGACAGACGTGAGCAAGATTTCCCTTCATTTTAAGCCTATTCTGCCAACTTTCTCCTCACGCACCTGGTCATTTTAAAGCCTGTTCTGTCAACTTTACGCTTACATACCTGGTCTGGCAACTACATTTCTGCCAACTTTCTGAGCCTGCTTTGTATGATTGCCGCCCACGCTTGGCCTGACAGACGTGATTATGATCTTCCTCCCCATTTTAAAGCCTATCCTGCCAACTTTCTCCTCACGCACCTGGTCCGGCAGGTGCATCCCCTGGGCCACCATAAACTCTGCTTGGAGCATTTGCTGCGCGTGTTTAAAAGCAAAGCGACAAAACGAGTGAGCAGGTACTGCTGGTGAGGATGGTAGCAGGCGGTGCGTGTGAGCGTGGCTCAAGTGTAGATCACAGTATGCGTGCTAGCAACGGCACATTGCGTATGTGTGTGTGTGTGTGTCAGTATGTGTGTGCGTGTTAGCAACGACACATTGCGTACGAGTGTTAGTGAGTGTGTGTTAGTATGTTTGTTAGCAATGACATTGCGTACGTGTGTGTGTCAGTATGTGTGTGAGCAACGACACATTGCGTACGTGTGTGTGTGCGTGGGTCAGTATGTGTGTTGGCAACGACACATTGCGCACGTGTGTGTGTGTGTGCGTGGGTCAGTATGTGTGTTGGCAACGACACACTGCGCACGTGTGTGTGTGTCAATATGTTTGTTAGCAACGACACATTGCGTACGTCAGTGTTTCTTTTTTCGATTTTGAATAACCTTTGTTTAACATCACGGCCAGATTTTGCCATTCTGAAAACCTTTGCTTAACGTCTTTCACCCTTTATGCCCAGCCCGCTGGGAGGCCTGCAGCCTCCCAGCATTGTTCGTGCACGTGGTATTATAAATGTTTCAGGCATGGCCCTAAAACAACAAATTAAGCATATATGAACCCTTTAACGTCCGGAAACGGGTCCAACACCAATATAACTGCGCAGCATCCATACCCCCATCTGACAGCCACTTATTGAACCATGGCTGCTGCGTCTGCCCTGCTGTCTCACTGTGTATGGCTATTGTGTAATCTGTAGGTGCCAGCTTAAGCCATGCAGGCTGCATGGGGCAGGTGCTGCCATACACCCTTTCAAGTATGCTCCACCACTCTGATTCTTTTTTGCCCTTTTGCGCGCATTCTCATCGCTCATTTTAAAACAACTTGAATTTTTGAGAAGATTTTTCGATTCCAGGCCAAATTTCGACCCTCGGATGGCCCTCAAAGGGCCCACGGGTGATTTTGCCGGGGAGTCCCCTGAAGCCCCAAATGCTCACTTAACGTCTTTGCCCAACGCCAAAAAGGATATGTTTAACGTCGGAAGACGTCAATTTCTCGAAAAAAGAAACACTGTCATACGTGTGTGTGTCAGTATGTGTGTGAGCAACAACACATTGCGTACGTGTGTGTCTGCGTAGGTGGGTCAGTATGTTTGTTAGCAACGACACATTGCGTATGTGTGTGTGTCAGTATGTGTGTGAGCAACGACACATTGCGTACGTGTGTGTCTGCGTGGGTGGGTCAGTATGTGTGTTAGCAACGACACATAGCGTATGTGTGTGTCAGCATGTTTAATAACAACGATACATTGCGTACGTGTATGTGAATGTGTGTGTTAATCAGTATGTGTCTTAGCAACGACACATTGCGTATGTGTGTGTGTCAGTATGTTTGTTAGCAACGATACATTGTGTACATGTGTGTGTCAGTATGCTTGTTAGCAACGACACATTGCGTACGTGTGTGTGTCAGTATGTGCGTTAGCAACGACACATTGCGTACGTGTGTATGTGTGTCTGTATGTGCGTTAGCAACGACACATTGCGTACGTGTGTGTAACGTTTGTGTACGAGTAGTTGTATGCTTGTATGTGCACGAGGACATGTGTCAGACTCATATATAGGGTTGGCCAGAACCGTATATACGCCGTATATGACCGTATATATTATATATTACATGATTTCCCTGCCAAAAATGCCGTATATAAACTGTATATATATGGTTCTGGCCAACCCTACTCATATACTTCTGAGGCTAACGGGTGTTTTGTTGGTGGTGACAACAAGGGATCACGTTGCAAATGAGTAGGGTTGTCCTAACCGTATATGCACATCGTATATGACCGTATGTATGTAATTCCCCAGAGGGGGTCAACTGAGCAAATGTCCTGGAATGTGACTTTTTTGATGCAAACCATGTTTGAATGATACGACTAGATGGTTCATGAAGTCTGGGGCCAAAAGGACCACCCCAGTGGTCTGGACAGAAATCCAGTTCAAATGTTGGCACTGAGTTTCCACATTACAGGCCACCACGCCCCAACCAGGGCCTCTTTTCATCCCATAACAAACACACTGGAGGACTCCCTTTATAATACCAAAACATCCTGGGGTTTGAAAAGTATATTTGGCGAAGGTTGATTTTCCACCTTTTTGGCACCCTTTTTGCTGATTTTCTCCAAGGGAAATGGGCCAAAATGGGGTATCTGGCCAAGTACTTCTCCGTTTTGCCCCATTCTTGTTGCAATGATATTCTTTATTGAATTGTCGACGATTCATATATAAATGACACAAATTAGGTCAGTGGGGTGGTGAGATATGAGAGAATGGTGGTGAAAAATAGGGTGCACGCCGTGGGCAATTAGACGTGTGCCCCGCTACTTGTAGTTTACAAGCTCAAGTGTTCCCAAAAGCTACCTCTGGGTACTGAGTTATAAAACTGCAAGCTCCGGGGCACATACTCAATTCACATTTCATAAATACCTCCTTTTCAGTCCTCCGTCAACCCCCTCTGGTAATTCCCCTGCTAAAAATACCGTTTATACACCGTATATACGTATGTAAGTATGGTTTTGGCCAGCCCTACATATGGGCAAATGAGGAGTGAAGGTACTCTTTCACATTAAAACGGGGAAATACAGGCAATGTCTAGCTCCTTCCGCTGTTTTTTTGGTTTTATTACACAAAACGAAAAAGCACGCAGCTTGCTTGCCTCGAGCAAAAGTTGAAAAGGCTATACACGCTTTCAGAAAGGTTAGTGAAATAATAGATACCTACACAAAGTGTCTTGGTAGGAATAGGGCTAGAAAGGGGCTAGAAACTTGTGGTTAAACACCATGGAAGTAGAGAGAGGAAGAGAGGGGAAACATAAACAAGAAAACAAGAGCGACATTGACAGTTCTGCTGCTCTGCAAGAACTGGAGTTCATCACATTAAACTCAACAGTTGCTGTTACGACTCTTGATTGCTCGTAAACAGCCAAAATTAAAACAAAGACGAGAAAGGATTTACAGGACAGTAGGGCTGTTTTGTTTTGAGGAGGCAAATCATAAACTGCCTTTGTCACACACACACACACACACATACACACGCACACGCGCACACGCACACGCACACGCACACGCACACACACACAACACACACACGCACACACACATAAACACACACACAACACACACACGCACACACACACACGCGTGCTGACTCACGGTGTCCAAATTGTAGGTCGCGCTTTGCTTAGGGATGTTCCTCCTCTTGGCCTCCAGCTCGGCTGCAGTGGCAGCCTGCATGTCCTTGAACTCCTTCAGTGCTTCTCCTGTGAGTGCTTGAGCAGCAAGCGTGCCATTTAAAGGGTACGCATGTGACCACGAGCGCACGCGCGTACGTGCGTAGTACGTTTGATAAGCAGCAGGGGCAGCCTGCATGCCTTATAAGCGCCTTCAATCCCTTTTGAGCGCCTTCAGTGCCTTTCGAGCGCCTTCAGTGCCTCATCTACACTACAGCAAATATAACATAAACCAGTGGTTTTATAAAGGTTTTTGGTGAGTAGCCATTTGGCTACACAGGGTGCTTCTGCTGAAACGTGTGAAGCCACTCAACATCCCGCAATAGCTTGCCAAAATTTTGGCTGCGCTGGTGTGAGAATGCTGGTCCCTTTTCACGGGAGTACGGGAGCACTTCCTCCCTGCAAGAACCTGCTTTCTGTTATACTATGACGCCAGCTTGTCGGCAGAACATAAGTCCTCCGCTATAAAGTATAACAAAAGTGTTGTACCTCGAAGGGTGCAGGGTTCGAGTCCAGGTTGAATCGAACGCCAGAAAATGATTATATCAGAATGGAGGCTCGCCGCGTCAGCCCACAAGGCCATGCGAGCCGGGGAGTCGACACCCAGGCAGGGAAGCATGCAGCACTTGGAGCCCCCCTCGAGGGTAACGAGCTTCCCTGCTGGGCGTCACTGTGTTGCACCCAAAATGGCCAAAATGCAACACAGGGGCGACGTGTCACGACTAATAAATTCACCGACATTAAAACGTAAGGGTATTTATTTGTTGGGACCTATAGGTTGAGCAGCCATGCCAGGCTGGAGGCCCTTGTAATCCAAATTAAACTAAACGTAAGGGTGTGCGTGTGCGTGTGTGCATAGTGAGTGCTCAGCAACAAACGGCAGCCTGTACAAATGTTGAGCGCCTTGAAAGCCTCATCTGTATATAAGGTAAGGTTGGCCAGAACCGTATATATGCACCGTATATGACCGTATCTTTGGTGACTTCCCTGCCAAAAATACCGTATCTACACCTTATACATATATGGTTCTGGCCAACCCTACTCATATGTGATGCTGCTTACAGATACATGAATGTATGTGCACATGTGTGTCTGTGTGCACGATTCAATGTGTGTGTGTGTGTGTGTGCACGATTCAATGTGTGTGTGTGTGTGTGTGTGTGTGTGTGTGTGTGTGTGTGTGTGTGTGTGCAATTCAATGTGTGTGCCTGTATGCCGTATAGTATGCCTGTGTTCAGCTGCATATGTATACCCTTAGTAGGGTTGGCCAGAACCGTATATATACACCGTGCATGACCGTATATTTGATAATTTCCCTGCCAAAAATACCGTATATACACCTTATACATGGATGGTTCTGGCCAACCCTACTCATCTGTG
>Ga0307948_1002736_pt1:10000-12911 | contig 12911 bp, 16 predicted proteins | sample OrgLakmetagen280_FD_201824 | JGI IMG/M metagenome (GOLD analysis project Ga0307948, IMG submission 201824) | Saline water microbial communities from Organic Lake, Antarctica - #280 | ecosystem: Environmental > Aquatic > Non-marine Saline and Alkaline > Saline | place: Antarctica...
TGATTCCAAATCGAATGCCATGCCCAGGTAACAGCAATCTCTTGAAAAGTACGAGGTTGAGCGCAAGGATCTGGAAGTGCAAAAGAATAAACGCTGCGTCTCTCGTGCGAGAATGATACTGGTGCTATGTCAGGTGCTCTGAATTATTATTAGACAAGCTGCACTTATTTTAGTGCCCTTGTGGCCTGTACCAAAACGAATTCCCTTCAAAAGCAGAGCACGGGCATTTGGTTAGAGGTTTGCCTGAACGATTCTTGCACCTCCTCAGAGGCACGACCTCATGCTCCTCCACGCGCACGCAGAGGGGGATCCTGGAGTCACAGGGGACAATTGTGGCAAAGACTTCAACCCCTGTAAGTGTTCATAAAAAGTTAGCTGATGGAGGCAGAGGTAAAGGGATGTAGCACTGTGTTGTCTATCAGACACGTCCCCCCTGTATTTTAAATTATCAGCCTAGGTCCACATTCACTTTTGGACAGCTGATACAGGCACAAGAGTTTGTCTGACTATTGGCAGAGCATTTAAGACCTTAAATGCATGTAGCAATAAACCAAATCTGTGTAATCCTTGCTGGTAGCCAGTGTAAATTTTGCAGATTTGTTTTTGTCCTTTTCTGTTTTCTGTGCCCTTGCGCTTTGACTCACAGGTGAGTGACTATTGACTTTCTTGTGACCTTCTGTGTTCTCTTAACTATACCCTCATGCGTCAACTTGTCCTTTTCTGTTTTCTGTGCCCTTGTGTTTTGACTCACAGGCGAGTGACGAGTGACTTTCTTGTGACCTTCTGTGTTCTCTGTAACTGTGCCTTCATGCGTCAACTCGCAGGTGAGGATAACCCAGTAGCTGGGCCTGCCAACACGTGCCGCACCCTTGGAAGTGCTTTCCGGTGCATTCCAAATACTTGCACACAAGCCTTTAAATGGAGGTATACATGTGTGCATAGATCATGTAGGTCTTGTAGCAAAGACATAGATGTGCTTGGTGTGAGCTGCATGTTTCGGAGATATCAATCAAATCAGGCAAAGATCTTGTAGGTCTAGTAGCAAAGACATAGATATTGTGGGTCTAGTAGCAAAGACATTGATCTTGTAGGTCTAGTAGCAAAAAAGACATAGATATGCTTGGTGTGAGCTGCATGTTTTGGAGATATCAAACAAATCAGGCAAAACCGTGTTCTAGTGCAAGCCTTGCGCTTTTGTTTCATTCAAAGCTTGAACTCCTTGCTTGTGGCAGAGGGGTGGAGCTCCCAGCCAACCCATGCACACCACCTTTTCTAATAGTGTCCAGCACATCACAAATTGCTGTTTCATTGATATCTTGACCTCCTTGCTTGTGGCAGAGGGGGTGGAGGTCCCAGCCGACCCCTGCACACCACTTTTTCTAAAAGTGTCCAGCACCTCACAAATTGCTGTTTCATTAATTGCTTGACCTCCTTGCTTGTGGCAGAGGGGTGGAGCTCCCAGCCAACCCCTGCACACTGCACACCACTTTCTATAAAAGTGTCCAGCACCTCACAAGTTGCTGTTTCATTAATAGCTTGACCTCCTTGCTTGTGGCAGAGGGGTGGAGCTCCCAGCCAACCCCTGCACACTGCACACCACTTTTTCTAAAAGTGTCCAGCACCTCACAAATTGCTGTTTCATTAATAGCTTGACCTCCTTGCTTGTGGCAGAGGGGTGGAGCTCCCAGCCAACCCATGCACACCACTTTTTCTGGACAGCAAATGGGGCACGCCTTCCCTTTGGTGAGTGGTCCTGGAGCAGCTATATAAATAAACAGGGAAATAGGTTTGTTCGCCAAAAGCTGTGATATCTAACACTTGCCCTTTTTTTGGCAAGCAGTTTAGCAGGAGCGTGAAAGACCCTGCGGGTAGAAAATTTCCGTTAGCATGGGCGGTTGAAAGAGGAGGCAGTATAGAATAGAAAGGTAAACGCTGGTTAAGCGCGTAGTAGCCTACCATCACCAGAAAAGAGTTATTAGGGCACTCAATGTTTTGATGAGCATGGGTGCCGTGGCAAAGTGTCTGAGAACAAGGGAGAGCTTTTAGTGAGACAGTACTGAATTACCGGTCTTGTTCGACATTGATGTTCAGAGCCTTTGCCACGAATTGTATGCAAAGCGTTCCATGTGACAGGTGGACCTCATCCCGGGGCTGATTCGATGCAAATCAAATACAGTTTTCATGATGCGAGACGGTTCCTGAATGCTTTGTATGCATGCTCAGGTGCACAGATCCAGCCTTTACTAGCGGGATTGTGGGTGTGGACTCTTACGACGGGGGTGCTGCAGAGGTAATTATAATTACTTGAGGAGGAATAGTTATGTGGCTTGCAACATAAAGTGACCGCCTTTTCTTGTGTTTTTTTAATGAAAATGTGGCTTGCAACATAAAGTGACCGCCTTTTCATGTGTTTTTTATTATGAAAATGTGGCTTGCAACATAAAGTGACCGCCTTTTCTTGTGCTTTTTTTGATGATTAATGCGTCTTCCTGTGTGTCTGTCTGCAGCGTGCTGAGCAAGCAGCCAGGGACGCCGGCCAAGCGGCGAGGCAGATGCAGCAGGCCAGCACACAAATGGAGGAGGAGGAGGAAGATCCCTCCCCCTCCAAGGGTGGCCCTCAAGGGCAAGCCCAAAGAGCAGGCAGCTCTGATCTGGGTGTGGTGCTGAATGGGCAACTGAATTACAAGCATGACGGGGTATGTATACGAATGCCTTTTCCTCAAGAACGTTTTTTATTGTGAAAACTACTTGGCCCCAAACACACACATACACACACACACACACACACATACACACACACACGCACACACGCACGCACACACACGCACACACACATACACATACACATACACACCCAGGCACTGGATTACGACCGGCCGGTTAAGCTTGATTTGGGAGGGGGCGATGTGCG
>Ga0307948_1002738_pt1 | contig 12909 bp, 8 predicted proteins | sample OrgLakmetagen280_FD_201824 | JGI IMG/M metagenome (GOLD analysis project Ga0307948, IMG submission 201824) | Saline water microbial communities from Organic Lake, Antarctica - #280 | ecosystem: Environmental > Aquatic > Non-marine Saline and Alkaline > Saline | place: Antarctica: Organic Lake...
CAGTCCGATGCTGTCCTCCACAACTTGCCAATTGAAACCGTGAGCCAGGGCATGCCTGGCCGCGAAGGGAGCCGGTGCCTAACTCGCCAGGAGCAGGTCGCAAGCTACAGCTGGGCCCTGGTTATGATGCTATTATAGCTACTACGCTGAGGGCTGCCGGTTGCTCCGCCGTATGAGTCTTAGCCGCTCCCGAGTATTTCCGGGCGTGGGCACGAAGGCACACGAAGGCGTTTTCCAGGGGGCACCACGCGGAGGTGCTCATACATCGCCCCCCTGTTGGCAAGGTTATGTTCCTGAACGAAATCTTTAACTCTGAACGTGCCTGCCGTGAATGGACGAAGTGTCAAGTCAATCTTTTGGCTAGATGACTGGCAACCGCCTGCCGGTGGGTTCTGAGTGACAGCCATTTATTATTAGTTGGAAGCCAAGCAAACAAATGCACAGAAGAAGTAATGTGTTGCTCAGAACCAGTTGAACGCCGCAAAAGAACAGCACAAAGACCTTGCCACAATTCTCTAAGGAACCTCCGTTACTCTCACATCATCCTTTTGGGTGTGGGCGGGCGGCACCATCTACAGCACTCACACTCTGAAGCCTTTCAAGGAACTGGGTCTTGATTTTCAAAGAGTTAAGAAGCTTGCCTCCAAGCTCCATGTGCACTCTGTGAACTTTCTTCGAAGCAGCTCTCACACCCAAACCTCCACCGCCACCACATCCAGGGAGATGTCCTCCAATCCATTGCCAAAGCAATCCACCAGTTGCCATCGCCCATTTATTTCCACAAAGTCAAATCCCACGCAGATATTATAGGCAATGAATATGCTGACGCTCCTGCTAGAAAACCAATCACAACCTACTTGGACGTTGCGAATACCTCCATCAAAACAACTGGCCCTGAGGGAAATCCCTTCTACAATATTTCTGGCTTGGAAGAACATCAAATCAAAGTCACCCAACACAGCCCAGTCACCTACCTCAAGGCTTTGGTACCTATCCAATTACCATGACGCCTTGCAAGCACACATACACCCCCTCCACAAATACAAAACGCCAATACGCACCGTAACAAACTACCATGAATACTGCCAGACCCTTATCAAAAATGGCACTACCAATGGAGCCGTTAGCAATGCCTACCTAACAGCATCCTGTATATACCTGTTAAAATTTAGTGCATCATATGAAGTAAGAAAAAAACGCAGGCAGTGAAAACCATTCCCCACATCAATTAAGGAAAAGGAGCCACTTTGGTACCGAGTATTGTAAAGCTCCTCCACCGCGAAAAGGAAAGGAAAAATCAATGGGGATCAAGAGGGTTGCATGCTTGGCCTGAAACCGGCTCCTGATGAGAGTTGAAAACAGTACTGGAAAAGGCACGTCTGGTATGGACAAGTTTAGCAGCAAAATTCACAGAGTGCACGTGGAGATTGGAGGCAAGCTTCTTGACTCTTTGAGAATCAAGACCCAGTTCCTTGAAAGGCTTCAGAGTGAGTGTTGTAGATGGTGCCACCCACACCCAAAAGGATGATGTGGAAAGTAAGGAGACTCCTTGGAGAATGTTGCAAAGGTCTTTGTGCTGTTCCTTTACGGCGTTCAGCTGGTTCTGAGGTCTGGTGTCCTCACAGTACTTGATCTCGACAAGGTGGATGTCACGCCAAGTTTTGCTGAGGTTTTTGGGTCGGTGCTGTCTGGGGTTGGTGGCTCTACTGGTCAGCAAAAGAATAAGGAAACCAAGAAGTCCGAGTGATGTAGCAAAACAGGCTTGGTCACAGGAAAGCGAGCCTTTGTCATATGACACGAATCCACTGATTTCTGCAGCTCACAAACCTGGCTGCTGAGATCTTGGCAAGAACATGTTGGTGTTACTTTGTGTTAAAGCAATCTGAGAAGCATTGAGACCATTAAATTGTGTTCACAACTCCTGCATACCAAAGCCCATGGGATACAAGATTCATACCAAAGCCCATGGGATACAAGATATAAATGAATGAAGCCAATGCTTTTAGCTTTTTCTCTGTATGACACAAAAGGGCCCAATAAACAACTTTGGGGTAATCTTGTTTTCATGTTTTACTGCGAAACCTTATTAGCTGTAGCTTAGTAACAATTTCTTGGCAGCAGTTTGGTGCAGTTTGTGCGGGAGGATGCTAAGTTCAGTAAATTATCGTGGTAACTGATCGTAGATGTGCCTCTACATTTGGCTATGAAGTATGGCACAGAGTCGCACAGTGTGACCTTGCCCAGGATGTGTTTATGGGAAGAAACTTAACTCCTTGGTTGTCTATAAATGAGAAATGATGAAGTGTAGCAGACAAGCCAGGCAGAAAGCGTACTATGCAATAGTAAAACAATAAGCTGTTTAAAACACTGCAGGCTACATATATGCCTACCTCACTAAAATAATATTGTAGATCATGTAAGCGCTAACAAACAAAGGAGAGAATGTAGTTTTACATGCAGGGCCACACAACACCTTAGCTACGGAATGTTGTATTTCATTACCGGCATCACTGCTGGTTACCACGGTAATCACAAAAAAGCATTACTAGTGATTACAATGCGGATCGGGCTAGTCATCGGTGATTACTAGTAATAGAGAGGAATTGGAGCAGGGATTATTGATTACTTGGTCGATTTCTATTATCATTATCAGAAATCAGCAGTGATTACTGATGTAAAGCCTGGAAATCGGTGTTTTTTCATGGAAATGGCTGATTCGATTACTAACCGTACAGAAAACGGAAAGGTAATCAACATTTTCCTAATTGACTTATTTGATTACTGGCCCAGTACCTAGAAACCAGTTGCTTGATTTTGCATGTAAGTGGCTGCAATTCCTACGATAACTAGAAATCTAAGAGGAATCGTAAAGAAGACAATTATTCCCTTGGTTACCAATTTGGTTGCTGACCAATACCTAGATTTGTTTGCATGAAAGACACCTTGGCTAGAGAACATGGATAGGGGGTAAGGAATTTTTGATGAGAGGAGATGATCAGAAATGTACGCTCAAGTATTTTACAGATGTTACAGGTTAGCTCAGGCGAAAAGTGCGGCTGAGGAGTGTTTATTGTAGCACCACAAACTTGTAGCACCTGCAAACAACCCTAGAAAGGGAAAAATGCACGACGTTTACGACGTTGCAGCACTGAATAAAACCAGTAATATCAAACTAGCACTTACCAGGACCGACCGACCGCAATAAATCAAAGATGTCACGCCCTTTACTTGCGTGACATCTTTAATAAGTAGATGTGCTGAGGAGTCTCATACTTTGCAGTGACGGTGATTTGATCTGACAAAGAGGGGGAATCATCATCTGTGTGTTTCGGACGCATGAAAATATGGACTGTCACACTGAAGATACCAAAAATGAGGGAGGCAAACAATATCACACATAAAACTCATGTATGAGGAGCACCACATGCACAATGAGAGGGTCTGGAACATCAAACATGGTCTGGTTATCACTCTTTTGCTGCGGCCCTTCTGCTAAATGAACTCTGAACCAGCAAGTATTTTTCAAGCGTTTACGTTGTGGCATCCGGGCCAGGTGGTGGTCTCTATTCTGAGGCTGTGAAGGCCATAGAAAATGCCGGCGTTGTTTCAGGACAAGGTGGAGAGTTTTGCGGTGCCCTCGGAGGCATGTCACAAGCAGCTCATGTTGTTCTTGTTCCCTTTTCACCACAGAAGAAGTGCCCACATCTTGCTTGGCTGGTAAATACCGTTTGCATGTTTTTTGGGGGGATCCATCACAACTTCAAGACCGTGCCAGACTGGAGGCCTCCGTAATCCAAGCAAAATAAATGGATATAGTAACAAATGCAGTTCGCCGCTTCAACAATGACTGACCCTTATAGCAACCTTTTGTACTCTCACGAGGTGCCACTGTTGATTAAATAACTATAACTACTACTTAATTTAACAAGGAGGCAATCTAATTGTTACAGTGCCGATGAATTGAACTGAGCCACTCTGTATGAAGCCATAAAAAGGAGAATAACTCCATGCCTACTTGTTTAACTAATTGACACGGCTCACAGAACATTTCCTTTCTTGCCATCCCCATCCAGTCTAGGCTTGGAAAAACTCAGGACTTTTGTTGCGCTGCTCACGTACTTTGTACATGGAAGAAATCCCTGGGCCATGAAAACAGCCCCAATGTCAGCTCTGATGTAAGACCTGTAGTTTGGCTCCTGAAAGTTTCCTGTATTAAAGCAAATTTGCAGCAGTTTAGTCAGGCAAACCAGTTATTGCAAAATTAACAAGGAATCTTTCGGTTCATGTGAGTGAGGTGTCCAGAGATGAGAGCGATGCAAAGTGAGTGGTGCACTCCGCCATTCTGCAGATCTCAGACACATGCTGAATGGCTGACAAGCTGAGCTGTGGTTACAGCAACAACAATACTAATTCTACCTGTTATTGCTGTGCGCTCACCAAAGTTAGCCATGCTATCATTCCATTCAGGTCGGTCTCCGAGCTGGACGGAGTCACAGAACACAGCCAAGCCTCCTGGCCTCAAAACTCGGAACATCTCTGCAGCAGCCTGTCAGTACTAGACTAGTGCGTGATCAAAAAGTCCAAAAGGACAAAAGTGGATGCAAAGCAAGGGAGAAGAGCTGCCTTACGCTTTGCTGCTTGAGCATGAACGAAAGTTGGATGCAATGAGGGAGCTTTATACAAAACCCAGCCTCCAGATATGAGTGGACAGACAGAGCTGCTGCCAGCACACAGACACACAAAAAAGGAATGAAAGTATTACGCATCTATTAACATGCACTCAATACATACCAGCTCTCGGGAAGGCTCCGGCAGCTCATGAAATAGGTACACACTAGCCACCTGCAAACACGTTACACAGTAATTTCTTACTTCTGTGGTGCGTTTGCCGAAGAGCTTGTCTAAACATTGTTGACAGAGGAGGCCCACAGTTCCCCAAAGTGGGCATGTTCTAACTGATGCCTTGTTCACGCACGCCACATTGGATAGACCCAAGTCATATTATAAGTGTCATGTAAAGTCTGTGCGGGTCAATAATGTGGGTTGCTACAAAGAAACTTGAGCGAACTACACATCCGATGGTCATAAGTGATCCGAAAACCCTTCACAATAACTTTTGGTTTACTTTAAATTGTCATGCATACCTCATTATTCTTCCTACTTTAGGGGTTAATAGCCTTGCACTAAGAGAACAGTGCCGAGGGAACCTAAGCCCTCAAAATGGCTTTCTGAGGAATTATTAAAAACCTTTGCTACACAGGCCCCAAATTGTCATGCACACAATGCTAGAGGGAAAGCATAAGAAAAGGAAGGGAAATATGGCAGGGTCACTTAAATGGCCCCTTCTGTTATACAATAAAAACAAAGGAAACAGAGTAGAACAAGAAGTGAAACAGGCAGAGGAGAGCTCTCCCCACAATGATAGTGGGAAAAAGCCAATTGGTACCGAGTACCATGAAGCTCTGCCGCTTAGGGCTCTGAAGAAAGAAGAGAGGAGTGAAGGAGACCAGGAGGGTCCAGGCTTGGCAACTCCTGATAAGCAAGCATAGTAACCTCACCAAGAACAGGCAAATAGACCGCAAACTTACAATGTCGACAGAGGAATCTGGAATGTCAAGCTGTTCAGCAGGAGTCTGCACGAACTCCACCACTCCAGTGCCATCTAGACCACCAAGCTGGCTGTAGAAAAGCAGTATTCAGGAGCAATTTGCTGAAAACTTAATGAATCATGAAGTCAGGTGCTCCTCATTTTGACATTGGCACGGAAAGACAGGCTTCAATGGATGTCTCGCAAAATTGAAAGCCACATGCATATGTGGAAACATAGTGAAAGCAGGCACGCAGCAACAAAGCTGTATGCCGTTGCTCCTCTCATAAAGGGCTTAGACCTTCCAAATTAAACCTCATCTCACTTCTATTGCCTGAAATCAAAAAGACTCAAGAGTCCACAAACAGAGGAACCAGCCACCCCCCCTGGTGTCAGGCTAGCTTCCCAGCACAAAACTGCTGATTCCTGATGATCTTTGCAAATGAGCTGTGCATCACCTGCTGCCAACAACTACGGCTACTGCCACAGATTACGTGCTGTCATTCTGTCTTTTGTGTCAGTCTCTGTAGGCCAATACGTCAAGGTTAAAGTACTCTTCTCTCGTATACATACATACATACATACACATCTCTCAAGCCGCCAGTCTCGGGAAAGCTAGATAAGCATATTGTGTGGCGCAAGCACATCCATGGCCACATTGCCATAGAGGCAAAGAAGGATGCAAAATCAAATGGGTATGCCATCCCAATATTGCACGCTCAACCATTTATAATCGCCTTTTCACCAGATGCCAAAGCAATCTTTTTCTACTGAAATGCCGCCCTCCCAAAAGCAGTGCCCCCAGCATCAACAGCTTTAGACAAAGAGGCAAAAGACCAAGATAGCAGGCTGCCTCCCTGGATCAAATTTTGCAGCAAAACAGTTGTCCACAGATGCCAAGTTGAGGACCTCACATCATGCGATGATTACAAAACTGCACATAACTTAAATCAAGACATAATGTTACAGCAGCCTCTGAAGGGGAACAAAAAAAGTCCTTTTGTCGGACAGAATGTTTCCAGCAAAATTTCCCATGGATATCTAGTTTGTTGTGGCATGAGAAGGAGTATAGCAAAGCCACACCTTGGTTGCCGTACTGCCTTCCAATCTCGCAGGCTTTCGCGAGCTTGCTGTAGATAGAAGGGGCTTAGGTCGCTGCAGATGGAGGGCATGCCTGGAAAGTTGTCCTGGGAGCATGTGAGCCAGGTAAGGACTTGTCAGCAAAAACACAGGAAAAGAAAGAGTCTGGACACCGATGAACACAGGCAACTCAGGAACGGCAGCAAACAGAGTTGTTGTCTTCACACCCACTAAGAAATCTCACAAACATTCACAGACTAAGCAATGAGTAGTTTTTCCAGGGGTCAAACTTACATTAAACAGCAGATGCATAAAGCAATGCAGAAAGCTGTAAATCTTCACTTACCCTTCAAAGCTAGCATTCACACACTGCCAAGACCATTACTAAGGGTGGGTAAACAGGTGTCTGATTTTGCCAGCGAGGCTCGGCACTCGCTGGGAAGGCCCTAGTTGGTGCATTACGGTTAGGTGCATTACGGTTAGAAAATCACTTTCTCAATTCTGCACGGATTGAGCCGAAACTTTTTCTGTTGTTTGCTTATATATTAATGAATATTAACGTTGAGACTGGGTGGAAAATATGGGCGTGTGAGTTAGGAAATTTTGGTATCCGTTTACACCCCCCCCTGTTGCACACCCCTTTTAAATCTTCCTGGTGTTATATAATAGTAAATGATATCTTTAATGAAAATACTTGGTTAAAAAGATGGGCCTGTCAGACGAATCAGCCACGAAAAATCCGAATGTGGGAATTTTTGGGGATTTATTGGAGGATGGGGCTGATTCCGCCCAAAAAGTGGACACCCTCGCTGGCCGATGAGTGTCTTCCACACCAGGAAAGAGGCTCGCCAAGGCTCGGAGAGCCTTATACTCGGCGAGTCCCGGCGAGGTCATGACCCACCCTTAACCATTACATACTTGCTACAGGAGCACCGATTGTTAAGCGTGGAATATGAATTGGATCCAGGTCCCTTGTTGCATTATAGAAGCAGGGATGGTCAAATGTGTTTGTAAACATTCTGTTACTCACAAGGACTCACTACGTCCTGACAGGGTACAAATTGGAAAATGCTATAGGAAATAGTGCTGAGTTGGGTCACTACTCATCCCTAAAGTATTGCTGAACATATTCCTCAAAGGATAGCTGACTTTGTGACTTGTAAAGGCTAAGCATTGAGGTGTAGGCACTCACGCTGACCTGTCACTTTGACGACCATAATGGGAAATTCCTTTCTTTGTAATCCAGGTTAAGCTGAACTCACTTTGATAAAGGTGTGAACTCGCCCTATTCCTTCACCTCAATGAAGGTGTGAACTTACCTTGATGAAGGTGTGAAACCGCCCTGTTCCAGCTGCAACCTCAAGCAGCTTCATTTCACTCAATGGCACATCGCTCGCAGCAACGTATTCAGAAATCGGCACAAGGGCACAGCGCTGGAATTGCAAGGGGGATCAATTTAAAGTCAGGTCTTAAGCTTCCCAGATATAAGACGTTTCTAGCACCCTCTTTTCAATATGCACCAAGCTCCAAAACATGTGCTCTTCAATTGGTACAAAGGGTATTGGGTTTATCGTCACAGACAGTGGCAATACAGTTAAACAAACTGTGGCAAAAAAGCACATGCCACAAGAACCTTAGGAGAACACAAGGCAACTAGGACTGCTGACTTTAGGTAAATGGATCATTTAAAATGGTATATGATCTGAGTCACAATGACAAGCTGCCTGAAGAACAGTATAAAGAATTTGGGAGATCTCTCTTTCTTGGTGTCAGGAGCAGCAATTATACCTGCATTGCATCTTGGCGCCCCAGAAACAGGACCTCTGTTGAGTGATCATAAATACGAGCACTCCTGCATATGCACGTGGCATGTGAATGCCTGATTTCAATTTCAGCTTGTGATGAATTGCTGCAGGCTTGCCACAAGTGCGCGTGCTCCATCCTATGGCTCAATAAAGGGCTAAAACGGCAGGGTCGACAACGTACGTACCTGGTTGATAACCAGCCATCTGTTTGGTAATGGAAGCCCTGGGAGTAGTACTGCAGCAAAGAAGTGCAAAGGGAAAAGGATATAGTGGTACAAACAATTGTATGTCAAGGGCGATAACATTAACCCTCACCAAGATTCACACGATTTACATACATGACCGTGGTACAACCAAAGATATGATCCAAATCTATGACATAAAACGTTGATACAAGCGGTTTTGTTAACTCAGAATAGGTCCAGTAAACATGGTACCTTTGTTAAGTCATGCAACACATGCTGTTTCGTACATGCCATCTACTCCTCGTGAACTATTCAAGAAGTGTTCTCATTTCCGTCCACCCTCGATCTCCTTTCCTTGTAGTGCTGCTGAGTCAAAGAAGGTTTGGTTGGAGTTGCTCAGGGTTTTATGTGAAGTTCCTTAAATACTGCAACTGTGAGATGTTCATCAGCAAGGGCTATCCTGAATGTACATTTTGCTGAGGATTAGTGAACATGGTCTGGCCAGCAAGCTATAGTGCCTGTACCAAAGGTCGCCTTGACCTAGGAGCAACATGAACCACCTCCACACTAGCTAAAGCCTTACCGCACTAGCTGTAGTCACAATGCACCACACAAGTCATTTTGTATCACACCTTTGGGTAAGCACTGCCACGTAACCACATGGGATCTGGTTGATTCCTGCCTCGCCTCCTTAATGTTGAGACGCTTTCATCCAAGAAGTCGACCGTCCTGTGCAAAACAGGCATGTTCTATCATGAGGGCCATTCAAGCTCTATGGCTTTTAATCATGTCTGGTGTCATGTACAACAAAGCTACAGTTGCTTCAAGAAGGTCCGGCGTCCACCACAGCAAACAGATAGTAATATGAAAATATTCATGTCACTTGCTACCGACCAGGTCAATTTTTTCATTTTGCGAACACGGCTGCGGTTGTAAGCACAAGTAACAGTGTAAACAACGAAGACCTAGATCAGATAAGGGACCAGTCAAGCAGGGTGACCAGACCTTTCCAGTGTGAGCACCTTTGCAGTGAGCCGCTGCCTGGACAACATATCCAACTGGCCAAAACAGCAACAATAGGCAGACCCACTCGCACCTTTGAACCATAAATAAGGGACTAAATTGCTTGTTTAAGGTCGTCATGTCCCATGGCATGGCGTAAACACCATTTGTAATCCACTCAAGGTCCTGAATTAGAAAGAGTGTGGAGCCATAAATAATGAGCATGCTTTGGATGCAAAGGTGTCACTTTCGTAGGAACAAAAGTGTGAGAGCAAAATTCAGGAACTACAAACAGGAATTGACAGAGAAACCTTTCGGATCTAGAAAGTTGAATGGATGACACAGTTTGGGAGCAGAGGCAGCGTTGATTCACGGAAATTTAATCGCGGGTGTAATAAAGCAACTTCTAATTAAATAAAGCTGGTTCCCTGCAATACCCAGGCCTGCAAACCGCAACACGAAGCTCTGATTCTGCTTGAAACGAACAAATAAGCTGAAGTTGTGTTCATGTGCGGGAATGGGATTGTAACATGCCTGAAAACGAGTCGGCATATCAAAAGCCAATATAAGCGCTGTAAAACAAAACAAGAAAAGAATGAGGGCTGAATTCAGTGAGACGTTAAGAGGTATAGTGGAAAATTGGAGACAATTAGTTTCCATCTTGTCTTTTGAAAAGCAAGGACAGAGAGTGGGGACAACAATCTGCTACAAATCTGCAAAACAAAGAGCAAGAGACAAAAATTGGGAACAAACATTCCTTCTGACAAGCGAAATAGGCTGTCTGCAGCATTTTACAACAGACGCCTATGAATCAACACATAGTTGATACTCGGTGATGTCCATCGGTGAATTCCAAATAAAAAGCACGTAACATGGGATTGGCTGCTCTTATGGTTGTGTCCTTCTACACAAATAGGCAGCCCATCAAATTCACCTCACAGTTTCCGGCACAATGTGTAGCAGGTGCGACAGTAAAATGGGGGACATTTGGACTCATGATTCATGATAGTGTGTGAGGCCAGCCTGCTGGGGAATAGCTGAAGGCTGCAGAAAACCAACTCAGTAATTTCACCTGCTGCCAACTACCAACAGCCTCTTGTAGGCGGCCGGCGAGCTCCCCAGCCCCATTAGATACAAGCCTTGTGAGGGGAGTCTGGGCTCCTGTTGCTGACTCACTGCCCTCCCTGGTGCCACGGCCTTGCCCCAACGTCTCATAGATATGGTGGGCAGAGAGTCCTGCAGCAGCCTATAAGTACGGGTGTGTTATTAACGTAACAGTTAGAAGAGTGCAGGCTGGTAACGCTGCTGCAGGTATTACAATTGCAATTTGAATGCAGTCATTGTCATGAATGCCACCAAATAGATTTAGAACATAATAGACAAGGAGGCAGCCCAGGGACGAGGAGGCAGCCTAGGACATAAACACCCCAAAAAACACAGCATGGTCTTTGTCATGAGTGAACAAGAGAACATCCACATTGAAGCATCGATGATCTCTAAAATGTGAGCTCTATTGAAGGAGCAGTGCACACACCTGGGATGCAAAGAATCCAAACCTTGTAGTGTGCAGGGCCCAGTAGGCAGCCCCCTGCATTGCAGGCAGATATATTTGGGTAGCTTGTACCTTAAATCATATATTGTAGGCGACCATAGTAGCATAAGAAAAACTTTCTGGTTTGCACCTAGGTAACATATAGATTGAGCAATTTTATCCTGGCTGCAACACTCTGTATCTCTTAAGACAAATCACTGCTTATTACACCTAAATGGTCTTCCACCCACCTCAAAGTTCCCCGCATTGCCACTGACAGCATTAAACCATCGTGCGATGGCATCTTGCAACGTGGTGGTTCCTGAAGTGCCGTTGTCTGATGTCAGGCCTGAAGACCACTTCTCTGAAAAACCTTGCCACTTTGCCACACTGTGATTGCAAAGACAAACAAGTTTTAGCAATAGTTATACCAGGGTATATAGCCCCACACATTGCATACAGATATGGGCAAAATAAGAATGGCCAGTTGAAGTAAGGCAGCAGAATAAATACAGCGTTTAAGACCTGGATGTGGGTTGAGGATTGTATTATGTCACTTCCTTGTTACTCGAGACAGGAGCGCAGGTTCTCTTATACACTTTAATTCCTGATTACATTTAGACATTTTCTCATACGTTTAGCAGCAGGCAAGGCTGTCTGATTTCTCTTCTGACACAAAATTGCAGTGTTTTGCTTAGTTTGGTACATTCAAATGACAGAGAGCTCCAAATTGTGTTACTTCAGGTGTAGAACCTAGCAAACCTTGCACATGTTCCCCTTTTTAAATGCTCGCTTCAGCTACGTCCTGGCATACTACGGCTATGCAACTGGCATCGAGTCCCTCTAAATTTGAGCCCCATTTCAGCCTCTGCGCAAACATAATGCACTTGGAAGTGTTCCATTGTGGCCATGTCTTATGCCCTCCAAAGCAAGCAGCAGCTTCCCACAATTGAGAGACCACAACCGCTCCCAACTAACATATTACACTTGCCCCCGGGATTCCAAATATCACGGTAAGATAATAAGATAATAAGATAATAGGTATGCCGGTCCTCATCCTCCAGTTCTACTATGCAATGATTGAGGCGGGGTACAGGAAGCAACAACAGCTGATCTTTAAACAATTGATAGAAAGCATAGCTCAAAAATGGCCACCTTGGATCAAGTTTGAATTTGTCCGCATCCAAATCTGCTGGGAGGAGCTCCCGGGTTGAAGAAGACGGTAATTTCAAGTTAGCGACTCCAGCAACCTTTCTGTTGCGGAAAGGATTCAAGCCTGCAAGCCAAATTAGCATAGCCATGTCTTCAGCAAGAGTAGCGCATGTGTTTGTGAATTGTGTGTGTGTGTCTCTGTGTGTGCGTGTGTGTGTTCGTGTGTGTGTGCATATGCGTGTGTGTGTGTGTCTGTGTGTGTGGTGTGTGTGTCTGTGTGTGTCTGTGTGTGTGTGTTTGTGTGTGTGTGTGTGTTTGTGTGTGTATGTGTGTGTGCATATGCGTGTGTGTGTGTGTGTGTGTGTGTGTGTGTGTGGTGTGTATGTGTGGTGTGCGTGTGTGTGTATGTGTGTGTGTGTGCGTTTTTGCGTGTGTGCATATGCGTGTGTGTGTGTCTGTGTGTGTGTGTGTGTGTGTGTGGGTGGGTGGGTGTGGGTGTGTGTGTTTTTCTGTGTGTGTGTGTATCTGTGTTTGTGTGTGAGAGTGTGTGTGTGTTTAAACGCGAGT